>Ga0315274_10005998_pt1 | contig 17746 bp, 10 predicted proteins | sample YL17G02_20_MG_FD_203700 | JGI IMG/M metagenome (GOLD analysis project Ga0315274, IMG submission 203700) | Sediment microbial communities from Yellowstone Lake, YNP, Wyoming, USA - YL17G02_20 | ecosystem: Environmental > Aquatic > Freshwater > Lake > Sediment | place: USA: Wyoming | collected...
AAGGCTTTGAGGAAGGGGCCTTTCTTGTCCTTGTAGAGGAGCACGGTCTCCCGGAAGGAGAGGGCCGTTTTCTTGAGGGGCTTGAGGAGCTTCCTTTCGGGAAGCCGGAGGATGAGGTTCTCCGTGACGGGGAGCAGAAAGAGGACCGCCAGGCTCAGGCCGGCCAGGCCAATGACGAGCGAGACCCAGACGACCGGGACGTCGTGGGCCATGTCCAGGCGGAAGAAGGAGGCGAAAAGGGCGAAGAGAAAGAGGACGATGATGCCCGTGACGCGCTCGACGACGACGATGGCCGAGGACTTGACGAGGGATTGTGAATAGCGCGAACCGTCCCAGATGCGGACGATGTCGCCGCCGAAGCTCGTGGGAAGGAAGTTGTTGAAGAACGTCCCGACAAGGTAGGACCTTATCAGGAACCCCAGCGGGATGTCGTCGCCCAGGGCCCGGGCGAGGATCTGCCAGCGGTAGGCGCTGGCGAAATACCCGACGGCGTGGAGGGAAAAGGCCAGGGCGAGTCCGGGAAGCCGGACCGTGCCCAGGACCTTGACGATGTCCCGGACGGGCGTCTTGAAGATGAGGAGCAGGGCGAGGATCGCGGCGCTGAAAGCGAGCTTGAAGAGCGTCGTGAGGAGGCGCCTCCCTGAAAGCGGCGCCCGCGTCGGGTTCTCGTTCATCAGGACAATTTTTATCACAATTGCCTTGAAAAAAACAATTTTCCCTTTTCTGCTGTTAAACAAGAACAGCCGGCATTACACTAGGAGCGTCATGGACATTAAGACCCCGCGGGCGCTTCTCATCCGTTTCGGCGGTCTGGGAGATCTCCTGGCCGTCCTGCCCTCGATCTCCTATCTTCGAAAAACGATGCCGGACGGGGATTTGACACTCGTCTGCCGGGAGGAATACGGCCGGCTCTTTCAGGACGCGGGGTTCGCGGACCGGCTCGTCCCGGCCGGCGGGCGGGAGGCCGCGCTCCTTTTCGGCGGCCTTTCCGGCGCGGACCCCGAGACCCGGCGCTGGGCCGGGGGCTTTTCCTTCGCCGCCGCCTGGATGCAGAAGCCGCCCGACCCTTCGTTGGAAGAAGGCCTGCGGTCCATGGGCATTCCGTTGGTCCGGGTCATCGTTCTGCCTGCGCTTCTTTCCGTCCCCGTCAGCCGCTTTTTCTTCGATGCGACCGTATCCATGGCTCCGGATGCGGGAACGAACGCGCCGGGCTTCGGCGAATGCGCCCGGCTGCCCGTGAGCGAGAGGGCCGCCGCGTCCGCGCGCGGGCTCCGTCCGGGCGTCGCCGGAGGCGGAGGGCCCTTCGCCGTCGTCCATCCCGGGAGCGGAGGGGAAAGCAAGCGCTGGCCCCTCGCGAACTTCCTCGAGATCGTCCGGCGCCTGGCGGAACGGGGGATGGCGGGCGTCCTGGTCACCGGCGAGGCGGAGGAGGGGCCTTCGTTCTCCAAACCCCTGGAGGAGGGGGGGCTCCCCTCCTGCTGGACCTGGCTGCGCCGGCCGGCGATCTCCGAACTCACGGGGCTCCTCGCCGAGGCTTCGTTCTACCTGGGAAACGACTCCGGCGTCACCCACCTGGCTGCGGCCTGCGGCACAAAGGTCCTGGCCCTTTTCCGGGAGGACCTGGAGCCGGCCTGGCGGCCGTTAGGCCGGACCCGCGTCCTCGCGGCCCGAACGGTTCCGGAGATCGGCGCCGACCGCGTCTGGCCGGCGCTTTGCGAAGAAAATTTTTTATAGTATTGTATTTAGATCAAACTTTGCTATAATATATTAGGCTCTCTTTCGCCGGCTGGAGAGAGCTCCTTCAAAACTAAATCATCACCCCCCTTTTGCTGACCTCAGCCGGCACTAACCCCCCCGGGGGTTTCATCGCGCTTAACCTCTCCGCCGAAATGTGTTATCATCACCCCATCACAATGCGCGGGTTGGTGCCATGACTCAAAAAACCTGGAGAGACGATCTGAGAAAATACTTCGAGAGCGTCCGGATCATCGAGAAGGCCAGGACCGAGACCCTGGAGAGCTTCGACCAGTTCTGCGAGTTTATCGCCGAGCCGGCCTCCGATAGCCTGGCCGAGGAGATGAAGGAATACGGGGTCAGGGTCCGGTTCCGGAAGGAGAAGGGCCGGGCCATCGACTTCGGACTCAGCTTCCCGGGATCGAGGATCGACAATTTCCAATACAGGATCGTCCTGCCGCGGAACTCCTTCCAGCTCAAGTTGGGGCTTGTCCTGAAGGGGAGGAAGGTCAGGAGCGCCCCTTTCGAAGAGAAGAGGGACGAGTTCATGAAGGACGTGGCCCCATCGGCGGTCCTGAAGCTCGCCAAGGAAGACCTCATCCGGGACATCATCGAGCGCTACAAGTTCTTCAATCTCGCGGCTCTGACGTCCACCGACTGAAACGCGCCTCCCACGGCGCGGAGGTTTACCTCATCCCGTTCACGACATCCTGGGCTTGGGTGAGACGGGGAACACCCCGGGGTGGACCCCGCACCCCGAGGAATCGAGGAAAAAAAAGGGGGGAGTCAAACCGTCTCCCCCCCTTTCTTCGCTCAGGACTAGAAGAAGAACCTTAGCCCGACCCGGACGTATCTCGGCTCGCAGGCAGTCAGAGCCTTTTGGAAATTGAGATACTGGACATTGGACTCGACCGTCGTCTGAACCCCGCGATTGAAGATATTGAAGGCATCGAGTATGAGGCCGACCCGCATCCTCTCGGTGAACGTGAAGTCCTTCTCCAGCCTCAGGTCGAGGCTCATTTGAGTGGGGACTCTCTCTGCCCCTCGGTCCTCCAAGCGTATAGGCACCCGGCCTACCGACTTGGGTCCGGAGACATATTTTTCCCAGTTCCAACCGCTCTGGACCAAGAGCCTTGGAGTGAGGACAAAGCCCAAAGGCAGAGACACCGTCCCGTAAACGTTGAGGGCGTGAGGTGCATCAAAGGGCAGAAAGCCATACGCCTTGATCTGCCGGTTGGGGTTTTCAAACCCGCGGCCTCCCCAACCTCCGGTGCTGTCATCGTTACCGTGGTTGCCCTTGGTCACGCTGTAGGTGTAGTCGACATGGAACATCCAACCGTCGGAAAACCTCTTGCTCAGGGCGACGGAAAACCCTGTGTACTTGTTCTTGGGAGTAATGAGGTCGGCCGGAGAGATCCCTGCTTTCGGGTTGGTGATCAGGTACTCGTCGGTTGTGCCCGAGTCTTTGTAGTAAATGTCAATCGTCTGTTCCTGCCCGGCTTGATCCTCGAAAGTCCAGGGACCGAGTGTCCAGCCGGCACCCGTGTTTACGTGGGCGATGAAACCTTTGTACTCGCGGTAGATGAAGGTCAGCGAGAGGACGGTATCCTTCATCAGCGTCCTCTCCAGGCCAAAGGTAAATTGGTCGGAGTAGGGGATCCGGATATTCGGATCCATTTTGTCGTTGGTGGCGTAGTTTTTTCTATAGGTCTCGAGCATTCTCCCGCCCTTGGCCATCTCGTAAATGACCCAATCCTCGTATCCAGGGTCGGCCGAGTTGAAGTACCAGGTCTTGAACGATTCGTGGAAGCGACCGTAGTGGGCCTTGAGTGCCGTGGTGTGATCGCCGAAGACGTCAAAGGTCAAACCGAGGCGGAATTCCAGTTGGTTTTTGGGCTTGAAAAAGGCGCTATCTTGAAGGTTGGGAAGATACCCTCTTTGCATAGACCACCGGACACCAGGATTGATGGTCAGGCGGTCGCTGACTTTCCAGGAATCTTGGGCAAACCCGGAGACCTTCCAGCCGTTCGATTTGATGTCGTAGCCGTAGGTATAGGCCAGAGTCATGTACCGGTAGTCATAGTAGATGTAGCTGTATCCGTAGTAGTTGTCGTAATAAAAGAACCCGCCGGTGTAGCCCTGCCTGGAGTTGTCATAGCCCTTGAGGAATTCGACGCCGACCTTGAAATCGTGAGAGCCCTTGATGAACTCCTCGGCATGATGGGAGATACTAGCGTTGGCCGTCCAGTGGGCGGATACGGATTCTCCCCAGGTGCTGTAATTGCCCGAGTAAATCCCCGTGAGGGCGTCGAAGCGCCCCGGGACGTCCTTGCCTTTATTCGGTCTCTGGTCGTACGGGCTGTAAAAGAGCCCCAGTTTGAGCTCGGCAAAAGTGTTCTGCGAGAAAGTATGCAGCAGGTTTAATCCGGCCGGAATTCCGGGTCCGACGTCATAATAGGCGGCGTCTTCCGTGGTGTCCACGCCCAGTCCCCGGTTGAAGACCTGGAATTTCTCGTATTCGATATAAGCGGATAGTCGGTTGTTCTTGTCGAGCTGATAAGTGAGCTTGCCGAATGTTTTTGGAATTTGTTCGGACCTTCTCTTGGCCAAACCCGTGATCTCTTCGTCTGACTGGACAAACCCCCCGGAAATATAGAACCAGAGCTTATCTTTGACGATGGCTCCGCCGAGGCCGAAATGAGCGTTGAAATAAAGATTGCGGGGAGGAGCTTCGAAAAGCGAGAACATGGGATCTTTGATATCGAAGTTCTTGGTGTTCCAACTTAAGGGAGAGTGTGAGACTTCGACCATGCCTTCACGCTTATTGCCCCCACTTTTGGTGATCAGGTTGAGGACCGCTCCGGTGAAACCGCCGTACTCCGCATTGGATCCAGAACCTGAGATCCGGGCTTCTTCGACGATGTTGATGTCGGGATATTGCCAGTCCTGGCCGGAGCCGATGTAAGTCAGAACGCTCTGGCCGTCGAGCTGCCATTGATTGCTGCTCCGCTCGGCCGCGCCCATGGCGCTTCGGTCTTTTATCCCCGGGGCCAGGTTGATAAGCTGTGACGATGCTCTCACCGCCCGCGTTTCGCCGCCGACGGTCTGGAGCATCTGCTTATCCAAGTTAGTGGCGTTGATCTGGGAATCCTTGACGTCAACGAGGGGAGGTGTGGCCGTAACCGTAACTTCCTCTTCCAGCTTCCCGATCTTGAGGACGAGGTCGACGGTGATCGTCTGGCCGACAAAAATCTTGACGTCGCCTCTTTTCGCCGTCGAAAAGCCGCTCAGCGACGCTTCCAGAGTATAGGTACCGCGGAGCAGAGCGACAAACCGGAATTTTCCGTCGGCTGCGGCCAGCCGGATTTGGATCCCTCCGATCATGTCGGGCGACGAGACCTTGACTTCAGCGCCGGGAAGGGCGTTTCCCTCCTCATCGAGCACCTTGCCTTCGATGGCTCCTGTCGATCCGCTCTGGGCCAAAGCCAGTCCAGAGAGGAAAAGGAGTGTCGAGGCAAGAGCTACAATGAAACGATATTTTCCCTTCATCATAGCCTCCTTTCTTGTTGGGCTCAGTCGGACAATCGTCTTTTTCTCTTATAAACCCAGGATTTCTTTTCGTTGTCGGAACTGTGGATTTCACCTCCTCCGTTAATTTTGGCTGGATAAAATATATAATAAATATATAATAATAAAGAATCCGATGTCCAGCGAATTTTACATTTCTTTTTCTAGTAAGTTATGCTGGGTTTTTTCTTTTTTCAGGCGGGGATTTACCGGTCGGACTCGGTCGATCAAAGGAGATCTTGGAGAGCCTGAAGAAACAATAGTCCCGCCGGGATGCATTGACAGGTGTTTTCCTGTCCGCTAGAATGAAAAACTAAAGAGACCCGCACTCTGAAAATGACCGGACGGATGAGGCCCTCTAAGTTACTTGTCATTCTGGCGGGGATCGCCGCTCTGGCCGTTCTTTTTTACTTCCTCCAGATCAAAGGATTTGTCCCGGGAAAAAGAAGACTTTCGGCCGAGGTCAGCCGGTGGATCGCCCCCCTCAAGCCGTCCGACCTCAACGTCCTTTTTTTCACCCTCGATACGACCCGCGCCGACCACATAGGATGCTACGGCTATCCCCAGATCAAGACGCCCAACATCGACGGCTTGGCCGCCGAAGGGATCTTGTTTCAAAACGCAACCTCCCAATGCCCACTGACCTTGCCGTCCCATTCGTCCATGTTTACGGGGAGCTATCCGTTCTTCCACGGCGTAAGAGACAACGGAGGTTTTTATTTGGACGAAGACCAGGTGACTCTGGCCGAGGTCCTGCGCCAGGCGGGGTGGGCGACCAGCGCTTTTATCGGCGCCTTCGTCCTAGACTCCCGCTGGGGCGTCAATCAGGGCTTCGATTATTACTACGATAATTTTGATTTCGCCAAGTACAAGAAAATCAGCCTGGATTCCGTCCAGAGGGAGGGCGGAGAGGTCATCAAGGCTTTTTTTGAGTGGTACGAGAAGAATCCACCGTCCAGGTTTTTCAGCTGGATCCACCTCTATGATCCCCACACGCCCTACGAGCCTCCCGAGCCCTACAAGACTCAATACGGGGGACAGGAATACGGTCTCTATGACGGCGAGATCGCTTATGCGGATTCCTTGATCGGCCGGGTCCTGGAGAGTCTCAAGAGTAAAGGCGTGCTGGAGAAAACGGTCATCGTCGTCGTCGGAGACCATGGAGAGAGCCTGGGCGAGCATCATGAGAGCTCTCATGGGTTCTTCATCTATGACGCCACTGTTTCCGTTCCCCTGATTATCCGGATCCCCTCGGCCGAGCTCCGGGGAAAAACGATCACCGCCCAGGTGCAAAACATCGACCTCATGCCCACTCTCTGCGAGATCTTGGGCCTTCCGATTCCCAAGGCCGTTCAAGGACAGAGCCTCCTTCCCCTGATCGCGGGACGGAAGCTAAAACAAGAAATCACGGCTTACAGCGAGAGTTTTTATCCCCGCTACCATTACGGCTGGAGCGAGCTCAAGAGCCTGCGAACCTCAAGGTACAAATTTATCCAGGCGCCTCGACCCGAACTCTACGACCTGACCCTGGACCCCCGGGAAAGGGATAACGTGTACGGCCGGGACCGCTCTCTGGCCGAAGAATTCGCCCGGAAACTGGAGACGGTGGAGAAAAAAAACTCCCAGAAGGGGGTCGAAGAGAGAGGGCCACAACAGCTCGATGACGACACCCGGGAGAAACTGATGGCCCTGGGCTACATCGGCGGGTTTACCTCCGGAGCCAAGATGAGCCAAACAGGAAACTTAGGCGATCCCAAGGACAAGATCCTTCTCTATAACAAGATCAAGATAGCCGAGGGGGCCTCCTCGAACAGAGAATATGATGAGGCCCTGAAGAGATTGGATGAAGTGATCAAAGAAGACCCGGGGATCATGGAAGCCCGTCAGGTCCGGGCCAATATCTACCTGCAGCTCGACCGCCCCGAGGAGGCAGTGGAGGAGTGCAAGGAAGCCTTGAAGATCGATCCCGAATACAATGCGGCCATTTTTACCCTGGCCCAGGCCTACAAACAGCTCAAGAGGTATGATGAGGCCATCGCCGGGTTCGAGCGGGCCGTCCAGCTCGACCCGAGAGACCCCAAACCGCACGTTAACCTGGGTGAGATCTTTCTGGAGACCAAAGACTTCGACAAGGTCATCGCCCATCTTGAGGAAGCCATCTCCATCGACCCCGAACACAGCTCGCTGGCTCACAACAACCTGGGCGCCGCTCTCCTGGAAAAAAAGATGCTCGACCGGGCCGAGACAGAAATCCTCAAGGCTTTGGAGATGAGGCCGCGAATTCCCGACGCCCATTACAACCTGGGGCTCCTCTACGAGGAGAAAGGTGATCTCAAGAGGGCCATGGAGGAATATAAAAAAGAGATCGAGATCCATCCGGCCGCCCACCCCGCCCATTTCAACCTTGCTCTTCTCTACGGGAAAATGGGGCTGCTCCGCGAACAAGTCCAGGAGCTTCAGGAGGCGATCAAGGCAAATAAGGGCTTTGCCAGGGCCTATCTCTTCCTGGCGAAGGCCTACGTCGACCTGAATGAGAATTTCGAGGAAGCGATCAGTCTGGCCAAGAAAGGACTCGAGCTCGACCCGGAAGCGGAATCCGCCCCCCTCGGCCATTATGTGCTCGCTGATATCTACAACCGGCTCGGAAGGTGGGCGGACTACTCGTCTGAGCTCCGGAAAGGCCGGACGCTCGAACAGAAAATCAAGGGATCAAAAGGAAGTTAGCGAGCCGGCCCCGGTTCCTGGCCCAGGCTTTTCAAAATCTCTTTGGCCAGAGCGGCGTTCTTGTTTTCCGGATCCTTGACGATGAACTCCTCGAGGAGCTCTTTGGCTCTGGCCGTCTCCCCGGCGTTGAGACAGAGGATCGCCAATTGAAAATAGACATCGGAATACTCGGGGTCCTTGGCCAGAAGCTTTTCGAAAACCTCCCGGGCTTCGGCGCTCTTCCCAAGGTTGGTGAGGCAGACCCCGTAGTTATACAGAGTGGTCGGGTCCTGGTCTCCGGAATCCAGAGCCTTCTTGTAAAACTCTCCGGCTTTTTCAAAATCGCCCTTTTTGGCCCAGATCATGCCTGACCGGGTGTGGGGCAGGATGAAGTCGGCCTTGAGCTCGATGGCCTTTTGGTAGTCTTGAAGGGCCTCCTCGCTCTTCCCGGATTTTTCGTAGACCAGGCCTCTGTAATAATACGGGACGGGGTTGACGGGGAGCTGGGTGATGACCTCGCTCAATCGGGCGATCGCTTCCTCGGACTTCCCCGCCGCCATCAGTTCATTGGCTAAGGCGACAGTCCTGGCCACAGCCGGTGCGCCGGCCTCCGGACCCCTGGCGGGTTCGAGCTTCAGTTCCAAACGTGTGGTTTCATCGAGGACGATCCGGATGGACCCTCCTTGCGGGACATAGCCTTCTTTCTCCAGGGTCATTTTGTAGTTGCCGGGGATGAGGCCGCTCATGTAAAAATGGCCTTTCCGGTCGGTGGTCAGCTCAAACGTCAGACTCTCGGTCTTGGCGGAGACTAGGGTGATCTTGACTCCGGACACAGGCTGGCCGGTCGCCATATCCTTAATGGTGCCATCGACGGCGCCTGTTATGGCTGCCCCAAGACCGGCCGCATGAAAAGCCCAGATGAAGATGAGTGCGGAGGATAGAATTCTCCCGGTCATTCTCATGGATGGCTCCTTTTCTCGTCCGCTTTAGGACTCTTGTCGTCGGGCTTCTGTCCCAGCTTCTGGGCCCTTTCCCAATAGACCTTAGCTTTGTCCTTTTCTCCCAGTGAAAAATAGATGGCCCCCAGGATGTTGTTGGCCTCGGGGGTATCTCCGAATTTCCGAACCTCTTCGAAGTAAAGGGCGGCCTGATCGAGCTTTTTGAGTTCCAGCGACGAGTTGCCGAGGAGAAGCAGGACGCCATAGTTTTTTTCCACCGTTTCCCTCTCCAGGAGCTCGATCACCCGGGCATAATCCTTGTGGAGATAATAGGCCCGGGCGATAACAGGCAGCGTGGCGCCGTTCCAGAGGTGAGGGGGGAGCTTTTCAAAGCTTTCCAGGGCTTTTTCCACCCGGCCGGCGTTGAGGTATTCCTGGCCAAGGACAAAGGGCAGTTGGGTCAGGAAAGAGAGAGGTTCGGTCCTTTCGAACTCCAGAGGTTTTTCGACCTCGAAGGACAGTACGGAAAGGGCCCGGCGAAAGACCTCCTCCCCATTTTTTCTGACCAGCAGATCGTAGTTGCCGGGCTGGATACCCGCCAGGGGCTGCCGGAATATGATCGCGTCTCCCTGCTTAGAGAGAGCTTGGATCTTTATCAGAGGGCCTTCTTTGTCTCTGTCGGAGAGGAAAATCTCGAGCAGATCATCCGTCAGGATCAAGCCCTCCAGAGAATCCCGGGGCGAGAAGATCGACCGGGGGTCGAGGAGGACCTTGTATTGGCCCAAGCAGAAGGGGATCAACGCGTCGGAGCCCTTCTCCTTGACCTGGTAGCCGACCGCAAGAGGCAGCGTCCGTTCATCAACGACGATATCCTGCTCCTCGACGAAAAACTCTTCGCTGGTTTTGTTGGAATAGGTCAGGCTGACCCGATGCTCGCCCTCGATCAGGGGGGCAAAATCGTTGAAAATAAGCTTCCGTTTGAGCATGGCCTCAACCTTCGGCTTATCCAGCCTGAGACGGATCTCCTTTTCCTGCTGGTAGATCGTCTTTCCGGCTCTGTCTTCGACCCGCAAATGAAAGACGAGATGGGCGGTCTCCTCTCCCTCCTTTGTCCGGACGGTCGAAATCTTGTCCGGCATGAGACTGTAGTTGAGAAACTTCACTCCCTGATGTTCGGTTAAAAAAACCGCCGCCTTTCCGGCGATCTGTTTGGTCGAATAGCTGACCTCGGCAGTGCCGGCGGGGGAGCTGAAATACCTGAGGTAGCTTCTTTCTACCTCTCTCTCCGGCAAAGTGAAGATCTGGCCGATCATCTGCCCCGAGGAATTGGGAGTGCCGGCAAAGGCGACATTGGCTTCCTCTGGGATGACGGAGAGAGTCGCTTTGGCCAGCTCGGGGTAACTTTCCTGGATGAGCCTATAGGCCCTCGCTTTGGAGATGGGGCCCTGCCTGTTGCCGGCCGAAAGGATATCAAGGGTCGAGTTGAGGCCTGGATAATAGAGCTTATACTCGCCGGCATCGTCCATTCTGTAAAAAAGGAGGTACATCAATGGAGGCAGCCCGCTTCGTCCCTCAGCCTGATAGATCCACAGCTCGCAATCAACCACCTTGTCCGATCCCGAAAAATTCTGGACCTCGGCCGGTTTTCCAAGGATGATATAGATCCGGCCTCGGTCCGATTGGGCGCCCTCCAGACGGCTCTCGGCATAGCGCCGCCGGCTGTAAAATTCGGTCCTGAACTCGTTTTCGGCCGTCCCGGGCGTTGAGTCCCGTACTTTCCAGAAAAGGGACTGGAATTTCTTCTTGTCCTCCTCTGTCTGAAGGTCTTTGAAAACGGCCCGTTCGTTCTTGGTCATGATCGGCTCGACCTCGTCCAGCCAGCTCTTCCAATAGCCGGGGTTCTCTTGCGGCAGGGCGAGAAGAGCCAGGAGGGGAAGAAAAACAATAACAAGGAGAAGCGGGGATGGCTTCAGGACCGACATGCACCTATTTTACCATAAATATCCTGCTCTTAACCCGAAACCAATTGCCTGATTTGTACGCCTCATTAAACGGCGGGGGCGCTCACCTCATCCCGTTCACGACCTCCGGGACCTTGAACAGATCATCGTATTCCGGCCGGTCGTCGGTGTTCCGGCCGAGGTACTTGAACGGGAGCGTCCCTCCGGCGTCCACGATGTAGACGCTAGGGATATTCTGGTCGATCTTGCCGCCGCCTCATTCGGTCATGAAAAGCCCGAGGCTCTTCGACAGTTTCCTGTCCGCGTCGCTGTCAGTGTCCGACCGAGGATCCCGTCCACGGCCCCCATGATAGCGCGCTTATCCTGAGCGGCGGCGGAGAGCGATTTGAGAGATTTCATCGGCATTTCCCGAGATGGGGTGTATTTCGATGCCATGAGACAAAAGAGCATCACGCTTCGTCTTCCTAAAGAGGAATATATGGCGTTTACCGCGGTCTGTAACGAAAAGGGCTACAGCAAGACCGGCAAAATCAGGGAATTCATCAGGAATATGGTCAAAACGGAGATAGCGGAGGTCGAGTTGAGCGCCGGGGAATGGGAGAAGGTCCGCGAGGGAATTCGCGAGATCGAACGAGGCCGCTACGCCACACTCGAGGAGACGAAGCGTGGCCTCGCCCGAAAGAAGCTGGCGCATAAGCAAGATCGCTAATGTTGCGCGACGGGCTATCGACACACTCTATCGAAATCCTATTATTCGATCAAAGGGGTGCAATCAAGAAAAAGAACCTCCAGAGGCTATAGGGCGGAGGTCCTCATTGTATTTCTTCCGGATCTTAATGCTTTTTCATTTCTGCTGGTAGTCGGGATAGGGCGGCTTCTTGTAATTCGGCAGCGGGTGCTTTTTAAGTTCGTCGAGAACGATCTCCACGGCTTTTTCCAGTTGCGGATCGTGCCCTGCGCGCCAGAGCTGCGGATCATATTCCACTTCGACATCCGGGGCGATACCCCGGTTCTCGACTTCCCAGTCGCCGGACAATCCGTAAATCGCCCAGCGGGGTGCTGTGACGGCGCCACCGTCCATCAGCTGAGGATAACCGCCGATGCCGACGAGTCCGCCCCAGGTCTTCTTGCCGACGAGTTGTCCGATTCCTGCTTTGCGGAAGTACCAGGGCATGGCATCGCCGCCGGAGCCTGCGAACTCATTGATGACCATCACCTTGGGCCCGTAGATGGCGGCTGCGGGGCTCGAGAAATCCTCCCCCTCCCTCGTTGCCACCCAGCTCATGATCGGGCGTCGCAGGTAGTCGATGATATAGTCAGCCAGAGATCCGCCGTGATTAAACCGCTCGTCCAGGACAGCGGCCTCCTTGCCGACCTGGGCGAAATAGTAGCGGTTGAAATTCGTATAACCTCCGCCCGCGGTGTCGGGAAGGTGCACATAGGCGACGCGACCTCCAGTCATCTGGTCCACTTTTCGCCGGTTGTCCTCCACCCATGCCAGGTGGCGCAAGCCCGCCTCGCCGGGTACAGGTACGACAGTGACTTGGCGCGAATCCTTTCCGTCCGGCGAGTTCCCGACTTTGAGCACCACCTGGGTTCCTGCGGTTCCGTTGAAGAAGCTGTATACATTGTCCGGGCTGCGGAGTTCGCGGCCGTTTACCGCGAGCAGGTATTCGCCGGCTTTGACGTTCACGCCCGGCTGCGTCAGCGGCGCGTGCAGCTGCGGATTCCAGTTTTCGCCGTCATACACGCGCGCAAACCGGTAGCGGCCGTTCTCGATCGTGTAATCGGCGCCGAGCAGGCCGGCCTTCGGACTCCTGCTCTCGGAGGGCTCGGGTCCGTCGACGAACACGTGACCGAGCGAGAGCTCTCCCAGCATCTCTTCGAAAAGATAGCTGAGATCGGCGCGGCTCGCGGTATTGTCTGCGAAGGGTTGGTACCGCTTTTCGGCTGCCTTCAGGTCCAGGCCGTGAGCGTTGGGGTCGTAAAGGAAGTCGCGTTCGATGCGCCACACTTCGTGATACATCTGCCGCCACTCGGCACGCGGATCTACGTATACCTGGAAGGTGTCGAGCTTCAGCTGTCCTTCGCCGGGCTTAGGAGCCTGCTGCGCGGCCGCGATAAACCAATCGTCTCCCTGGCGGTAGAGCATCTTCTCGCCGTCACCGGAGACGACGAAGGCTTTTGTGCCGTCCAGAAGCTTTTCCACCTTGCGCTTCGCAAGGTCGAATTTCTGAATCGCGACCGCGGGCGCCTCCTCTGCCTCCGGGCTGATCACCTGAGGGGCTTCGGCCAGAAAGAGGATGCCCTCCTTCCCTCCCATCAGCCCGACATAATTGCAGGCAGGAATCGGCAGGGCCAGGATGCGCTGGCCGATGCCGTCGAAGTCTATCTGCACCGGAACAGGGGCGGCCGTCTCGGCCGCCTTCTCTTTTTCGCCGGTTTTTATATCGTCCTTCTTTGCTTCGATCCCCTTCTCCTCGTCGCTTTCGGGAGCCAGCGGAGATGGCAGGTCTTTTCTCAGAACTACGACGTATGCGTTGCGCGTGACCGGCCGGTCGATGCTCGTCATGTCGAGCCACCCTGACGAGAGTCCCACGTTAGTGCTGGATGTGAAGTAGAGGTACTTGCCGTTCTTATCGAACACAGGATAGAGCGCGTCGCTCATGCCGTCGGTAAGCCGGGTGGCCTGGCGGGTTTCGAGCGAATAGACGAAGACGGCCCGGAGATGGTTCTGGAGCTGCTTCGTATAGGCAAGCCACCGGCTGTCCGGCGACCAGACCGTGTCGAACTCGTGCAGCGGGGAATCGTACCGATCCGTGTCGACGCGGACCGGCGAGGGCTTTTCGATTTCGAGGTACCAGAGGTTCAGGCGTTTGTCACGGTAGGCAATCTTTTTACCGTCCGGGGACCAGGCAGGCGAATAGTAAAACGAAGGCGGGTTTCCGAGATCGATCTTCCGCACTTCGCCCAGGCCGGTCTGAGGAGCAAGATGAAGCGCATATTCCCCCGACTCATCCGAGAAATAGGCGATCCACTTCCCGTCGGGCGACCATGACGGGTCGCGTTCGGCCACCGCGGGGTTGTGAGTCAGGTTACGGATGTCTCCCTTTTCTGCCGGCACCGTGAAGATCTCGCCATGCGATTCGAAAACCGCCCGCACGCCGGTCGGCGAAATGCCCGCGCTGACAACGCTCTTTCCCTCGAGCTTTTTGAAATGCGGCCGCACCTCAGGGAATTCACCCGAGACTCGAATATTAACTTTCCTGGAAGTGCCCGAGTTCAAATCGAAGAGATAAATGCTCCCGAACTGCTCATACACGACCGCCCCGGGCCCGGCCGATGCCGACTTGAGATCGAGACCGCCGTTTTCGAGCGCCTGGGTCACCTGCTTTTTCGCCGGGTCGTAGGCGAACAATGAAACCGGCCCGTTGCGATCCGAAAGAAAATACACCTTGTTCCCGATCCACATCGGGTTGAAGTCGTTCGAATTGTCGCGGGGGATCCTGTCTTCAATACGGGAGTCGGCCAGGTTGACGATCCAGATGTGCCGCGTCTGGCCTCCGCGGTAGCGTTTCCAGGCTGTCTGCCACTGGAACAAGGGCACATAGGCGAGCCTGGAACCATCCGGAGAGTAGCAGCCTTCGCCGGCAATGGGCAGGGGCAACTCCGCGGGGAAGCCTCCGCCTTCGACCGGCACAGTAAAGAGACGGGCGCCGTCGTTCGGATTGTTGCGGGAAGAGGAGAAGATCACGCTTTTCCCGTCAGGCGTCCATCCGGCAGCCGTGTCGGGTCCCGCGTGGTAAGTGAGACGGCGCGGGACGCCTCCTGCTGCCGGGATCAGGTAGACGTCCGTGTTGCCGTCGTATTCGCCCGTGAAGGCGATCAGGGTCCCGTCGGGTGAGAATGCCGGCCCCCCGGAAACGCCGGCGCCCGTGGTGAGGCGGCGTGCATCGCCGCCGTCGCGGCCTACGATCCAAATATCCCCGGCGTAGCCAAACGCTATGCCGGCAGGGCTGAGCGTTGGTTGCCGAAGAAGCAGCGGTTCGTCACCCTGGGCAAAAGCGGCACATGTCATTGCTGAAAATAAGAATGCCCAAATGAAAGCTCTTCTCATGGTATTCCCTCTCCTTTCATGCGTCACGGGGTGCGCCCCCGGGGCGTGAGAGACTGCTTGGTATTTTGAACGATATTTTCCTCATAACCATGCCGATAATATATCGCCGGCCGCGCGGCGATGTCAATCGCTCGCATTGAAGCTGCAATAAGCGGCAGCGGAAGGGCATGCTGGGGCAAAAAATCCTCTCGAACCGGCTAAAAGACGATAGACTTCCGCTCCCCGTGATCACAAAATACTCCGGGCCAACGTCACGGATAAAGCCGTGTCTCCCCTGAAAAGACGCTTTGGGCCCGGCTCGAACGAGAAAAAAAGGGAACTATCCCCAGGCCATCGAATATCTTGAAGAAGCGATATCCCTTCTTCCGCGTTTGACATCAGCGAACTAAGGCGCGGAGAGGAAGGGCCGCCTCTGATGCCTCCGGATTCTGAAGTATAATAGGTTCATGCCTGGGCCGGTCGTCCGCGAGATTGAGGCCAAGTCCATCCTCAATCCCTCGAAGATCCACGATTACTGCGTCAATCCGTACACCGGCTGCGAGGTCGGCTGCATCTACTGCTATGCGGCCCAGTTCATGCGGAGGTACAGCGGCCACAGCGAGCCGTGGGGCGAGTTCGTCGACGTCAAGGTCAACGCGCCCGCCTTGCTGGCCAAGCAGATCGTCAAGGCCAAGCGAGGGACCATCTGGTTTGCTTCGGTCTGCGACCCCTATCAGCCGCTCGAAGAGCGTTATGCGCTAACGCGCCGGTCGCTCGAAGTCCTCATCGGCCTCGACTTCCCGGTCGAAATCCAGACAAAATCGGCCCGAGTCCGCCGCGACCTCGACGTCATCCGGAGGATCCCCGAAGTAGAGGTCGGCTTCACCATCGCCACCGACGAAGAGGCCATCGCGGGGATGTTTGAGTTGAGGGCTTCGCCGGTCGGGGAGAGGATCGAGGTGCTTAGAGAATTCAAGGCCGCAGGCGTTTCGACTTTCGCTTTCGCCGGCCCGCTTCTGCCGGGGAATCCCGAGCGGCTGGCCGCGCTCCTGGCCGGCGCCGTGGACCGCGTCCTCATCGACAGGATGAATTATGTCCCGGCGGTGAGGGGCTTTTACGCCCGTCACGGCCTGCTGGATGCCCTGACGGATTCCTTCTTCCGGACACAGTCGGCCCGTTTGAAAAAGGCCCTGCGCGCCCGCGGCGTCCGGGTCGAAACCGTGTTTTAGGTTTCTTGCTATAATTTTCCCGCGATCAGCGCTCTCCCGCGAGGGTCTTCAACAGCACGTACCAGTGATCGAGGCCGGCGTAGAACGACGCGACCAAGATCCGCTCGTTGAGTCCGTGCGAGAAGTCATCCCTGTTCTTCATGAACAGGCTGCTCACGCCATAGGTCGGGATCCCGGCGCCGCGATAGACGGACCCGTCGGTCGCATAAGGCGCCATGTCCGGCACGAGCTTGACACCCGGGTAGCTCGCGTGCACGGCCTTGGCCACGGCATCCATCACGTCCTGGCGCATGGGCGAAGGGCTGCTCGAATGCGGCTTGCCGAGGACCTTCACCTCGACCTTGTCGCCCACGACCTGCTGCAAGGAGGTTCGAACATCCTCCACGCTGGTGCCTGGGAATATGCGGCAATTGACGGTCGCGGAGGCCGACTGCGGCAATGCATTGTCCGCGTGCCCGCCGCGCAGCATCGTCGCAACGCATGTGGTGCACGTCCTGCCAACGATCGAAGGCTCTGCGGCCAGGACCGCCGCGGCGGACGCATCACCGGGATTCGCGGCGAATCGGCCCATGGCCTCGCCGAGCGGACCCGGGGTCACGCTCGCCGCCGCCTTGAGGCTGCCGATCGTCCAGTCGTTCCACATCACGGGAAACTGATACGCCTGCAGCTTCCGGAGCGCATCCGCGAGCTCGTAGATCGCATTGTCGGCGCGCGGCTGCGAACTGTGACCGCCCGGATTGCGCACCGTCAGGTCGTAGCTGGCATAGGACTTCTCCGCGCCCTGGACCCGGTAGAGCAACGGCGCGCCCGTCGTGTCGTCCAGCACGCCGCCACCGCCGTCGCCGTTCAGCGCGAACTCGGCGTCGATGAGGGCGCGGTGCTGCTGTGCGAGGGCCTTGGCCGTCGCCATGGTCGTTTCTTCGTCGCCGGAGAACGCGATGATCAGATCCCGCGTCGGCACGAACTTCTCCGCCTTCAGTCGCAGGAACGTCGTCGTGAGCAGAGCCACCTCGGACTTGACGTCGGCCGTGCCGCGCCCAAAAAATGTGCCGTTCTCCTCGATCAGCTTGAAGGGGTTGCGCTCCCAGTCCTCCGGCTTGGCGGTGACCACGTCCATGTGCGCGAGCAGGACGATGGGCCTGCCGCCCTTGCCGCTGCCGCGATAACGCACGACCAGCGCCGCCTTGTCGCCGATCGGCAGCACGTGGACGTCCTCCGCGGGAAAGCCGCCCGCGCGGAACTTGCCGGCGAGGTACTCCGCCATGACCGGAACCTGCCCGAAGCCTTCGGATGTCTTGAATCCGATGATTGTCTGGAAAATGTCCCGCGCCTGCGCACGCACCGCGGCGGGCGCCTCCGCGCCGGCAGCCTGCGCCGTGAGCACGGCCGTCAATGCAATGACGATTCGCTTGATCATGCAATCACCCTCGACGCGCCGATGTACTATAGGATTTTCCTTTTTGTACGGCGTTGAGAACGGTCCCTCCGGCCGATGAATTTCCCCTCATAACCATGCCG
>Ga0315274_10005999_pt1 | contig 17745 bp, 15 predicted proteins | sample YL17G02_20_MG_FD_203700 | JGI IMG/M metagenome (GOLD analysis project Ga0315274, IMG submission 203700) | Sediment microbial communities from Yellowstone Lake, YNP, Wyoming, USA - YL17G02_20 | ecosystem: Environmental > Aquatic > Freshwater > Lake > Sediment | place: USA: Wyoming | collected...
TCAAAACGTCAGGGTTGATAGAGAAAGGACTCGCTGTGCCGCCTCGGGCCATCTATAAGAACGGTGGAGACAAGAACTATCACATCTACAATCAGTATACGATCCGGACGAAGAAGAGGGACGAACTCCAGGCTCATCTGAAAAATAACGCGATCGGCTCGGAGATTTATTATCCCCTGCCGCTCCATCTTCAAGAATGCTTCAAGGAGCTCGGCTATCGAAGGGGAGACCTGCCGGTATCGGAAGACGCGGCGGGATCGGTGCTGTCGATTCCTATCTATCCCGAATTGACGGCGGAGCAAAGGGATTACATCTTCGCAACGATCGTCGGCTTTCATGCCTGAGAACATAAGCTAAATCCCGGTTGATAGCCCATAATAGACAGGATATCAAACTCAGCTAAAGGATCGGCGCATGAATTACCTAATGAGCTTATCGGGGAAAATCAAGAATCATCAGGCCGTCATCGGCGTCATCGGGCTCGGTTACGTCGGTCTCCCGCTCGTCCTCCGGTTTCACGAGGAAAAGTTTTCGGTCGTCGGCTTCGATACCGACCCGGCCAAGGTCAAGATGCTCAGCCAGGGTCAAAGCTATATCAAACACATTCCGGCGGAAAGGATCGAGGGCCTCGCCAAATCGGGCCTCTTTGAAGCCTCGACGGATTATACCCGGCTCAAGGAAGCGGATGTCGTCATCATCTGCGTTCCGACTCCGCTCAGCAAGAACAAAGAGCCTGACATGAGCTATATCGAAATGACGTCGGATGAGATCGCGAAGGCGCTCCGCCCCGGCCAATTGGTGTCCTTGGAAAGCACGACGTATCCCGGAACGACGCGAGAGCTCCTTCTGCCGAAATTTGAGCGGCGCGGTCTCAAGGCCGGACAGGATTTTTTCCTGGTCTTCTCTCCCGAGCGGGAGGATCCCGGAAACCAAAAATTTCATACCCAGAACATTCCCAAAGTCGTCGGGGGGGTAACGCCTCCGTGCAAAGCCATCGGATCGCTTCTCTATTCCCAGATCGTAGATAGGGTCATTTCCGTCAGCTCGCCGGAAGCGGCCGAATTCACAAAAATCCTTGAGAATACGTTTCGCGCGGTCAACATTGCCCTGGTAAATGAGCTGAAGATCCTGGCCGACCGGATGAACGTCGATATCTGGGAAGTGATCGCCGCCGCCGCGTCCAAACCGTTCGGTTTCATGCCCTTCTATCCGGGACCCGGCCTCGGGGGGCACTGTATCCCCATCGACCCCTTTTATCTCGCTTGGAAAGCCAAAGAGTTCAACTTCAGCACCCATTTCATCGAGCTGGCCGGGGAAATCAACACCAATATGCCGTCCTATGTCGTGACGAAGATCGGCGACGCTTTGAACGAAAACGGCCGGTGCCTGAAAAGCGCGAAAATCCTCCTCCTCGGGATCGCCTATAAAAAAGACATAGACGATATGCGCGAATCTCCGGCGCTGGAAATAATCGAACTCCTCCAGAAAAAAGAGGCGAAAGTTTTTTACAACGATCCGTTCATCCCGAATATCCCTAAGGTCCGGAAACACGACCTCCATCTGAAATCTTCTCTTTTAACGGAAAAACTCTTGGGTTCCATGGATGCTGCGGTGATCGTGACCGACCATACCTCTTACGATTTCGACTGGATCGTCGCGAATTCTCGACTTGTCGTGGACACGCGGAACGCCACACGCGCGGTTAAAAGAAACCGGAGGCGGATCGTCAAAGCCTAGGCCCGTAAGGAGGACTCTGTTGGCCAAAAACATCGTCGTCGTCGGAACGGGATATTGGGGAAAGAACCTCGTCCGGAATTTTCATGAGCTTGACGCTCTCTACGGCATCTGCGACGTCGATGAGTGTGCCTTGAAACCCTTCAAAGAAAGGTATCCGGAGATCACCACTTTCACGAATCTCGAAGCCCTTCTTCAAGACACTGCGGTCGCGGCGGTGGTCGTCTCCACCCCCGCCAAAACCCATTATGACCTCGTCAAGGAGGCCTTGGCCGCGGGGAAGGACGTCTTCGTTGAAAAACCAATTGCCCTGACGTACAAGGAAGGCGTCGAGCTCGTCGCCCTGGCCGAAGAAAAGAAAAAGGTTCTCATGGTTGGACATATCCTCGAATATCATCCGGCCGTGGCGAAATTGAAAGAGCTCGTCGACACGGGCGTACTGGGAGATATTCAGTACATTTATTCGAATCGGTTGAACTTGGGAAAGATCCGGACCGAGGAAAATATCCTCTGGAGCTTTGCCCCGCACGATATTTCCGTCATCCTTTATCTCCTGAATGAGATGCCCGAAAAGGTCGCCGCCCACGGCGGCAACTATCTCAATCCTCATGTTGCCGACATCACGATTTCGACCATGAATTTTCCGAGCGGAGCAAAAGCCCACATCTTCGTCTCCTGGCTCCATCCGTACAAAGAGCAGAAGCTTGTCGTCGTCGGTAGCAAAAAAATGATGGTATTCGACGACGTCAATCCTCAAAACAAACTTCTCGCCTATAATCATAAGATCGATTGGGTCGGGGATCTGCCCGTCCCGCGACCGGAAGATGCCCTTTCGGTCGAGATCGAAAAACGGGAACCCCTCAAATCCGAATGCCGCCATTTTCTCGAGTGCATCGCTGGACGGCAGAACCCCCAAACGAGCGGATTGAAAGGATTGAAGGTCCTCCAAATCCTTGAGGCATGTCAAGAATCTTTAAAATCGGACGGAAAGGAAATATCCCTAATGAGCACTGAACCCAAAAAGAATTTCTTCGTCCACGGCATGGCCGTCGTCGACGAGAAAGTCGAGATCGGCGAGGGAACGAAGATCTGGCATTTTTCCCACGTGCAGTCCGGGACCAAGATTGGGAAAAAATGTGTCCTCGGCCAGAACGTCAATGTCGGAAATAATGTCGTCATCGGTAATTACGTCAAGATCCAAAACAATATATCGGTGTACGAAGGCGTGACCCTGGAAGACTATGTTTTTTGCGGCCCGTCGATGGTTTTCACGAACATCACCGACCCCCGGAGCAAATATCCCCAGGTGGGAGCCGCGTTTTACAAAAAAACATTGGTCAAGGAAGGCGCCTCGCTCGGCGCCAACTCGACGATCGTATGCGGCCACACCATCGGCCGCTTCGCCTTTGTCGGCGCGGGCGCCGTCGTGACAAAGGATGTTCCCGACTTCGCCCTAGTCATCGGTAATCCCGCCCGATTAGCAGGATGGATGAGCGAAGCCGGGCAGAAGTTGGCCTTCGATAAGGACGGCCTCGCTTTCTGTGCTAAGGCGAACAAACACTACAAGCTAGAAAATAGCCTCGTGAGAGAGATCGGATAAGTGTTCTGAGCAGGCTCTTTCCATTTTGATATACCCGGATAAAAAAACCATCGATTTCTACAGCGATAAATAGGAATTATGAAAGTCGTAACCATCGTAGGAGCTCGGCCGCAGTTCATCAAGGCTGCCATGGTCAGTCGTGCCATAGTCGCCCACAACCGGAGCGGAACGGTTCCGCAAATCACGGAAGAGATCATTCACACCGGCCAGCACTACGACGAGAACATGAGCGACATCTTCTTCCAGCAGATGCACATCCCCGAGCCGGCCGTGAATCTTAACACCGGTTCCGGTTCGCACGGCGAGATGACCGGCAGGATGCTGGAAAAGATCGAACGGGAGATCGTGGCGCGCAAACCCGACTGGGTGCTGGTCTACGGCGACACCAACTCCACTCTGGCCGGCGCCCTGGCCGCGGCCAAGCTCCACGCACCCATGGCCCACGTGGAGGCCGGTCTGCGCTCCTTCAACAAGCGCATGCCCGAGGAGATCAACCGTATCCTTACCGACCACGTGTCGTCCCTCCTGTTCTGCCCGACCCGCGCAGCTGTCGCCAACCTGGCCAATGAAGGCATCATCCGCGGCGTTTACCACGTGGGCGACGTGATGTACGACGCGGCCCTGGTGTTCGGCGAGATTGCCGAGAACGTGTCCACTATCCTGAGCGACCTCCAGCTTGTGCCCAAAAAATATCTACTCGCCACGGTCCACCGGGCAGAAAACACCGACGACAAGGCGAGGTTGAAGCGCATTTTGTCCGCCTTTGCGGAAGCAAGCGAACAGATTGTTCTTCCCATCCATCCGCGCACCCACGCCAGGCTGGACGCGTTCAATTTGAGATCCACCAGGCGGAACCTGATGCTTATCGATCCTATTTCTTTTTTGGATATGGTGCAACTGGAAAAGAACGCTCGGGTGATTCTCACCGACTCGGGCGGAGTGCAGAAGGAGGCCTATTTCCATGGCGTGCCCTGCGTCACCCTGCGCGACGAGACCGAATGGGTAGAGACGGTCGAGGCAGGGTGGAACCAGGTAGTGGGCGCGGATCCCGGAAAAATCGTAAAAGCAGTGGGCGAAGCCCGGACAGGAAAGGTCATCGAAGAATACGGCGCAGGAAATGCCTCCGAGATCATTATTCAACGCATCTTGTCGAGCCAAAATCAGGAAAACTCGTTAAACTGAATCATGTCCGATCCAGACGCAGCATTGCACGTTCCTTCTCCAAAAACCTCACGTTTTGAGAAGGTGCTGGCCCTGACGCTGGGAAGTTCCCTGTCGATGATCGCCAGTCTGGCCTTGGGGATGGTTGCGGCCCGATGGCTCTCCAAGCATGATTACGCTACGATCCGCCAGACGTTCCTTGCCTACGAATTTGCTGCCCCCTTGCTGATGCTGGGGCTTCCCAATGCTGTTTACTATTTCATGCCGCGGGAAGCGAAGACGAAACGAGGCGTTATTATCGACAACATGGCGCTGCTGGTCGGCATGGGGTTGCTATTCAGTTTGTTCATCGTGCTGGGCGGTCACCAACTGTTGGCCATGCGTTTTAACAATCCCGACCTGGGGCGCACCCTTAAATGGCTGATTCCTTACCCGATTATCATGATGCCCATCGCCGGGCTTTCCGCCGTCATGGTGTGCGCGGACAAGACGCGGACTCTGGCCATATACAATGTGTTGTCCAGCTCAACCATTGCCATCGCGGGGATCTTCGCGATACTCGCCACCAAGTCATACGAACTTCCCATTCTTGTCCGCATTATCGTTCCGGCTGTCTTTCTGCCCATTGCCCTCCATTTGATGTTTACTGCTGTTCCCGGTGCGAAGCGCTGGCCGAGATGGACCTCGATGAAAGGGATGGTACGGTACTCTGTGCCCCTGGGTCTGGCCACCATGCTGGGGACCATCACGTTACAGCTGCATTCCCTTATTGTCGCCGCCATCTGTTCTCCCGAAGATTTCGCCGTTTACATCAACGGTGCGATGGAAATCCCGCTCATCGGCCTTGTCACAGGTTCGATCACCACCGTGGTCTTTGCGGAAATGGCAGAAATGTGTTCCAAGGGCGACAAGGCGGGTGCTCTCCAACTATTTCATAAGGCCAGCATAAAATCGGCCTGTATATTGTTCCCCGTGTTATGCTTTTTATTGGTTACCGCTAAGCCTTTCATCGTGTTTCTGTTTTCCGAACAGTATCATGGCAGCATAACCCCTTTTGTCATTTACCTTTTTGTGCTACCTGTTCGGATTGTCGTTTATGGCGCGGCGTTTATGGCGCTCGGAATGACACGAGTGATTCTATTTCGCAGCATTTTTGATCTAGCAATTAACGGCATCCTGTGCTTTGTGCTGGTCAAAATGATCGGTTACATCGGTGCCCCTATCGCCCTCGTCCTGACATTATTCCTTTGGACTACCCCATTCAACCTCTACAAGGTCGGTCAAGGATTTGGGGTCCCTTTGAAGGCAACTCTACCAATAAAAGCACTCCTCAAGATGCTCTCCCTTTGTGTGTTGTGTATACCACTTGCAATATTAGGTGCGTATGTCTTCCCTATGATTTCGCTTGGCCGATTGGTTTTTGCCGCGATTCTGTACTGGCCCTTTGTCATGTATTTGCTCTACCGGGCAAAGTATCTTGTGCCGCCTTTGCGACTTGAACGATTAATCCCCAGCGCATTGCGAGTTCAACAATAAAAAGCAGCTAAGCGGAGGATGAAATTGATCAGATCTGCTTTGAAAAAGACGCGTCTGGTAAAGTTCATTCAAGATCGTGGATATTTATCGAAGAACGAAAGGAAGCAAAGATTCGTAAATTTCATTTTTCAAAGAATTCTAAGAGTTAACAGTGATTGTCCGTTCTCGGTGAATTTTACGAGTCGAGTTCTTATTCCATCGAAAATATCGTTAGGAAAAAATGTTGATAAAAGCTTCCTATTAAACGGACACTGCTATATTCAGGCCATTAATGGGATTTCGATCGGAGACGGAACGATTTTTGGGCCTGGCGTAGTCATGGTCAGCGCTAATCATGATATTATGAACATAAAAGAATCGATAAAATGCCGACCAATAAAAATCGGTAGCAATTGTTGGATTGGTGCAAATGCCGTAATATTGCCGGGAATCGAGTTGGGCGATAATACGATCGTTGGTGCAGGGACAGTTGTTAATAAAAGTTTCCCGGCTGGAAATGTGATTCTCATTAATAAAAGGAAACTTTTAGTCGAGAAACTTCATCATTCAAATATATCAAATACTAATACTGATTCATGAGCTAATTTCGGAGTCTGCATAAAAATCACTCTAAAAGAACAACCTATTGATCGAATATGTTGATAATAGAGATCTGTAGAGTAGACGAAGCGTCGTGACAGATGATCGCATTGTCGGTGCGGGGGCAGTCGTAAAAATCTCCTTTTTGCGAGCCTAAAGATATTTAACATTCCGGCAATGGTATTTGCGGACGATATAGGAGTTCAATGAAGCGAATCCTGATGCTCACCGGTCTTCATGTGTGGTCCCTTGGATCAAAAAAAGGCGCTTCATCTTTCTACCAGACACTTAAAGGCTATTCAGATCACGGCTATGAGGTCGATCTCATCACCTGCAATCGGATGGATGGCTTGGATATCCGTGAGGTTTCCGATCACCACTGGAATCAAAAGACATTGAGGAAGCTTGGGCATATCCCAAAGATTGGTTATATATTTCGCTTTTTGATGTGGTTCGCATTTCAAGTTTATGCGGTATGCGTGGGTCTACGCCTCGCACGAAGGCGTAGGCCAACAGTCCTTTATGCATACGAGATCGCAGGCGTTCCTGTAGCGCTCCTGCTAGGCAAGCTGTTTGGCTTGCCAGTAGTGTCCCGGTTTCAAGGCACGATCATGAAGCCTCTAATGACATCGGTTGGATGGCGTCTGCGGTACTGGGATCATTGGCTGGGCTTGCGGGCCCGCGCCAACCTCGTGATCATGGCCAACGATGGCACTCAGGGCGACTTGGTTCTGGACGCCCTCGGTGTGCCAAGAAACACCGTTCGATTCTGGCTGAATGGCGTGGATGTCCACCCCGTGCAGCGATCGCTTCAGGAACTGGCTGTTCTCCGTCAGCGACTCGGGATCAGTTCGGATACACTGGTTCTGCTCGCTGTCAGTCGATTGGTCGCTTGGAAACGTGTGGAACGGATCATTTTCGCTTTGCCAGAGGTTATACGCGATGTCCCGGAGGCGCGGCTTGTGATCGTTGGTGACGGAGAGGCCCGCGTAGGTTACGAACGCCTCGTGCGAAAACTGAATATAGGCGACCACGTGCTGTTCACAGGTGCAGTCCCTCAATCCGATGTGGCCGAATACATGGCCATCGCAGATATTTTTGTTTCTCTTTACGATCTGTCTAATGTTGGCAATCCACTTCTTGAGTCTATGGCTTTGGGAAAATGCATCGTCACACTGAATAACGGCGGCACCGGTTCCATCGTCACTCATGACGCCAACGGCGTCCTGATCGAACCCGACGCGTTGGACCGTCTGCCGGCAACGGTAGTTGCGCTCCTCCTCGACAGCGGGCGCCGTCTCCGATTGGGTAGGGCGGCCCAGGAGTATGCACGAAATTCTTTTTGGAATTGGGCCGACCGCATGAACCGTGAGATCGCTGAGGTTGAGCGACTCTCCGGCGGTCTTGATAATGGATAGTCTTAAGCTAACGGGATGAAAATGGAATTATATAGACGAAAGTAGCTATTAAGATTGCCATGGTGCAAGAATCCCACACTTTGAAATGTTTTGGATTGACCAGCATTAGAGTTGACAGGGAGGCATTAACCTCGATAAAAGCCACTTCCAAATTCTTTTCCGCGGCGAGCTCCAAGCCGGCTAGGCTTGTATCGGCGTCCGCTCTTGGCAACGCTTCCCTTGATGCGTCCGGAGATTATTATAAATCGACATCCACTCGTCGAGGTCCCGCTGAAGTTCCTCCACATTCTGGTTGAGAATCTTATGGAAAGCGACCTTGAGTCAATGGGCTTGGAAAATTCACCCTTTTCGGGCTTTCAAAAATCCCCTGCCCTCTTTCCATATTAGTTTTGTTTGATCTCGGGGAGGAGCCTTCCCGAAGGATAGTGAGATGACCGGCGCTGACCATCGAGCATCTTGACAACCGAATGATAATCCGCTTCGAAAGCGGGGACTTAACCTATGAGGAGATCGAGGAGCGGGAGACGCCGAGAAAACCGAGAACCGTGATACGACCCAGGCCGCCCCAAGTGCAACCCCGTCCCAACTATCCATGTAGGGCTTACATCGATTGTTTCCCGAGCGCTCCGCTAAAGAGACCTTTCGTTATGTTTGGTATGATTGCAATAACATTTCAAAAGAGGATGGGGAGGGAGATACTATCCTTGTTTTCTCAATTGATCTTGATAATGTCCTTTGGTCTTTCTTGCTACGATGCGACCCATTCTCACTTGGAAAGCCCAAAGTATTATCAGGAATGCACAGCAATACCCATAGAAAAAATCATTACGGGCACCACTCACTCAACCATTCGTTATGTTTGGTACGATTGCAATAACAATTCAAAGGAGGATGGGGAGGGAGATACATATATTGCGGATTATAATAATGATGGCAACACTGATCGCAAGGTAATATTTCGGGGCGAGGAAACAATAATTGATTATTTTTCACCAGAAAGTGGCAATTCCCGTATATGGATGTGGTTTATTTATAATGACAAATGGCATCTTACAGACTTCGAGTACTCCCAAGTAAAGGATCAATGGGAAAGCGAGCATCGAAATGGATTTTTTGCATTATTTAAAAAATCATCATTAAATTCCCATTGGTATCCTTATAGTGAAAGCCCATTTTGTTTCTTTGATACAGATAACAACGGTATTCCTGAAATTGCGCTTAGGTTTGCTTCTATGTATAACCCCAAAAACGACGCCAACAATTATGACACCATTTGGGAAAAACTTGAGGAGATTCCCACCCCCTTGCTTTGTAGCATTCGAATTAGCTTCAATTTGAATAACAATCCTGTGATAAAGCACCCCTATTCATATACTCTATCGTTTTCAATTGAATTATTAGACCCCCTAAATGAAACACCGTATTTAGAAACATATGTCACAAGAGAAGGACGGAAGCTATATTATTTTCCAAAAGATATCGCAATTAATTTAGTATATCGAATTCTTTCTGGTGACCTCCCGATGAGGAAAAGGGTTGGATTAGCATATGAATTCGAGCCAGATTCTTATAGTAGATGGGAGGGCATTATATGGTACAACGATGGGGTGCATAATATAGCCAATGCCGGCGGCCCCTGGTTTTCGACCAATCGCCTGCAAGAATTCATTGATTGCACAAATGATAAAATTAATCTTTATTATTCAAATAGTGATAAGTTAATTCACCTCGTTCGGTCGAATTATGCAATTCGAATCAAGCCAGACGGCAACATATATTATAAGGATAAAGATTGTGATGGTTATGCCGAGATCATGGAGACCTCTAGAAATACAAATAAAATCGACAAAAATCAATTTTCAAATATGACCATAGAATCGCTATTTCAAAAAACAGGTATGGGCAAAATAATTGTATTAAAACAGCATCCATGAAAATTCGTCACCATAAAAAATGCAATTCCGAAAACGATTTATTTGCCTTAAATACCACAATTGAATCTTGATGTGCAGAAAAAGAAATAAAATGATTCGAGTTCGACAACTGGCAATATTTGGATGCTTGATAATACTCCTTTTTAACGTTTCTTGCACAAGTGCTTCAAAAGCATTCCATCCAGCACCTCATACTCTCACCATTCCTGAAAAGTATTACATACAATTACTTGATCTCTTCCCTTTGAATACACAAGGCTATGGACCAGATTCTTATGATCCAACCCTTAGGGACTTTTCTGCAACATATGCGTTAGTGCTTTCTTCAGAAGCTCGGCGATGGGTTGCTAGGAAGGACCCGGAATCAGCATTACGAATTAGGAACGCTTGGCAATGGTTGATGGATCACTCTGACCTTGATGATGACGGTAAACCCGGCTGGGGGCTCCCATTTGCTTGCCCTTCCTTGACCCCTGGTATTATCAATCCTATGGATCTTCCATATACAGTAACTACTGCCGAAGTCTTGGAGGCAATGTTTGATGCCCTTGAACTTGGAGACACTCTCTTCGATCATTCGGAACGAGTACGCACTGAAGTTTTGATTATGGACACATGGAGGCGATGGTCAGAGGAATTATGGCGTCGTCATGAAGAAGATGGCTGGTTTTCCTATAGCCCCTCTTTCGCCGACGATTATTTTGTCTTAAACGTAAATGGACTTATGCTTAGCGTTGCCGCAAGAGCGCTTCAATATAGCTGGATCGGTTCAAATAAAATATTTAATCAAAAAGTTTTAAATAAAGTATCAATATTAACGAAGACCATATTTAAAACCATGCACTTACGAGAAAAGCGGCCCTATTGGCAGTATATATCTGTTCCCAATCGCATGAACCACGATGAGCCCAACGACGCTGTTCATCATGTTTTTATTCTCTGGGGCCTGGAACGGATCCGAGATTTGAAAATCTCTGAATGGATATTTCCATATACACGAAAGCAGGCTATTAATAGTTTACAATCGTTTTTCGTAAACAATATTGCTTATGACTATCCTCAAGACTTTGTATATACCAAGTTGCACTATACACGCCCCATGGGGCTTTGGGGTCTTGGAGGATGCCTAGCCTTTTTGGGAGAGTTTAGATCAATGGACGATTCATTAGCCCTTGATCTTTGGCTTCGCCTTAAAGAGGCATACGGTCCATGGCCCAAAATACGGGTTTTCCCTATAAGTTACTCAACAAACGACAATTTCTATCCCCGCCAAGCAGCTTTTGTACTATGGGGGATTGCTTGTATTAATTATCCTAGAATTAACTCATCCTAAAATGGTGCCGGAAATTCAGACTGATCTTGGTTGCGATTTAAGGTAGCACGCCTTAGAATGAGTAAGGAGGAAGACATAAGGAATCCGAAGAAGTAAAGACATTGTCAAATGTTGTTTACGCGCAAGGGTTGATCATATCCCATTGATCTCCTCATAAGCCGCTATCGCAAGGACGCCGTCCTCAAAGTGTCAAGTCAAGTCCGTCCCGGAACAAAATATTTATTATGGGCCGGCGTATTTTCCTGCTTCATTGGTTCAGTGCTGAGCATCCATGCTTTCGGGATTGAGTTTTTTCCGCTAAGAGTTATTTCACTGGCGGCTTTCCCGTTTCTTTTGTTACAGTCGGTTCGAAAAGGCAGAGTCATCTTGCGCTTTTCCTCCAGTCTACTCATTCTCATGTTAATTTATGGCTTCATCTCACTCCTTTGGTCGCCCGACCCACAATTGGGATTTAGATCGGTAGGTCTTCTATTTACAGGTGTTATGTTCTTTCTATTAATGACGAGACTGGCCAAAGATCGCGGGGTGTTAGCGAAAATTATGCTGATTTGGTCCATTGCAATCCTGGTTACCAGTTTATTGGGCTTTTATGAAACATTAAGCGCGCGGTACCTTTTTGTGTTTGATGAAAGCAAATTGGCAAGCATCGATCGAATAAGAAACTCTATCGGATGGCTCTGTCCCCGAGTGTTCTGGCCAAATTGGAATAATTTTTCTTTTGTAAATGCGCTTTCGGCGCCTGTCCTCTTGGGTTGGGCCTTTGAAACGAGAGGGTTATCTCGAGCCTTTGCTCTTGGAGCGACAATATTAGCCATTCCTCTAGTATTTATATCTTATTCACGTGCCGCAATTTTGGGGCTTTTAATAGGACTAACCATTATTGTGTTCTGCTTCGTAATTCGACCTAGGAGCAAACGTTTCGCGCTCATATTTATGTTAATGATAATGGGTTTCGGTACAGTTTATTTCAATTCCAACGCAGGAGGTCTTTGGGGAAAAAGAATTGTCTCCGCAATGGAAAAAAAGTGGGAAGTCGTAGATAATAGTATAAGAATGTACTATTACACTAACGCCGTGGTTAGTGGAACGGTGGATTCATTTGGCTTCGGGAAAGGTCTTGGCGCATCTACCGTTATTATTAATGGAGGTTCTTACCATCACTATTTACTGGGGATTCTCGCGGAACTTGGCTTTTGGTTCTTTCTTGGGCATTGTGTGTTGATCGTTATGGTTTGCTTGCGACTTTTGAAAGGTGTTCGAAGGGGAAAAAACGTCTACTGGAACTGCGGTCTTCTGGCATCCTGTATCGCCTTTCCCATTCTATGCTTAGGTCCGAGTAGTATTATGGGAGAAGGCGTTTATTGGTTATGGTTAGCATTTATAGTTGCATTTATAGAATATGATTCGAACGTAATGCGCTTAAACAATAAACAATTTCAAGCAGGATCAATAAAATGCACATCTTAATCATCCCAAGTGAAAGACTGCTGCCTGTCGATGATCCATTTGCTGGTATCTTCCAATATCATCAAGCACTTGCTCTCCATAGAGCAGGGATTAAGGTAGGCATAGTTGCTCTAGCCCCGCGGTTCGGACGAAATCTGTCGGCATTATTCTGTATCCTGCTCGCATGGACGGTACCGCAGAGTTGGACCCCCGCATCGCGCCGCTCTAAATGAGTTTCCCGTATATGGCACAAACACCAATTCATGTCCTCGTGATTCCCAGCAACCGTTTCGTCTGCCCCGACGCTCCCCACGGCTCCGTGTTTCAGCAACACCAAGCTCATGCGCTGGCACGCGCCGGCTTTCGTGTAGGCGTAGTGGCACCCGCACCGCAATCTCTGAGGACGCTGGCCATGCCTGCTCTGTGGGGGCGCTCACAGGTCGAGCGCGAGGACGATCACGGCATCCCTGTGTTCCGTTATCAAGGCGTGAACTGGACAACGGGAAGGCTCATGCGCCTCTACCAGCGACAGTTCGACCGCAGTGCCGTCCGGCTGGTGCAGCACTACATCGCTGAGCAAGGGTGCCCCGACATTATCCACGCCCACAACTGCCTTTATGCCGGATCGTTCGCCGCGCGCCGTTTGGCGCGATACGGTAGTCCTTTAGTGATCACCGAACATTGCTCGCTCTACACCCAGAGGGCTCTGGCCCGCTGGGAACTGGCCCACGTGCGTTGCGCCGCACGGCAGGCGGCGGCACGTCTGGCAGTGTCGTCCAACCTGTGTTCCCTTCTGGAGGCTATCGTGGGCGATCCAACCCTGCGTTGGGAGTATGTCCCAAATGTCCTCGACAGGCTCTTCGAGCAACAGGCTCCTCCTGAAAGGCAACGTTTGCCAGGGTGTATCTTTCGCTTCCTCTGCATCGCCAACCTCTATAAAATCAAGAACATCGCCGGGCTATTACAGGCATTCGCCATCGGACCGGGACGTCAGGCGGGTTTTGAGTTGAGGATTGGCGGGGATGGTCCCGAGAGGGAGAACCTGAGACGTTTGGTGGCCACCCTTCGACTGGAGTCGTCCGTGCACCTCCTTGGCAGGCTTTGCCGTGAAGAGGTATTCCGGGAGATCTGCGATTGTGACGTATTTGTACTGCCCAGCCACTATGAGACTTTTGGCGTCGTCCTGATTGAGGCCGCTGCCTGCGGGAAGCCGCTGATCGCCACGAAGGGAAGCGGCCCGGATGGCATCGTTCACGCCGACAACGGAGTTTTGGTGCCTCCGGATGACCCGGCCGCCCTCGCGGCGGCGATGACGGAACTCGCGGCCAACGTACACCGGTACGACGCGCACGCTATCCGCAAGAACTGCCTGGAGCGTTTCGGCGAGCGCGCGTTGGTGGAGAAGCTGCGTAGCATCTACCTGCGCGTCCTGTCCGTGCCCGCCGATCCTGCCCAGAGCCGTTGGTCGGGCGGCGACAGCCCCCTTCAGTCGGACGCCAAATGAACGTCCTGTTTGTCGGCGCAGCCTTAGGAAGACTCTGCATCGCGCCCCGATGCGTCTTGCCTGGATAGCCGAGTGATTAAGCCCCAGCATCTGTCGCTGAAAGCCATGTTTACGTGAGCGAAGACTGAGTGTTGAACCTATGGAGAGACATATGCCTGAAAAGCCTATTGTTCCAATCATCTACCACTTCTTTCCCCACTACCGCACGGGAGTTAACCGGGAGCTGATTCGTAGCAAGAAATATGAATTTTTATTTGTAGGCGCTACTCAGAGCAGCACAGGCAGCGGCATTGAAACTTGGGATGTTCCCAAAGAAGCTTCTTTTCTGAGGACCCACAATTGGATGCCCGGAGGCAAGGTGCTTTTCCAAAGCAACATCGTTGGCGTGGCGTTGCGAAAAGATGTAAAGACTATCGTTTTCCTCGGCGATGCCCAATTCATTACCACGTGGATAGCCGCGGCTCTGGCGCGGTTGACGGGCAAGCGTGTGCTGTTTTGGAGTCACGGTTGGACCGCTCGGGATCACGGTATCAAGAAGGTCTGCCGTATGACTTTCTATAGACTGGCGCACGGAATGTTGCTTTACGGGCACTACGCCAAACGCATTGGAGTCGAAATGGGACTTCGCCCGGAAAACCTGCATGTCATTTACAACAGCTTGGACTACTCCACTCAAGTTGCGATGCGCCAGTCTGTACGCGAAGAGGAATTAACCCAAGTGCGTGCCTCGCTCTTTGGTTCAGGCGCCAAAAACCCAATGCTGATCTGCACAGGACGCCTCATCACCGTGCGGCGTCTGGACCTTTTACTTGAGGCGATGCATTTTTTGAAAGAGGAAGGGCATCCAATAAACCTGTTATTGGTGGGCGACGGGCCGGAAAGCGCGGCCCTGAAAAGCCAAGCGCGACACCAGGCATTAGCCGTGCATTTCTATGGAGCCTGCTACAATGAGAAGGCTCTGGCTCGGCTCTTCATGGCCTCAGACATGCTGGTCATGCCTGGACCGATCGGGCTGTCTGCCATGCACAGTTTGGCTTACGGCACCCCCGTCTTGAGTCATGACGATCCCACACATCAAAAGCCTGAATGGGAATCGATCATTCCTGGCTTCAATGGTGCTTATTTTGCTCACAACAACAGCCGGGACTTGGCACGGGTGCTTTGCGCGTGGTTTAGGAATGCGCCGGATCGCACCCAGATGCGGCAGCACTGCTACGAGATCATTGAGCGCTTTTACAATTCGGCCATGCAAACGGCGTTGATCGAGCGAGCCTTGGACGGGAAACTGGCTGATGATTCAGAGTGGGATAAGTTTTGCAGCGAGCGATGCACGTCTGCAGGGGATCGGCACATTGCACAGCCGCGACCGTTCCGTGACATACCTCTCTAAATAAAATGAAAACAATCCTCAATTTCCTTCGAAACGTCTTGCTTTTCCGTATTCGCTATCCATGGATCCGCATCGGCCGCAATGTCCATTGTCAAGCCAGCACCAGATTCTGGTCTCCGCACCGGCATATTGTTCTTGGCGACTATGTGGGCATTGGTCATGGTTGCATCTTTCTCGCCGACACGGAGATCGGTAATCAAGTCATGATTGCCTGCAATGTTGCCTTTCTTAATAGTGACGATCACCGATATGATGTGGTGGGCAAGGCCATGTGGGATTCGGGACGGGGAGACAATTTTAAAATACTCGTTGAAGATGACGTCTGGATTGGACACGGGGCCATTATCCTGTCTCCGGCACAAATCGGGCGGGGGGCGATCGTGGCTGCCGGAAGCGTGGTGGTCAAAGATGTGCCGCGCTATGCGATCCTGGGCGGAAATCCAGCCAGGGTGATCAAGATGAGATTCACTCCGGAACAGATCGAAGAACATGAATGCAGTTTGTATGCGCGAGATGAGATTCGGCCAAATGGAAAAGGAGGAAAGTCATGAGCTATTGGGAGAACCTGCGGGTATGGGTTACAGGCGGCAGGGGTTTCCTGAGGAATGCGATTTTGCGCAAACTGCATGAGCGCGGCTGCCGGGAAATTCTGGCTACGGGGATCGAGCACGGGGATCTTGAAGATCCAGCGATGATCAAAAAGCACTTTAAGTTCCGGCCAGACCTCGTGATTCACCTGGCAGCCATTGTTGGCGGCATCGGCGCCAACAGGGAGCGCCCTGCCGAGTTTTTTTATCAGAATCTGATGATGTGGGTGCAACTTATGCATGCCAGTTGGCAGGTGGGGGTATCGAAGTTTGTGGCCATTGGCACCATCTGCGCTTATCCCAAGTTCACGCCGGTGCCGTTCAAGGAAGACGACCTGTGGAACGGCTACCCGGAAGAGACCAACGCGCCGTACGGACTGGCCAAGAAGATGCTGTTGGTGCAGGCGCAAGCCTATCGCCAGCAGCATGGCTGGAACGCCATCTATTTGCTGCCGGTTAACCACTATGGCCCCGGCGATAACTTCAATCCCGCCACTAGCCTGGATTTCCACGGCCCGCATTCTTTTTAAGCATACGCCTGCTTGATCTCCTGGGGAAAGTCTGATTTCCTCCGTTTTTACATGCTTCGTCTTTATCCGACACTTGTTTATAATTAGGGTTTGCTGAAAAACACGATGACTTTACGTAAGTACTTGACTTCATTATAGATTAATGCTATATGACGGGCAAGTTCAATGCCTCAAGTGCACGGATTTTCGATTCCACCTCCCAAAAGCGGTGCACTTTGCGAAGGAGTTTAAGCCCGTGTATCGTCCTAAAGACCGTAACACCCGGCCTCTTTTTCCCGAGCTTTTTCCATACGGCGGCAAGCTCGACGAGCGCAACCGTTGGCTTCGGATCGCGGAGCTCGTGCCCTGGCAGGAAAGAGCTATCGGTCGCGGAAAGCGAATATGACTTTTTCAGCTGACCCTACCTTATGAGTGATGGGAATCTTGATTTCGACGTTGTCCATTGGGCTACACCTCCAGATGTAGAGGTGAACGGACAGGTAGGTGGAATCTCTTTTGTTTTGCCTTCGTCAATGTCAATCACGCAACTTTGGGACAAGCTCGAATAATTGCGGGAGATGCATAATGTTCAAAAGTAAAACCATCCTCATCACCGGCGGCACCGGGACCTTCGGCAACGCCGTCCTGCGCCGCTTCCTGAACACAGACGTTAGGGAAATCCGTATCTTCTCGCGGGACGAGAAGAAACAGGATGAGATGCGGACCGCGCTCCGAAACTCCAAGGTCAAGTTTTACCTCGGTAATGTGCGCGACTACGACAGCATCGTGCCGGCCATGAACGGCGTAGATCTGGTTTTCCATGCGGCAGCGCTGAAACAGGTTCCTTCCTGCGAATTTTTCCCCCTCGAAGCCGTTCGCACAAACACGCTGGGTGCCGAAAACGTTATGAACGCAGCGCTTGAGTGCGGCGTCAAGAACGTCATAGTTCTAAGCACGGACAAGGCGGTTTACCCCATTAACGCCATGGGGATGTCAAAAGCTCTCATGGAAAAG
>Ga0315274_10006000_pt1 | contig 17745 bp, 18 predicted proteins | sample YL17G02_20_MG_FD_203700 | JGI IMG/M metagenome (GOLD analysis project Ga0315274, IMG submission 203700) | Sediment microbial communities from Yellowstone Lake, YNP, Wyoming, USA - YL17G02_20 | ecosystem: Environmental > Aquatic > Freshwater > Lake > Sediment | place: USA: Wyoming | collected...
AAGTCTTAAAAATGCTGAGGCTTTAGTGTATTACAATATAGATTTCTCTTCTGTTTCCTATTGGCAATCACGTGATCGCATGACCACCATTGATAGAAAGTTTAATGATATCTATTGGATATTTTCCAAGGGTGGTATAGAAGAAAAGATTTATAAAATCGTGCAAGAAAAAAAGGATTTTACTTTAGATTATTTTAAAAGAACATTTTTAAATACATAATATGAGACTTAAAAATATAGAAGGTTATGAGAATTATATGGTATCAGATACCGGTATGATTTTAAATACAAAGAGAAATGTTTATTTAAAACCTGTTTTGAATGAAAGGTATATGATTGTTCTCTTGTATAAAAACAATAAAAGAAAAAAATTCTATGTACATAGATTAGTAGCTGAAGCATTTTGTGAAAAAAATGAAGGCAAAAAAATGGTTAATCATAAGGATTTAGATAAAACAAATAATCATTATTCTAATTTAGAATGGGTTTCTGCAAGAGAAAACGTAATGCACTTTTTGTTATCAGAATATTATACTCCAAGAAAGATGTCTGTATATCACAGGCGGAAAATATCTGAGGGAAGACAAAAGAAAGTGAAGTGTTTATTAAACAATCTTGTATTTGAATCTGTTGGCAACTTTGCTTGTTACAAACAAATATCTTTATCTCAGGCTAGTCAAAAATTAAATGGGGTATTAAAAAATAATTTAGATGCAGTATTGTATTTAGATAAATAAGATTTCTTAAATTCGTAAGATATGACCGAACAGCAAATTCAATCTACCCGTATTAAACAACTTGAATCTGAAGGATATTATGTCATTAAAATTATCAAGGCAAACAAGAATGGTCTTCCTGATATATTGGCTTTACACCCGGACAAAGGAATCTTGTTCTCTGAAGTTAAAAGGCCAGAAGGAAAATTATCAAAATTACAGGAATATAGACTTAAAGAGTTACATGATTATGGATTTAGAACTGAAGTATTTAGAGGAAACTGAATTAGTAGCACTAGATAAAGGTCTATTTAGATGGATAGAATCTTTCCCTGACAATATATTTGATCAGGTTATGGATGCCCTTATTCATTTTGATAATGAATTTAGTGAAGACGACGATGCCACTATTGTTTTTACTGTGCATACTGATGATGAGGTGCAGTACTATAAGTTTGAGGTAGGCTTAGGTCTTATTGAACTAAAAGGTATGGTGGAGGAGAGGGACATGTATGTCATTGAATTTTTAGGCAAGATTGATGTCGATGAATTCTTGGATAATGTAATAGAAGGCAACCAAATTATTAAGAACAAAGAAATTAAACGAATAATTTTAAACTATAGTCTAATATGAAAAAGAACAAACCAAAGTATTACCGGTCCCCTGATAGCAAGGAGGCCGTTGAAGTAGATTATGACACCTTACGACATGACTATTATTCTAAAGAAGGACTTACCAGAAGATTGCTTGGTAGTTTTACTGACCGCATTGAGGCTGGACTTCTTAGAAAAGAGTACAAAAAGATTAATAAGGGCCAGTTTGACAAAATGCTAGAGACATATGCTGAGCCCAACTGAGAAAGAAAAGACACTTATGTTCCTTGCATTGATGCAAGCTGTATATGAGATGGCTGATGATGTAGACTTTACGGCCAAGCCGTTTAATAAACCTATTATCAGAGAAAGAACATGGGATCTAACCCGTACACTTAACAAACAGATAAGCAAGATATTGCCTATGAACGAGTTGAGTGAGGAATGGGATAGAGCTGTGACCCAACATATAGATGCCTCTGAACGAATGGTTCAATTTTTTATTATTGGACTCAAGCTACAGAAGTTGGATAATATTAAGGTCCAAGGATTTGATACTCAATTAAACATATTACTTAAAACATACGGAGTCAAATGATACATACACATGACATAGAAGAGCAAGACTTAATAGACTTGGACTTTGAGATGATTTTTGTTTCTAAAGAGGAGCATGGTGGAGATGATGATTTTTATTATTATACTCTTAAATTATTTTCAGATAATGGCCCATTATTAATATCTAATTCAAACGATGAGGTTATTAATAGCAAGTGGAAAGTAGAATTATTTGATTATTGTGATTATTATTTTGATGAGATAGAGTCTTTAACTAATTTTATTTTAGCCGCTAAACATGCAAAACGAAGAACTCTCAACTAATGTTGAGATTAGTATCCCTGATGGATCTAATATCATTATAAACGCTACGAGTACTGAAGCAGCTATTAAACTAACAGAAAGTTTATTGGAGTTAATTATAACACTAGGAGAAAAAACTAAAATTTATAAACATGAAGACGACAAATCCACTTAGAATGTTAGTGTCAATTGTATTGACATGTATTGTAATGGTATTATTTCTACCATTTTATTTAGCTAATGAATTCTATTATTTCTGTATTTATAAAAAAAAATAAGAAATGTATACAAGTAATTAGTTATTTAGCTAAATTTGGTTGGGTTAAATGTGATTAGTTAAAGGGAGGCTGTTTATCGTTTTTCAGTCTCCCTATTTTTTTTTACAATGAAGGACAAAGAACATATAGAATATACTAACAATACTATGCGTTTCATCAATAATATGACTGATGAAATTTATGAAGCCCTCATTGATCGAGAATTCGAAGACCTACAGGATTCTATTTATATTCTAATCGATTCATTAAAAAATCTTCAAAATGAAACCTTACCAAGAATACGCACTAGGACTATACCGCCAAGGTGGGATAACTAAAACTGAAATTGCTAGAAAAGCAAAATTAGAATTTAATCTTGATTCAGATGTTGATCAATTACGAAAAAATATATCAAGAATTATTTTACAATCAGAACACTCAGGCTTAAATGTTGAGTGTGAAAGAGAAGGTGTGCCGACCGAAAATGTATCGCACTACTGGATCAAAACTAAAACGCATTCAGCGTTTGTAAAGGTAGGGGAAGAAGAGCAACGTGAGTCCTTCCTACAAGTCATTCGTGACATCGTCAGCAACTATAATCCTGACAAAGTAAAATCTATCAATCGAACTAAAGTTAAGTCTCCTGTGGCAATAAAAGCCACCGTATCTGATATGCATGTGGGGCTTGAACCAAACCCCCATAACAACTCTTTATTCGCATACGAATACAATGAAACAATTTTTAAACAAAACCTGGATAAGGTTTTCAATTCTTTATGTAAGGAATTTGAGGCTCATGGAAAGTTTGACCTATTGGTTATTGATGACCTTGGTGATGGTCTTGATGGTTATGATGGCTTGACCACACGTAAGGGCCATAAGTTAGATCAGAACATGAGCAACGAAGAGATGTTCAGAGTCTTTGTTGAAGGCAAACTAAATCTAATTGAGAATTGTATACAGATGGGCATAGCCAATGAGGTCATCGTACGTAATGTAGCAAATGACAACCACTCCGGATCGTTTGCTGGCATAGCCAACATGGCGATACAGATGCTACTTAACCGGACCTACTCAGATAGAGATGTCAAGTTCCATATACTCAATAGATTCATGGAGCATTTTAAATATGGGGACCATACATTTATTCTTACACATGGCAAGGATGCAAAGCATATGTTCAAAGGCTTGCCTTATAATTTAAATGACAAGGCTACCTCATTTATTAATGACTATATTGACCATTACGACATCAACACAAAATACATCCACGTTGAGAAAGGGGACCTACACAGAATAGGGTACGATAGGACAAAGAAATTTGACTACAGAAACTATATGACATTTGCCCCTCCGAGTGCTTGGGTTCAGCATAATTTTGGGGATTGTTATAGCGGATACTCTATTCAGACAATACCTAAGCACAATGGCGAGATATCTCACACAGATTATTATTTTGAATTAACAAAAAAAGTTTAACTTTGTAATATGAAAACACGAATAGGACACCTGCACGCAGTTAAGAATACTAACAAAAAAAATGCTGAGATTGACTCATACAATTGTGTCATCATCAAGCAAGGTAGTATTGACTTGGCCTTATTGTTAACAGACTTAGAACTTAGCAATGCTATTAGCCGTGCAAAGAAAAACCCTGAGGATGTATTGCAACGTAGCTTCATATCTAAAATAATTGATTAGTATATTACGTTTTCTTTCATAATGGTTTAAGTAAGGTTGTTTAATTAAAAGTGGGGACTATTGGTCCCCATTTTTGTTAGTTATTCATTTCGGCATTCATTCTTTTTTGTTCAGCCTTTCTTCTTTTATATCTCATTGTTGCATTCTCTTTGATTATTTTAGTAGCATTGTTGGCAATGGTTTTAAATTCCCTTGAAACGCCAAGACCTAAAGCAGCCCCAATTTTAAATGCATTAGCCACTTTTAATTTATTTATTTCTTCTTGAGTAAATTTAATTTTATCTCCTGATTCATTCTCCATTCCCCCAGCAACTATATCAGGAATTTCTTGAACTATTTTAGACCAAGCATCATAGGCTACCATAGTAACACCCCCTACTAATCTTGCTGTAGTTTCTGGTGCTGGTGCTTCTTTTGATTCATAAAATTTAAAAGGTTTTTTAATTTCCTTTTTTAATCTCTCAGCCTTTAATTGACGTTGAGTTTTAGGAGCTAGTTCTTCGCCAAACGGATATTTTATTGGTTTTTTGTCTTTAGTTTTACCTGAATATAAATCTTCAAGTTTTTCAAGAAGAAGATTATTAGTGATAGATGCGACTTCATTTTCTATTAAAGGAATAGTTCCATTAAGAGATTCATATAAATCAGCATATGTTTTATATTTAGCTTTTTTTTCTCTTAATTTTTTTTCTTCATCAGTTTCTTTTTTCCCTACTATCCTATAAGCACCAACTGTTAATTGCTCAGCAATTAATGATTTTAGTCCATTAAAAACCCATTGCTCACCTACACTTGCTACAACTGATCTAGCCGCAGCAATTTTATCTTCTTTAGTAGCAATGTTTTTATCAGCAAACAATACCGACATATTTGTTTTTATTTTATCTTTTTGACTAGTTGTAAAACTAGCAAAAGGCATCATCATTCGAATAAGTTTTAATCCGGAATCTTTACTAGACCATAACTTACCACCTGATTCAGGCAAGTTTATATTTTGTTCTCTTTGAACCATATATTCAGCATACTTTGCGGCTTCATCATTTACTTTATGGTTTTTCCAATTTATTTCTACAGGATTAACTCCTTCTTTTTTAGCTAACTCATCCATATAATAAGCCATCCATGTAACCTTTGCAGTTAAAACGTCAGTTCCTACTAATACATCATTTACCCAAAATTTAGATACCTTGTTTAATGTTTCTATTGTTTTATCAGGAGTAGAATAATCTCCTTTCTCTAACATATTATCAGCATAATCAATATTTGTTTGAGCTGAATTACCACGTTCTCTAATACCATAATTGATATTATTTAAAAAATCTTTCATGTCTGCATTTTCTAAATATTGTAATGCAGTTAATAAATAACCAGGATTTTTTAAATTAAGGCCAGTATTAGTTAGAATAGGCAATGATTGAGTAAATACTGATTCCATTGAAGATAATCCAACCCTTGTTCCAATTCTACTTCCTAATCGAATCATGGCAGAGTTAACAAATTTCTTGATGTTTTTATTTTGCATCCCAAGATTTTCATTCATTTGGTATAAGCCAACATTATAATCTATTCTATCTTTAAATAAATTTCTAGAATCCTCATCTGTTATTAATTTTTGAAAATTTGGAGAATCCATGAATCCTGTATATTGATTTACACCTCCGATTGTTTTTACGGTGTTAACTATTTCAGCAAAAGCATTTACATTATTTTTAATAAAATCATAATTAGCAATGCGTGTAGCACGCCCATCTTTTTTAGGCAGTTTTGATGGATACTTAGGCTTAGTAAATCTTCCTATAGTTTCTGTATCCACAATATCAGTATTCATTCTAAAATTACCTTTCTTAAATAATTTATCTTCTGAAGTTTGAGCTGCTTTATCAACTCTATTCCACGAGTCTCCGGTATAGTTATTATCTTGCCCCAATAAAACATTAAATTGTTCTTGAGCAATTTTTGAAAACTGAGGATAATATTGTTTAAACTTATTAATAAAATCAGTAATTGCCTCTTGTGCAACGGGGTCAGAATTATCAAATACTTCTTGCCCACTAGTAGCATCTTCTATCCCAAGTTCATCATATATTTCTTGTAATAACTTTCCTTGTGCCTGATCACTTTTATTTTTTGAATTTACAAGATAATCAATCGTTTCTTTTAAAATTGTTTTTCTGTCAGTAAAATATGTTTCTTGTTTATCAGGATCTGATGTTTCACGATAAAGATTTGCAATTATCCCTAACATATTTGAACTCTTTGCAGTAAAAAATGCATTACCAGCAATCTTTTTATTTTTATATTTGTCGTAAATTTCTTTTTCAAATTGGTCAACAATTATTTTTCTTTCTACAACTCCTTGAATTATTCTATCAAGTCCTGCCGCTTCTTTTATTGCTTTCCAATTAGTAGGACCAAAATAAGTTACCCCTAAATTGTCTACAGTTGAATTTAATTCTAACCATAAGTCAGAATAAGCTTTACTGATTTTTTCTGTTTCAGGATTTAAACGTCCTCCACTTAACAATTGAACAATTTTATCAATTGCTTTTCCTATAACTTGATATCTTTTAAATCTTGTTCCACCTACGTTAACTACTCCTTCTCTGCTGATTTGATCAGTAATAAATTTACTTCCAAAAGCTCCTATGTAATTATCTAATAATTTACCCATGTTAGAAGTAGACCCATTCATGCGATAATTCATCAATGCTTCTGCTACTTGATAAGCCTGCATTGGAGACATAGAACTTAAATCCATTTTAGTAAACCCTTCAATTAAAGGTAAATCTTCTAGGTCAATGTCTCCGTCTTCTATTTGTTCTTCTAATTCTTCTTTTGATTCATCAAATGAGGCTTGAGCATAATCCATTATTAATTTATCTTTCTCATCATCTTTTGGCTTGCCTTCTTCTAATTCTTTTATATATGCTTTTATCTGCTGAATAGACATAGCATCACTAATTTTTCCTTCATCAACTAAATCAGAGTATTGTTGTAGTAATGCATCCTTAATTATCTCTTCTTGCTTTTCAAGTTGTTTTTCAACATAATCTTGAGTTGATTGATAATCAATAATTTCACGTGGGCTAAGTTCCTTTTCTCCTGTCTCTTTATTTTTAACAACCTTAACAGCCTTTACTGCATCAAATATTTCTTTAGCTTTTTCTAAATGCTTGTCAATATTATCTATATACCTAGGATCTATTTCAACAAAGTTATTAGCTATGTTTACTAACTCAGGAGATAAGCCATCTTTTTTAGCCGACTTTATTTTACTACGTAAATTGTAAACTTCTTTAAGTTTTGTCGCTTCGGCTACATTATTTACAACACGAATTACTCTATTAACTGCATCTTGCCTTAACTTAGGATTAAGTAAGTTTGATGCCATAGCATTTGTTATGACTTTTACTTGGCTTGTAGAGAAAACTCCCTTAGGAAGCATAGCTTTAATATCAGTAGCTAAATCTTTAACTGCTGTTTTAAAATTACGCTGACCTTCTTTAATAGATTGGTCTATTTCTACAAGACGCTCATCTAAAAGTTTTTTACTATCAATTAAAACTTTTTTAGCTTTTTCTTTTAATCCTAGTTTTTCAACACTTGGAGCCCTCTTTTCTTTAACGCCAAACTCTTTGTTTATGTTACGTACCATTTGCTCACGAGTTATATCGTCAGCTTCTTCGTACGCAATTGTTTGTTGCATAAATGATATGCCTCCTTGCACAGCTTCCTTCTTAGGACGACCACGCTTTAACCCTTTATTAACAGCATCAACACCTTTTTGAACTGCATTGTTTTGCTCTGTCTTTTGCTGAGGCGATATTGGTTCAGCAGGGGTAATTTTTTTACCTTTTGCAAGAACAAAGTTTTTAAATCCTTCTATGTCTTTTTTAGAACCTAATGTATAAATTTGTTCTGGTTTAAAAACAATGTAATCCGGGCTTGATGATGATTTAAGTTTTTCTTCTCCTTGTGGATAATATTTATTCTCTCTTGAGTCAATTACTGCATCTCCTTTATTAGGTAATTCATTAGCCGCATTTTCTAATTCTTCTACTGAATTATATTGACTTGAATTAAAATCAGTTGGATTTTTAACATCAATTAAACTGAAAGTAGTTTCTCCGTAATTTTTACTATAATCGATATCTTTCGTAAAATAAAATCCTTTACCAGCACCAAGTACTTTATTGTTTGCTCCAATAGAAGTCTCAAGAAATCCTTCAGTAGGTTTTTTAGTTTTACTACCATGGTAAACAATATCTTTTACTTTAGTATTAGGAAATATCGTATCTAAATAATCTGAGTATTGTTGAGCCGAACCTATATTTGTTAACTCTGGGTTAGCCTCAAATACTTTATTTATCGATTGTTCTTTTATTTTTTTAACTTCTTCGGCAGGGACTTGAGGTTCTGCTTGGGATTCTCCTTCCGCCACTTGGAGGCTAGTTCCGGCTTCTGGCTGAATAGGTACTTCACCTGTTGTTTGCTCTTGAACGGCATTTTGTGGTATTTTAGATAGTTCTTGATTATTTTTCTCAATTTGTTTTTGAAGCTTTGCAATCTCAGCATTAATATTTGCTACAAGATTTGTATTCTTGCCTGCCATATAATCATTGAGTTCTTTAATCTTAGTTTCTATTTTTAAATTATCAGCTATAATAGCATATGCCTTTTTTTGATCAGGTATAGACAGATCATTAGGTATTTGATTTACTATTTCTGTGGCCTTTTGTATTATATCAATTCTTTTCTCTCCCTCCTCTTGTGTTATTCTTCCCGATGATACATCGGTTGCAATCTTAGTTAAATATAATTTAATCTGGTCAGTATCAGAAGCTAAATCAGTCCATGCTTTATATTCTTTATCTGACATTCCCTCAACACCTTTCACACTCATTGCAGATGATGCACCTATTCCAATTGCACGCATCATTACACCGCCAACGCCTTCAACATTTGCATCCTCAGCAATTTTACTTAAAAATTCATTGGAGAAAAATTTAGGATTTTTAAATAAATTTAATTTATTAGCTTTATCGTAAATTTCTTTTATAGCAAAATCACTTATTTTTTGAGCCCCCCCTGTTTCAGCCTCTCCTAAATATGCAACAGCTAGTTTCCCACTACCTGAAGCAATTACTTGAGCCGCAGGTTTTTTTAAAACTTGTTTAGATACTTGTTTTATTGTTTCAATCCCAGCATCTATAGGAAGTTCTTTTATAATTAAGTTAACTAAGCTTATTAATGCAGGTTTATTTTTACCAATTAAAGTTCTAAACCCAAGTTCTTCAAGAATACCACCAATAACAGCAATAGGAACCGTAATTTTCTTACGTTCATTTTCATCCATACTTTCTGTAGCAGGATTATTATCTAAGTCTTCGTTAGCATATTGGTAAGCCAATGAAGCTCCTGTAACAAAACGAGGAATGGTTCCTCCTAATCCAGGTCCTGATGCCATAACTGGAATACTTTCCATTGCACCAAACCAAGCTTTGGGTAAAATTCCTGAAGCCTTTTGTGCTTCTATGTATTCTTTTGATGTTCCCTTGTCTTTTACTTGCTCATACCCCTTAGCAATTGTGGGCATCATTTGATTGATAACTTCTTTCTTTGCTTCGTCTTTAGTTAATTTAGTATTAGCAGGAGCCCATGGTTTACCTATTTTATCTAATAATTCAATGCCTAAATCAATAGCTATTCTAGCTTGTGCTTGGCCAATTTTAGTATATCCTTCTACAATAGAATTCCAAGTAGCTCCTAAAAAATTACCTTCATCTTTCTTATTAATAAAGTTTTGAACAGATGCTTTTTTTAATTCTGCCCTGTCTTGATTAACATTAAATCTATCTACCTTAAATTGTCTTAATTTTTTATTGTATAAATCAATTTTATCATCAAGGTCTCTTGATTTTTGTTGTAGAAGTGGGTCATTAGAATTTTTTTTAGCATACTCTCTTGAAGCAGCTATTTCATTATCTAATAAAGTTGATTCTTGATCTAATGATTTGGCTTGTTGAGCTAAATCTTTAGAGGCTTGTAATGTTTTTTTTCTAACAACAGGTATATCAATCTTAATATCAGCATTAGGATTAAACCACCCTTTTTTAGTAACATCATAGTTACTCAAATCCTGAACACCCTTTAAGGTTCCAGTTGATGGTAATTTTACTTCTTTGGGAGGTATTAATAATGCACCCTGACTCTGACCTGGTTTAGGTTGTGGTAATTCGGATTCCGATGTTGGTGCCATTGCCACCATTCCACCACCCGATGAAGATTTGGGTTTTTCCAAAACTTGTGGTAAATCCGTAGCTTTTACTATGCTGCTGGGTTGGATTGGATTTTTTTTTTCAGCCCCAAAAAATTGATTAGTAAAATCTTTTTGAGATTTTTTATACAATCCTTTATCTACCATACCTTGATAAAGCTTTGCTTGCCCTTCAGGTACAGAAAATTGAGACTTAAACTCGTCGAAAGATTTTGTGTATAACTTTTTATCACTTAATATTTTATACAATTCTTCCTGTCCTTTAATATCCATCTATTATTTATTTATTATTCGTCAAAGTTTAAAGATCCTTCTTCTTCTTCAGCAGCCATTTTATATTCTACATCTTCTTCGCCTTTTTTGTCTCTTGGAGTATATGCCCCAAAATAATCTTCAGCGGTCAATAACCTATCTACTTCTCTTTCTGGTTTGCCATCTTCCCCTAATGAATATATAGCTAATCCAGCTATATTTTTTTTAGTTTTAGGATCAAAATAAAGTATTCTTGATGTAACTCCAAACTCAGGATAAGATGATCTATATATTTTCTCAATTCTTCTTCTATAAGGGGATTTGTCTCCTAAACTAATTATACTTTTGTATGCATCTTGAGATGTTTTATATGTACCAGTTCTTTTTTTAACTGCTTCAGTAGGTTTTTTAGGAGTACTACTTCTACCAATACGAGGCTCATCAACAGTTTCTGCATAACCAAGACGTGCTTTAATATTATCATATAGAAATTTATTAGCACTAACTTTTGTTGCTACAGATAAATCAGGGCTCCAAGCCCCTTTGCTATTAATAATGTATCTAATATTTTTTTCAGCTGGTATTCCTTGATCTATATTAGCCTGCAATTCATCATCATTAGAATATATAGCATATCCTGCTTTAGTAGTAAGAAGCCTAACAACAGCATCATCATTATTTAAAACACCTTTGATAACAAGATTTATGTTTTTAGCAAAATCAGGACTTTTAGTTTTATCTGATGTTGTTATAGTGCCTACTTCTTTTTTATATTCACCTAAAGCATCTTCTGCTTGTTTAAAGATTTTATCATAATCTACTGAATAATCACTATATAAATCTGTAGCACCTAATGCTTGAATATTAGTTATTGTTTCAGTAACTAAAGGCTTACCATCTTTATTATAAGTAACTTGCTCTATTCTGCCGTCATCTTTTGGGACTAATTCTTTATTCCCATATTGACCTGCATTAGCAAACTTGCCTATTTTAAAAACTCCTATAGGAGATTGTTTCCCTTCTCCAATCTCATTAGTTAATTTCTGTAGATTAGAATTATAAGATTTAATAGTAGAAGCTGTTTGGTCCCATTGACTTAAAAAATTTGAATATGCTTTATTATATTCAGTAACCGTTATTTCTCCCCTCTGCTTTTTTTCATAAAGTTCGGTTAATTTACTTCTTGTTTTTTCTGCCCCATTAAAAATATATTCATTAAAAGGCTTATCAGGAGTAGCTTCGGGAATTTTTAAAGAAGTTAAATCTTTTTTAAATTCAGTTTCTTCTTTTCTTTGAATATCCTGTTGCCTTTGCAATTCTTTTTGCAATACTTTAGCCTTAGCAAGTTCTTGAGATTGTCTAAGTTGTTCAGCAGACAATTTATTAGATAATAGACCCGAACTAATGGCTCCATAATCTACCGTTTTTGGTGCAACATATCCTGCGTATTCTGCCATATTATTAACCTATTTTTGCTTTGAATATATCGGTAATCTTTGTTGGATCTTGCCCTTTATATATTTTCATTGCGTCCATATCTCCCATAAACTGGGAAGCACTCCCAATTGATTGATTAATTGTACTTTGAGCCGCAGCAGATGCCACTTGTGCTCCTTGTAACCTATTCATTTCTAAATCATATGCACGATTTAATTTAGCATCTGCAATAGCTTGATCCTGCTGTTTAACTGCCAAATCTCTAGTATATTGCATTTCATCAGCTTTTGCGGCTAATTGTAAATCTTCTTCACGAGCAATTTCTCCAGCTTTAGTCAACCCTCCAAGAACAGTAGCTGCTCCACCTTCTTTTAAAGTTTGAATAATTCCTGCTTGATTTGCTTGAATATTTTGTTGAGCTAAATCAGTCCCTCTAGTTGGTACCTGCAATGAAGCCGTTAAGTTAGTTTGCTTATTACTTATATTAGCAGCATTTAATGCGGCTTGGTCAATTGCTGCTTTTGCTTTGGCTTGTTCATTTATTGCATTAATTGCTTGGTAAGCAGTTCCTGCGGCCATTAAGACTGTTGTTAATGCTGGCATATTATAAAAATTTTATCATTTCTGTACAACTTTCAGAAGCTTTAATAAATCCACAGTTTTCATATTTACTAATTAAACTATCATGAGTTAAACAAACCCATACTGATTTATATCCTTCTTCTTTACATGATTGGCATAATGAATTTATTAAATATTCTAATGCCTCACCACGATCTTCTTCTTTATAATTAATATTAGATACTATAAATTCACACCAAGCAAGTTTTGAGTTTGTAAAATACACAAATCCTGCACAAATATCAATATCTCCTTTTGATACCATAAATCCACCTAACCCATCGTTAGGTAGAAATTCTTTTACAGGAGCAGTCCACTTCCAATCTTTCCACCAATTAACTAAGGTGTTGTCATAGTCGCTGTCGTTTAGCAACCTAATATTAAATTTCATTTACAAAGATAGTTATATTAAGGATATGATTTAAATACATCAGAGGTTATCATATACATTTCTGTATACTCAGTATCATAATTAGTAAACTCTACTGACAAATAAGTTCCCCTTGTTGGAGTTGACTCAGCCACACTATTTTTAATAAATAATATAAACGATCCGTTTACAGGAGGAGTTCCGGTTAAATTAATAGTAATTTGATTGTTAGTATGATTTGTAATGACTCCAGCAAATACTAAATTGCCTGCATTAACCCAATATAAATTATCTCCATTAGAAACAATATCTCCAAGTTCAAAATTAAATGTCAATACACTAGATAAATATGTGGTTACATTGCCAATACCTTGAGCAGAAAGCATAGATAAGTTATTATCATTTGGATTTCTACGTATATAAGCATACCATGTACCTTCTTTTAAATCATAGTAGTCAGCATCTATAAATCCTGTTGCTTGATCAGATTCAATAACTGTATCCCACGGAGTAGTTGAATTAGTAGCAATTGTTTTAAACTGCTTTGTTTGAGATGGTTCGTTATTAAATATGGTTGTTATTTGAGATGGGTATAAAACGCCATAATAACTATTTCTAGTTTGATTGCTATTGTGCTTATATAAATTTCCTGCTTTAAAAGTATAAAGAAAGTTATTCATTGTCACCATCCACTCAGGCTCGTATGAATGATATGATGTCCATCCACTTTGATTTGGGGAATATGTAATAGTATAGTTTGCCATAGATTCACAAATTTACATATTTATTTTATCTCTGACCAATAATCTTTTTTAAGGTTAGGTTTAAGATATATAATGCCATTTTCAGTATTTGATTTATCTGTCATTTGATATATCTCATTATTGGGTCTATCTCCCATCCCACTAATGTGGTAAACACCCATACCCCATCTATATGCCATACTATATTTGCCTGTATTACCTGTAAATATATTAGCATTTTGATGAAATGTAATATGGTTGTCTTCGCCTATTGATTTATCAATCCAATTAATTCTATTAATAAAATCTCGACTATAACAATTTCCATTATTAATACTGTCTGACAATGTTTGGTATTCATTGTTTGAGAAAAAATAATGATGCTGACATCTATAGACATCATATCCTATATTATTTTCTATGTAATCATTTTGTAAACTTAAAGCCCATGGGGCCATTAAATCATCGTCATCTAATCTATAAACATAATCACCACTTGTATTTTTCATTCCCCATTCAAGCTTTGACCCAACTGAAGAAAATCGTGTACCAATATTATATATTTTAATTTTAGGATGTTTAAATGAATACATCACTTGGGGGCAATCATTTATGATAACCAATTCGCTTTCTCCTTTATAGTCTTGATTAAGATATGATTGGATTGCTTCTTCTAATAAATGATGCCTTTGGTAAGTTAATGTTAATACTGATATCATTTAAATTTAAGTTTAAGTTCTTCTTTTATAAAATGATAAATCCATGTTGACATGGCATATTCTTTAGATGTAGATATTTCTTCAAACCATTCTTTATTTTGGTCTTTTGAATGTAGCCACATGTGAGATAAATAAGGATATTTTGAAATTACATCTAAATAAAATTTTAATGCTACAGATTCGTTGCATTTATAAAATCCCCATTCAAAAGATTTTATGTTAGGTAATTTATTCCACACATCACACATTTCTCCACCTAAATCACATCTATCCCAAAATGATGAAACAGCCACAAAATCTTCAAATAGATATAACAAAGTTAAACCAAAATTCCATGTTTCGCCTATTTCTTTTATTCTTTTAATACATGTTTCATTTGTTATTGATTGCCAACTAAAGTTGCCCCCAATCCAGACTATATCATCATTAGATATGAATTTTTCATTTGATAACATATCATATATAAATTCAGATTCTGGTTCCCAATTTTGCCAACAATCATTTCTAGGAAATATATTAATATAATCATACCCTCTTATTTCTCTTGTAAATCCTGGAACGCAATCATTGTCTGATATATTATTATAAAATGAAGTATGAGGATCATATGAACGGCAAATTAAATTAGGTTTATTTGACATTTCCCGAATGCATAAGTCATCAGTATCAATATAACTTCCACCAAATTTATATAATAGTATTAATCTAAATAAATCCGAAAAATCTCTTGGAGAACATTTTTTATAATTATCAAATTTATTTTTGTTAAATGGAAGGTTTTCAAAAAAAGAACTATTCCATGTAACTACATTTATTTTATTATTAAAAATATCGCTTGTTAAAGTATTACTTATAAGATATACTTTTCTAGTTGGATTAAATAATATGGTTGAATAAATACAATCACTTAAAATATCTAATCTTTCTTTTGAAATATTGCCATCCCAATAAAAAAATATATTATTAGTGCTTGGCTCAATCTTATATTTATTATTAAATATGTTTATATCTTCTTGCTGTATTTCAAAAAATTCAGGTCTTAATGATGTTATTGAAACACGATCATGTTTTATAGATACACCTGATACATCCATTGCTTTATTATTCATTAATATCCAATCATCTCCACAAGCTATCTTTAAATCACTTGGTATATTAATCCAATTTTTTTTATTTATAAATAAACAACAACCCCATCCCCATTCCCTTTTATAAATATTATTAAATTGAAATTTATCAAAACTTTCATTTTTATCGTAATTTGATATTGCCATTCCAATTACATATTCTTCAATGTAATTAAAAACATATTCAATACAATTTACATCCCAAACCAAATCATCATTTGTAATACATATATTATCATATTTAGCAATTGATACTCCTAAATTCCATGCTTCGTTAACATATATATTTTGTGGCATAGATACCACTTGTATTTTTTTATAAGTAAGATTAGTTTTTTCTAATTCATATTTATTATTATCTATAATAATGATTTCTCCAATGTAATCGCATGCATCTAATTTACTTAAAAGATCTTCTAGATATACATTAGCATACCACATTGTTGGTATTATTACAGAAAACATATTATAGTATTTGTTTTAATAATTCATAATATTTATAACTACAAGATTCTTCATTAATTATTAAATCCTTAGGAGGCAATGATGTCATGTAGGCAGATTTGTAAAAATATTTACTATCTGTATTTAATACACCAGCATTATGCATAATAAAATTTTTATCCCAATCATTAATATTACTTGTAGCCCAACTAAAATTAAAATCAGGATGGCATATTGTTTCGCATCCTCTTTGCCATCCATTCCATAATACGGCCCACATATCCGAGCACCATATTTGTAATTCATGGTGAGAGGGGTCTTTAAGTTTTTTTTGTTTTATTAATTCAGTAACATCAAAAAACATTTTATCACAATCACGTTCGACTTTATCCCAATAATATTCGTCAATATTTTTCATTAAATACTGAGCACCTATTGAATTTAATTCATTATCCTGAACTAATTTTTTATTTATATTTATTATACTACACATTAAATTTAATTCTTCTTGCCCTTTACTTATAATATATTCATGACCAATATACCATCGGCAATCACTACCATACCACTTATCATCATGTAAAAATTGATCCCAATTAATTGGCTTAGTTAAAACAATATCACAGTCGTGATAAAATATGGCATCATCTTTTAAATAGGGATGTGCAATAAAATGTTGTTTTATTATATTTGGGCGAATAGAACTAATGTATTTTTTATTAATTCTTGTATCATTATAAAAGAAAAATCTAGCAGGATATTTTTTAGCTAATTCTAACCATTCATAAGGAATGTTACTATTTTCTATGCTACAAACAATGTCCATCATATTGGGATTAATTCCCATAGACATAAAATTATATATTAATAACTCAACTTGCCAAATATAATAAGTATTGGCAGGTTGAGCACACAGAAATCTTAAATTCATTTTATTAAATTTTAATTATTAACATGCTCCTATATCATTTGCAGCCCCATTGCCACTTGTAATATAAACACTTGATGGCTGAGCACAAACACTTCCTACAGGACCCGGTCCTCCAAAGAATGAGAAGCTATCGCTACCCCCTCCACAGTTAGTATAAGTACCATCTACATATTCATCTAAATTATATCCTACTATTTCATAAGTTCTACAAGACGGTGGTGCCGTAGGCGGTGCTGTAGGCGGTGCCGTTGGAGGTGCTGTTGGAGGTGCTGTAGGCGAAGCTGTAGGCGGTGTAGTAGTTGGCGGTACATATCCACAACTTGGAGAATTAAATTGAATAGTTGAGTCAAAAGTTCCACAATAGCCATCAGCATATACTCCTATTAAATCAACCCCAGAACAATACGTAGCTAACAAAGTCCCATAAGGGATACAAGTTGTAGGCGGTGCTGTAGGCGGTGCCGTTGGAGGTGCCGTTGGAGGTGCTGTAGGCGGTACCGTTGGCGGTGCTGTAGGCGGTGCCGTTGGAGGTGCCGTTGGAGGTGCTGTTGGAGGTGCTGTAGGCGAAGCTGTTGGAGGTGCTGTAGGCGAAGCTGTAGGCGGTGTAGTAGTTGGCGGTACATATCCACAACTTGGAGAATTAAATTGAATAGTTGAGTCAAAAGTTCCACAATAGCCATCAGCATATACTCCTA
>Ga0315274_10006002_pt1 | contig 17743 bp, 17 predicted proteins | sample YL17G02_20_MG_FD_203700 | JGI IMG/M metagenome (GOLD analysis project Ga0315274, IMG submission 203700) | Sediment microbial communities from Yellowstone Lake, YNP, Wyoming, USA - YL17G02_20 | ecosystem: Environmental > Aquatic > Freshwater > Lake > Sediment | place: USA: Wyoming | collected...
CTGCTGCGCCTCGGCCTCGTCATGGCCCTCACCATGACCCTGCACAACTTTCCCGAGGGCTTTGCGGTGGGCGCGAGGCGCGGGGCGGGGCGTGGCGGCTGGCGCCCGCCGCGCCGCGCCAACCCCACCCCCCCCCCCCCCCCAGGTCGCCTTCTCCTCCTTCACCCCCCTGGGCCCCCTCATGGCCGCCGCCATCGCGGTGCACAACATCCCGGAAGGCGTGGTCGTGGCCGCGCCCGTGTTTGCGGCGACAGGGTCGCGCGCGGCCGCACTCGCGCTCGCGGCCGCGTCCGGCCTGTCGGAGCCGGTCGGGGCGTTGGTCGCGCTCACGGTTGCGAGGCCGCTGGCGACCGAGGCGCGGATCGCGTACGTCCTGGCGGTGGCGGGCGGCGTGATGGCCGCGGTCTGCGCCGCCGACCTGCTCCCCCACGGCCTGCGCTGCGCTGCGCCGCGCCGCCTCGCGGCGGGCGTCGCGGCCGGGGCGGCTGCCATGGGGTGGACGCTGTGGGTCGGGGTGTAGAGAACAGCGCGAGGGAGGAGCGGGAGAGAGAGAGCGGGCGCGCGCGCGCGCGCGCGCCGCGCTCTCCCCACACCCCACCCCCGGCCTTGGAAACAAAGCCACCCCACCCTCCCCCCACCATGGCCCTCTCCCCGCGCGAGGCCGACATCCAGATGCTCCTGGCGGCGTCCTGCCACCTGGGCACCAAGAACCTGCACCCCGCGTGCGAGCGCTACGTGCACGCGCGGCGCGGGGACGGCGTGCACGTCATCAACGTGGCCCAGACGTGGGACAAAATGCAGTTGGCGGCGCGGGTGATCGTCGCGGTGGAAAACCCGGCTGACGTCGTCCTCCTGTCCGCCCGCCCCTACGGCCAGCGCGCCATCCTCAAGTTTGCGCACTACACGGGGGCCAAGGCGCTGGCGGGGCGGCACACGCCGGGTGAGAAAGGGGGGCGGGGCGCGGCGATCGGCGGCGCGAGCCGCCGCGGCGCGGCGCGGGGCGGTGGGCGCGTTTCGGCGCCCGGCGCCGCCGCGGGCGGCTGCTGACACTCTGGAGCGCCCCCCTGCGGGCGCAATCGGGCGCCCGCCTCGCGGCGAAGCCGCGGCGCGGCGCGCGCGGCGCGGCCGCGCCGGCGCGGCCGCCGGCGCCCCCGATCCCGGCCCGCCTCGCGGCGGCCGGTGCTCTCTTGTCGGCGCCGGGCGGGCGGGCCGCGATCGGCGGCCGCGCGACCGCGCGCGCCGTGGCGGCGACCCCTCCGCCAACCCTCGCCCGATAACCCCTCTCTGCAGGTACCTTCACCAACCAGATCCAAAAGTTTTTTGAAGAGCCGCGCCTGCTCATCCTGACCGACCCGCGCACCGACCACCAGCCGATCAAAGAGGTGGGGACGGGGGACCGGGCGCCGCGCGCGCGCGCGCCGACACCGAAACGCGGCCGACGCCGACCCCCCGCCTCCCCTCGCCCCCCTCCAGGCGTCGTATATGAACATCCCCACGATCGCGTTTGCCGACACCGACTCGACGCTCACCCACATCGACATCGCGATCCCCGCCAACAACAAGGGCAAGCACTCGATCGGCGTCCTCTACTACCTCCTGACCCGCATGGTGCTCCAGATGCGGGGCTCCGTCACGCCAGGCGCGCCGTGGGACGTGCCGGTCGACCTCTACTTCTACCGCGACCCAGACGAGGTGGGCGGGGGGCGGGTGGTGGGGGTGGGGGTGGGGGTGGGGTGTTTCGACGCCAAACCCCTCCCGTTCCCTTTTGACGCCCACCCCCTCCCGCCCCCGCCAGGTCGAGATCAAGGAGGGCGAGGAGGACGCCAACGCGGACGCCATGTACGGCGCGACCGGCCTCCCGGCGCCGCCCGGCGTGGCGGCCGACGCGGGGTGGGACGAGTCGGCGCCGTTCGACGGCGGCGCGGCCGGCGGCGACGAGTGGGGCGCCGCCGCGCCCGCCGCGCCCGCGGGCGGCGCCGAGTGGGAGGCCGCACCCGCGCCGGCCGCGGGCGCCGCGCTCGAGTACGCGGCGCCGTCGACGTTCGGCGCGCAGTACTGACGAGGGGGAGGAGCGAGGAGGGGGACGGCGCGGGCGGGCCGCGCGTGTCGTCGCCGCGCCGCGCCGCGCGCAGGAAACCCTCGGCACGCCGCTGCCGACAGTGCGCCCTCGTCACACGCCGCCGCCACGCTCTCCCCCTCCCTCAGCGCTCGCCGCGCGCGACCGCGGCGGCGAGCGCGGGCGCGCCGCGCAGCAACTCGCGCAACTCCCCTTCCGCCCCTTCCACCTTGGCCGCCAGGCCGGCTGCCGCGGCGCGGCCGCGGGTGACTTCGGCGGCCGCCGCGGCGGCGGCGGCGTCGAGGTCCGCGAGCGTCTCGCGCCGGTCGGCGCCCGACAGAAACGCGCGGCCGAACGCCGCGTGCAGGGGCGCGTCCGCGGGCACCGCCTCCAGCTCGGCCTTCGTCAGGGCGGCGCGCCGGCCGGCGGCGACGGCGGCGGAGGCCGAGGCTTCGGCCTGGGGGAAGAGGGGCGGTCGCGGGTCAGCGGGTTGCCCGTTGTCCTCTCTCTCACCCTCCCCCCCCTTCCTGTCCCCTGCCCTCACCGACTTGAGCTTGCGGTGGGCGTCGACCACCTTGGCCTCCAGCTCGGCAAACGCGGCCGCGTCGCGCGGGTCGGGCGCGCCCGAGCTCGGTGGGGGCGACATGGGGGGGCCTCGGGGCGGTGCGCGCTGGATCGCGGGCGATCGGGGAGCGGGTGGGAGGGCGCGATGGGGCGAGTGCGGCCGCTGGAAGGCGGGCGGCCGCGACTACGCCCCACTCCGCGCCGCGCCGCCGCGCCGCCGCACCGCCCCCGCCCCATGCTGTCCTCCCTGGCGCGCACCGCGGTGCGCCGCGCGGGCGCGTCCGCGTCCGCCCGCGCGCCGCACGCGCGCGGGATGGCGGGCGGCGCGCCCGGGGGCCACGACGGCGTGACCTTTGAAGGCGTCACCCTGCACAAGCCCAAAACGTGGCACGTGGCCGTGGGGCAGGGGCTGGCGGGCGTGATGTGGTGAGTGCGGAGGGTGGAGGGGCCGTGGGGGCGGCGTGCGGGCGCGGGCGGGCCGGCGGTGCGCCCGATTGGTGGTGGCGTCGGTCGTGGGCGCGCCCGCGGGAGGTGCAGGCGCCGAGGCGGCGCCCGCGGCTGCCACGGGCGCGCGCCGACGCCCGACCCACTCTCTTATTTTCAGGTTCTGGGTCTTCTACCGGTTCTACCACGACGGCGACGTCCTCCTGGTGCGCCGGCGTGGAGGGGGGAGAGCGAGAGCGAGAGGGCGGCGGCCGACCTCTGTCCTCACGCGACCTCCCCACCCCCTCCCCACACAGTACGGCCACGCGCCCCACTTTGAGCACGAAGCGCACGCGGCGCACGGCGAGGAGGGCGGAGGGCACTGAGGCCGGTAACCCCCGCCATTCGTTTTCACCGCTTCGACGAGACAGACGCTCCCCCCCGCCGCCCGCCCTCCCCACACCCCGCTCGGCGCCACGCATTCCCGTCTCTCTCTCCTCACAGGGCGGCGCCGCCGGGGCCAAAGAGGGCGGCGCCGGCCGCGGCAAAGCGCGCGGCGGCCGACTCGTAGGCGGCCGCCGCCGCCGGGTCCGGCTCCACCGCCGCCCCGACCGTCGGCGGCGCCGCGGCCGCCACATACTCGCGCACGGGCGCGCCCGCGGCGAGGGCGGCGGCCTGCAGCGCGGCGCCGAGCGCGGCGGCCTCGGTCTCGGCCGGGACGAGGACAGGCAGCTGGAACGCGTCGGCCACGATCTGGCGCCACAGCGACGATGCCGCCCCCCCCCCCACGACGCGCAGGGAGGCCGCGGGCGCGCCGGACGCGGTCAGCGCCGCGAGCCCCGCGCGCAGCGAGAGCGTCGCGCCCTCGAGCGCGGCCCGGTAGAGGACGCCGGGCGAAGCCATGGTCCCCGGGCGCAGGCCGATGACCGCCCCGGACGCCGCGGGCCAGTCGGGCGTGCGCTCGCCGGCGAGGTAGGGGAGGAAAAGGACCCCCCCGCACCCCGCCGGCACGGCCGCCGCCGCGGCCGCGGCGGCATCCCGGCTCAGTCCGAACGCCGTCCGTACGTCTTCCGGCGGCAGAGTGCAGTTGAGGGTGCAGAGGAGGGGGAGCCAGCCGCCCGCGGCGTCGCAGAAGGGCGCGACGGCGCCGGTCGGGTCGGACGGGCACGCGTCCGACGGCCCAAACAGCGTCCCCGACGTGCCCAGGGACACGACCCAGTCGCCGGGGGTGACCGCGCCGACGCCGAGCGCGGCGCACGCGTTGTCGCCGGAGCCGACGGAGACCGGGGTGCCGAGCGGGAGGCCGGTCGCGGCCGCGGCGGCCGCCGTGACCCGCCCCAGCTCGGCGTCGGGGCCCAAAACCGGAGGAAGCCAAGACGGGAGGTCGGGGTGGATGGAAGCGGCTTTGGAAAGGTCGTATGCTTTCGCGCGCGCGTCCCAATACCCCGTTCCGCTCGCGTCGCCCGCGTCCGTGGCCAGCTCCCCCGTGAGCGCGTAGTTCACATAATCGTGAGGCAGCACGACGTGCGCGGCGGCGGCCAGGGTGGCGGGCTCCGTTTCTGCGAGCCACGCGACCTTTGGCGCGGTGAGCGCGGGCGCCACCGCACACCCCCACGCCGCCGCCAGCGCGGCCGCCTGGGGCGCGGTCTCCGTGTCACACCACAGCTTGGCGGGGCGGAGCGGGGCGCGGGCGGCGTCCAAAACGACGCAGCCGTGCTGCTGGCCCGAGACGCCGACGGCAGCCACGTCGGCCGCGTCGACCTGGGCGACCGCGTCCGCGATGCACGCAAAGCCGGCGTCCACCCAGGTGGCCGGGGCCTGCTCGGCGCGGCCGGGGACGGGGGTCGGCAGGAGGCCGTACGGGCGCGCGGCTGGGGAGGGAGGGGGTGGTTGGTCGAACCGCGGGCGTGCAACCCGCCCCGGCATTTGGGCGCGATGCGACCGCATCGACAGCGCGGTCGTGGGAACCTCCGCAGCCTCGGCCGCCTCTGCCCGCGCGCGCGCGCCATGCCACCCCCTCCCTCACCGCGCGCCACCACCCTCTTGGTCCCCATGTCGTACACCAGGGCTTTGGCGCCCTGGGTGCCGACGTCCAGGCCCACGGCGAGCGGCATGGTGGTGGTGGGGGGGGGGCGAGTGGAGAGTGGCACGGTCGCTGCCGCCTCGCGCCTCCCCAGTCCCTCCTTCGACCCCCCTTACCTGGCGCTCAGGCCAAGCATGCAGGTGAGCGCCCGGCCCAGGCGTGGCACCCGTCCGCCGGGGGCTGGACGGCGTGCGCTCCGCCGCCGCTATCCGATTGGCGGCGCGCCCGGCAGCCGCGCCCGACGCCTCCCCTTCCCCCTCTCCTTCCAGGCCGCTGCCCCTCCTGGACCGCGCGGCCGCGGCGCCGCCCGCGCCCGCCGCGGGGCGCGCACCGCCCCCGTCCGCGCACGCGCGCCGGCGGCGGCCGACGCGGACGTCGGCTCCATCTTCCGGGACGCGCTGAAAGACGTGCCGACGGTGGCGGCATCGGCGCCCAAAGCGTCGGCGTCGGCGCCCTTCGCCGCGCCGCCGCCACCCGTGTCGGCTCCCTCCCTGCCCTCGCTCCAGGGGCTCGACTATGAAGCCTTGACGCGCAAGAGCATCAAGGCGCCGACGTCGGGCGGCGGCGGGAGCGGAGGCGGCTTGCTGGGCTCGTTTTTCGGGGGCGGCGGCGAGGCGGCTGCGCCGGCCGTTAAAGCTGCCGCGCCAGCGGCCGCCGCGACCGCATCCCGGGTCGCGAGTGACGGGAAGGCCGCGGCCGAGGCGGCGGCGGCCGCGAAAGCCTCTGCTCTCCAGACGACCGCCGACGCGGCCAAGCAGGCGACGGCCGCCGCGAAAGCCTCTGCTCTCAAGGCCGCCGCCCTGCAGCAGGCTACGACCGACGCGGCCAAGCAGGCGGCGGCCGCGAAAGCGGCGGCGGCGAGTAAGGCGGCGGCCACCGCGAAAGCCTCTGCTCTCAAGGCCGCCACCCTGCAGCAGGCTACGGCCGACGCGGCCAAGCAGGCGGCGGCCGCGAAAGCGGCGGCGGTGAGTAAGGCGGCGGCCGCCGCGAAAGCCACGGCCGCCGCCGCGGCGTCGGCCAAGCTGGCAGCTGCCAGCGCTGCCGCTCAAAAGTCCGCCGCGCTGGCGGCCTCCCAAAAGGCGGCCGCAGCGTCCGCGGTCGCGGCACAGAAAGTGGCGGCTGTGAAAGCCGCCACCGCCGCTGCCGCGCCTGCGGCGGCGGCCGCGGGCGCGGCCAAAGACGCGGTGGCTAGTGCGCTGGGCGGCGCTACTGGGGCCGCGGCGTCGGCGCTGGGCGGCGCTACTGGGGCCGCGGCGTCGGCGCTGGGCGGCGCGACCGGCGCGGCCGCGTCGGCGCTCGGCGGCGCGACCGACGCCGCTGCCTCTGCCCTCGGCGCCACCACCGGCGCCGCCGCCTCTGCCCTCGGCGCGACTTCCGGCGCTGTCTCGTCCGCCGCCGACGCCGCCGCCGCCGCCGCGTCCGCCGCGTCGTCGTCGGTCGCCGCCGCGGCGGGCGCCGCCGGCGACGCCGTCGCGGGCCAGCTCGGCCTTGCCGTCGCGTCCGCGACCGCCGCCGGCAGCGCGGCCCTCGAAGCCGCGCTCCAGGCGCTGCCCGGGCCGTTGCGCGACGGGCTGACCGCGGCCGGCCCGGCCGCCGCGTCGCTCGCGGCGCGCGCGGCGGCCGACCCCGAGGTGGCGGCCGCGCTCCTCGGCGTCTTTGTGGGGCTGCCCGCCGCCGCGGCCGCGTGGGGGCGGTACGGAGGGCTGGCCGGCGTTTTGGCGCCGACGGCCGTCGCGGCCCGCCTGTCTGCCGGGGACGGCCTCCTCGTCGACCTCCGCCCCGACGACGCGCGGTCGGCGGCGGGCGTGCCCGACCTGCGCCTGGACGCGCGCGGGCGAGGTGTGGCTTTGCCGCCGCCGTCCATCCCGCGGGCGCGCGCGCGCGCGCTGCGCTCGGCGCCCGACTTCGACGACGCCGTGCTCGGCATCCTCCTGGCCAACCTGGCCAAAGCCGGCCGCTCCACCCCGCTCTTCATCCTCGACGGCGGCGACGGGCGCGCGCCGCGCGCCGCGCGCGCCGCGCGCCTCGCCGGCGTCCGCTCCCCCTACGTCGTCGACGGCGGCTTCCCCGCGTGGCGCGCGGCAGGGTTGCCCTTGAGGAACGACGTGACTGACTACGGCGCGACGCCGGGCGACGCGCTGGCCGACGCGGCCGACCGCGCGGCGGCGGGCCTCGCGGCCGCGACCGGCGGCGCCGCCTCCGCCCGCGCGTCGCCCGCGACCAAGGTGGGGGTCGTTGCGGGGCTGGCGGCGGCCGCCGTGGCCGCCGCGAATTGGCGCTTCTCCCTGGAGCTCGTCGGCGTGCTCGGCCTCTTTGTTTCCTTCTCCACCCGCCTCCTCTCGTACGACACCCCCGACGCCCTGGCCGCCGAGGCCGCGGGCGCGGTGGCGGCCGCGCGCGGGGCGGCGGCCGCGGTGTCGGGCGCGGCGGCCAAGATCAAAATCGGGGGTGGGGAGGGCGAGAGCGAGGACTGAGGAGAGCGTTGGGGGGCGGCAGGCACCCGTGCAACCCCGCCCCCTCCATCGAGTGTCTCCATCGCGCGCCACACCCGCGCGACACTGTGACGCCGCGAGGCACTTTTGTTTTCACGCCCAGCCCTCCATCTCGCCCAGCAGCGCAGCGGCCGCCTCGCCCACCCCCGCGCCCAGGCTTTTCACGCCCGCGAACGCCGGCTCGACATCCACGAAGCAGACGTCACCGGGGTCGGTGGACGAGAGCGAGGGGATGGTGGCCGCGCCCGCCGCGCCGCCCCCGCCCGCCCACGCGACCGTCACCCCCTCAAACTCAAACCCCGGCCGCGCGACGCCCCGCACGCACACCAGGGACGCGTGGCCGCCGACGGCGGTCACGGCCGTGATGGAGCAGGCCGGCGTGGCGACCGCGGCGAGCCGTTTTTTTAGCGACGCGGCCGCCCGGGCCGTCACGTCCCGCTCCTCCCACGTCCCCGCCGCGTTCCACGCCGACCCCGCGCCCGCGGCGGCGGCCGCGGCGGCGGCCGCCGCGGCGGCGGCGGCCGCGGTGGTGGGCTGGGGAGGGCGGCGGCGGCGCGTCGAGCGCGGACGCGCGCGCGGCCCCCGCCACCCCTCCCCCCCCCCTTCCCTCCACCTTGGGCGCCGGCGCGTCACCCACGCGCTGGCCGCCGTCCCAGTAGCGGTAGCCGCCGCTGTCGGCCTGGAGGGGAGGGATGGAGGGTGGAGGGGCGTCGGGCGCGGTCGCCGCCGCCCTCGGCGGGCGCCCGCCCGGCGGCGCGGCGCGGCGGTGGGCGCACCATGCGGCCGCCGCGCTGCCGCACGTGCCGGGGCGCCCCGCGCTGTGTGCGTGCGCGAACCGCCGCCCCCTCTGCACTCTCCGCGCAGCCGCCATGCGGGCCCGCGCCCGCCCCACGCCCGCGTCGGCGGCCGGTCCGTCCGGCCGCCCCCCCCCGGGCCGCGCACCGCGCCCCCGGTCCCCCCCGCCCCGCCCCGCGCCCGCGCCGCCCGCCGCGTCCGTGTCTGCGCTGTCCGTCGAGGTCATCGACGCCGCCGCCCTCCCCCCCGGCGTCGGCGCGTCCGCGCGCGGCGCGGTGGACGCCATTTCGAGGCTCGACGCGGTGCTCGTCGACTTGGCCGCCGTCTCGCGCGAGCTGGAAACGCTCACGGTGCGGGGAGGGGGGAGAGGAGCGCCCCGCGCGCGATCTCGGGGCGGTCGTGCTCGCCTGGGGCGGGCGGGCGGGGGAATGCGGCGCCCGCGCCCCCGCATGCGGCGTGCGAGGGGGCGGCCGCCGCCACGCAGCCCGCGCCCTCCCGCCGCCCCCCGCCCACCCGTCCCCCCCCACCACCCCAGGCCGACGACGAGCGCAAGCTGGTGGAAGCTCGGGCGCGGCACCTGGCCGACGTCGAGGCGCGGCGCACCGCGCGCGGCGCGCGGCGCGCCGAGCGCCGCGCCGCGCGCGCGGCGGCGGCGCCGCCCCCCGCGCCGCCGCTCGGCGTCGCGCCGACACCGGCGCCGCGGCCGGCGGAGGAGGCGGGGGCGCGGGCGGTGGCGGCGGCGGCCGCGCCGCGCGCGGCGGCCGCCGCGGCGCCCGCCAGCACGCCCCCCCATGTCGCGGCCACGTCCCTCGCGCCCCGCCGCGCGCCCGCCGCCCCGCCGCCCACCTCGCGCGGCGGCGCGCGCGCCGCGCACGCCGCGCGCGCGGGCCGGGGCGCCGGGTGGGGCCGGAAGGAGGGCCTGGCGCCCGCGTTCGCCGCGGCCGCCTCCCCCGCCCCCCCCCCCAACAAGGCCAAGGCCAAGGCCGCGCGCGCCGCCGCGCGGTCGCCCGCGCCGCCCCCCAACGCGGACGCGGGCTACGCCAAGCTGGCGCCGCTCGCGCGCACGATTGCGCGGCACCCGCTGCTCGACGCCGAAAAAGAAAAGACGCTCGCGCGCGCGGTGCTCGCGGGGCTCGCCGCGGAAGCCGCGCGCGCCGACCTCGTCGCGGCGTCGCCCGAGGGCGCGCCCGAGCCGACCGTGGCCGAGTGGGTCGAGGCGGCGGGCCTCGCGTCGCCCGACGCGTTGAAGACCACGCTCGTCGCGGGCCGCGCCGCGCGCGACCGCATGGTCGGCTCCAACACCCGCCTCGTCATCTCCATCGCGCGGCGGTACACCGGCCGCGGCCTGGAGCTCGAGGACCTCGTCCTGGAGGGCCTGACCGGCCTGATGCGGGGCATCGAAAAGTTCGACCCCGACCGCGGCTTCAAATTCTCGACCTACGCCCACTGGTGGATCCGGCAAGCGGTGACGCGCGCCATTTCGGAGCAGGGGCGCATCGTGCGGCTGCCGGTGCACCTGCACGAGCAGATGGCGCGCGTCAAAAAGACCGAGGGCGACCTGGCCATGGCGCTCGGCCGGCCGCCGACGGCCGCCGAGGCCGCGGCCGCGGCCGGCCTGCCTGTCGAACGCGTCGCCGCGCTCAAGAAAGTCTACTCGACCGCGTCCTCCATGGAGGCGCCCGCGCCGGGGTCGGGCGGCGAGGCGGGCCCCGCCGAGGTCGGCGACTCGCTCGAAGACACGTCTGTCCCGTCGCCGCAAGCGTCGGCCGTCGCCGCCTCCCTGTCGCGCGATATGGAGGGCGTGCTCTCCACCCTGGGGGCGCGCGAGCGGGGCGTGCTGCGCATGCGGTACGGGCTGGACGACGGGCGGCCCAAGACGTTGGAAGAGATAGGCGTCGCGTACGCGGTGACGCGCGAGCGCATCCGCCAGATCGAGGCCAAAGCCCTCTTGAAGCTGCGCCAGCCCGCGCGCGCCGCCGCCCTGGCCGACTACGCGGACGACGCGGCGGGCGTCGGGGGCGCGGAGACGAGCTGGAAGGCGTCGACGACGAAAGCGCGCACGGGGTGAGGGGGACGGGGGGGAGGGGCGGGCCCACTCTGGCGTCTGCACTGCACTTCTTTGGTGGGTTCAAGGGGTGGGGCGCGTTTTGCTTTCGCGGCGGTGTCAACACGCAGCGACTCGGAAAAAAAAATGGGGGGGGGGGGGAGGGGTGGCCGGTTTGGGGCGCCCGCGGCCCCCGCTCGCGCCGCGGCCTGCGCGCTGGAGCCGCGGCGCGTTGTCGGGCGGGCGGCCAGAGGCTGGGCCGAGAGCGAGAGCCCGGCGACGACGCCGCGCTCACCACTCTCTCCCTCGAGTCCCGATGCGCCGCGCCGCGGCCGCCTTCCTGCGCGCCACCGCGCGGTCTTGCGCGGCTGGGGGCCATAATGCGAGTGCCGGGCGGGGATTGGGGGGCGGGCGCGCGCGCGCCGCGCCGGCGGCGGCGCGGCCGGCCGACTCTCCTCCACCTCGCGCAGGCTCCCACCATAGCACCACTCACGCCGACGGCGGCGCGCGCGGCGTCGTCGTCCGCCGCCTTCACCTTCTCCACCTCCCACCCTCCTTCCTGCGCCTGCGGCTGCGCCTCGGACCGCGTGTTTGTGACGGGCATGCCGTTTTACGCGCGGCACGGCGTCCTGCCCGAGGTGGGGCGGGGAGGTGGGACGAGGGGGCGGAAGAGATCGCGCAGCGCGACGACTGCCGCGGCCAACCTCGCCCCCTCTCCCCCCCTCTCAGGAAGCCGTGCTCGGCCAGCGCTTTGACGTGGACGTCACCGTCCTCCTAGACGTGGGGAAGGCGGCCGCGGGGGACGACGTCACCGCGTCCATCGATTACGCCTCCATCCACGCGTTGACCGCCGCCGTCGTCGGCGCAGCCGCCCCGCGCAGGGCTACCGTGGAAGCGCTGGCGGGCGGCGTGGCGGACGCGGTGCTGGCGGCGCACCGGGGGGCGAGGGCGGCGTGGGTGCGCGTGACCAAGCCGGGCGCCCCCATCCCGGGCGTGTTTGGGGTGGCGGGGTGCGAGGTGCGGCGGTGGCGGGCGTGATGTGAGAGAGGGGAGAGGGTGGCGCCCGTTTTTTGGGGGGGTCGGGGGTGTGACGACACGCCTCCCGTGTCCACACGCCGCGACGCGCCGCCCCTGCTCTACCACCCGCGCCTCGCCAGGGCCGCCTCCACGTCGGCCACGAGGGCGGGCAGGTCGGCGCCGAACCGGGGCGGCGGCAAGGGGTCGGCCGCCGGCGCGCGCGCGCGCCGGCGCTCCTCGCCCGGGACGGCGGCCGCAAACGCGTACGTGCTGGAGTCGGCATCGAACACGATGGGGCGGGCAGCGACGGCGGCAGCGACGTCGACGGGGGCGAGCGCGGGGAGGGGAGGGCCTCCACTCGCTCCCCCGGCCACCGCCGCCGCCCCCGAGCACGCGCCGCAGACGCATGTCGCCCGGGCTGCCGCCAGCGCGGCCTCGGCCGCGTCGGCGCGGCTCCTCGCCTCTGCCGCGGCGTCGAGCGCCGCCCCCGCGCGCACTCCGGCCGCCGCCTCGCCACCGCCCGCACTCGCTCCAGCCAGTCGGGAGCGTAGACTATCGTTCTCTGCCGCCAAATCCAGCGTGCGCCGCAGCAGGCGCGCCACCTTGGCCTTTTCGCGGGGCGCCAAGTCGGCCAGCGTGGCTGCGCCTTTGCGGGGGGGGCAGGGCGCGGGAGTGGTGTTGGCTTCGATGGCCTGGGGTGAAGGGAGGGGGTCGCGGTCGGCGGTGGCGAAAGAAAAAAAAATGAGATGCGGGCGCGCCCCGCTGCGCGGCCACCGCGGTCGGCCGGCCCGCCCCGGTGTCGCGTCGCACGTCTCTCGAGCCCCAACGCAGGCCTGCGGGCAGCGCGAAACGCCCGCGCGCGCGCCTGCAGTGGGGCGGCCATCGGAACGAGACGGGCGCGCCTCGGCGGTCGCAGGGGCGGCGACGAGGCCGAGGGCGGGCCCTGGGCGAGCGTCGGCCGGCGGGCGTCGGCCGGAGAGTGGTCTTCGCGCGCAGCGCCCACTCCTCCTCACTCCCGCCGCCGCGCCGGCGCTGCCGCCGCCCTCCTCGGGCGCCCCGCCGCGGCTCGCGACCGCGCCGGCGAGCGCGGCGTCCGAGGCCGCGAGGGCGCGCCGGCCGATCCCCGGCCCGCGTCCGCGCCCGGCCTCCGCGCCCCGCGAGATGGCGACGCCCACGATCGAGCAGGCGGCGGGTCTCCTCTGGACGTTCCGTGTGCCAGACCTGTCCAAGCTCCTGCGATTCGTCGGCGCTCCGGGGCGCACGACCGGGCGCAAGGCGGAGCTTCTCGCCCGCGTCGACCAGATCCTTCGCGGTGGAGGCGAGGCGTCCGAAGTGATGGGTGAGATAGGGGGAGCGGGAGAGAGAGAGGCGGCGGGAACCGTGCGGCCTCGACGCCGACCCCCCTTTCCTCCCTCCCTCTCCCCCAGCCCGCGCCGTCGTCTCCGTCCACTGCACCAACTCGGGCGTCGACGACCCTTTCGCCATGCAGGCCGCCCTGGACGGCGCGCCCGCGCGGCGGCCGGCGTCGGCGCCGCGCGCGCGCGCCGCGCCGCGGCGGCGCGCGCCGAGCGACAGCGTCGAGGGCGCGCCGCCGGCGTGCCGGCCCTCGGCGAGAGCGGCGCCACCTTCCCAGCCTGCTTCGCATACTGCCGCTCGCACCTCGACCGCCGTGCACTGCGTGTGCGGGTCCGGCTCCGACCGCGGGCCGATGCTCCAGTGCGGCCGCTGCGGCCGCTGGGCGCACGCCCCCTGCGTCACGCCCCCCGGCGCCGCGCCCCCGGCCGAGTACGCGTGCACGGCGTGCGCCGCGGCGGCGGCCGACCCGGTGTGGGCCGACGCTGGGGAGGACGCGGGCGGGTTCGCGGCGCCGCCTCCTGCCCGCCTCCGCCCCGCGGGCGCCCCCTCCCACTACCCCCCCGGCGCCGCCCCCGGCGACGGCCCCGTCGCGGCCGACGTCCGCTTCACGCTGCCGCCCGGGGCGGCGGCGGCGCTGAAGAGTGGCGGGAAAGATCTTGCTGTGCACGTCGGGTGCGTCCTTTTGGGCGACCCCATCCCCTCCCGCTACCACTGGCCCCGCCATGTGGACGTGCGTGTCAACAACCTGGCCTATCGCGCCGTCTCCCGCCAGCCGGGCGCGCGCCTCGGCGACGCCGCGCGCGACGCGCCGGCCGACGTGGGCGCGCTCCTCCGCCCCGGCCTCAACGCCGTCCACGTGGCAGCGTTCGAGGCGCCGGGGCGCCCGTTTGCCGTCGTTGTCCGCTGCGTGCGCCGGCGAACGCAGGGCGAGTTGGAGGGACTCATGGCGCCAGCCGAAACGCTCGCCGCCGCCGTCGCGCGCGTCAAGGCCGCCGTCCGCGGCAGCGCCGGCGGCGACGGCGACGGCTCCGACGACGCGCCCATGGTCACCTCCGCCGTCGTCTCCCTGCGCTGCCCGCTCACCGGCGCGCGCGTGGCCGCCCCCGCGCGCGTCGCGTGCCGCGGCGGCCTGCCCGCCTTTGACGCGACCGCCTTCATCGCCCTCGCATCCCGCACCCGCAAATGGGTGTGCCCGCACACGCTGGCGCCGGCGCCGCTGGGGGGCGTGACGCGGGACGCTTACTTGACTGCGGTCGTCGCGGCGCTCGCGGCGGAGCCGGGTGTCGCGGAAGTGGAGGTCGGGCCCGACGCGCGCTGGCGGCCGGCCGAGGGCGGGCCGTGGCGGGACGTCGTGGAAGGAGGGGGGGTGGGGGTGGTCGCGGTCGCGGTGGTCAAGGCCGAGGCGGGCGTCGCGGCGGCCGCGCCGCCACCGGCCCCTCCCGCCCCCTCGCCGCCGGCCGCCGCCGTCAGAGACGACGGCGCAGAGGTCATCTGCCTGTCGTCGTCGGACGACGAGGGCGCGCCCGAGGCGTCGCGGCGGGCCCCGGCCCCCGCGCCGCCCGCGCGCGCCGCTGCCACCCCCCCTTCCCGCGGCCTCTCCATCCGCCTCCCGCCCCGCCCCGCCCCGGCCGACCACCGGACCGCCTGGACCGCGGAGCAGCGGGCGGCGGCGGCCGCGGCGGAGGCCGCCGCGCGGCGCTCGCTCGCCGCCGACCCCGCGACCGCGTCCCGCCTCGCGCAGGCGCTCGCGGGCTCGCCCGCGCCCACCGGGTCGCGCGCCGACAATTTGGCCGCGCTGGCCGAGGCGGCCGGCGGGGGTCGTGGCGGCCGCGGAGGCGGCGGATAGGGGGATATGAGGAGGATAGGGGGGGGTCTGCCGGAGTGCCTGCATGCTCTTTCGGCGTTTCCTGTTTTCCTGTTGCACACGCCTTGCGTCAGACGGCCGCCGCCCTGGCGAGCGGCGCGAGCTCGCCCGCGACGCGCGCGAGCCGGTCGGCCGCCGCGCGCGCGTCGCCGCGTGCGGCGGACAACTGCCCGTCGAGCGCCGCCTGCTCCCCCGCCAGCGCCGCCAGCACGCCCTCCAACCGGTCCGCCTCCGCCACCTTGGCCGCGATGCGCGCGCCGCGCGCCGCGGCGGCGGGCGCCGGCCCCGTGCGCGCGGCGGCGGCCTCGGCCGCGGCCAGGCGGTCGACCAGGTTGGCTTCTTGACAGATCTCGTCGAATTCAGCCTGGAGAGAGGAGGGCGGGCGTGTGGGCGAGGAGGCGGGCCGCGCCGTCGACGCGCGGCCCCTCGACGCCCCGCCCCGCCCCCACCTCGGCGTGCGCCCGCGCCGAGTGCAGCACTTGGCGGTACAGGTCGTGCAGGGCGACGCAGACATCCTCCCCAAAGTCGGGGAAGCAGGCGCGGAACTCCTGTCGAGGGGGGGGGGGGGGATGCGCGCGCGCGCGTCGGCGCCCGCGCCCGCGCGCCCGCGCGCGCGCGCACCGCTCCACTATTTTTGTCTCTCGCCTCGAAATCCGTGGCCGCCAGCCCCGCGCGCAGGGCGGCCGACAGCGCGGCGCGCAGCGACGCCATGCGCGCGCAGCCGGCCGCGGTGGCCGAGGCGGCCAGGCGGGCGGGGGTGGCGGGGGGCGGGGAGGCGTCGTCCATGGTCTCGGCGGAGCGCCGGGCGAGGCGGTAGGAGTGGGGCCCGACGGTCTGCGCATCGCGCCCACTTGCCGCCGCGGCGCGGTGCCGCCACTGCCTCCATGCTGCTGCGCCTGGACCTGCCGCCGCCCGCGACGGCGGCGGTCGGCCTGGAGGCCGCCTGCGCGCCGCCGCAGGCGTGCGAGCCGCCCGCGGCTGACCCGGCGCTCCTCTCAACCCTGCCGTCGCCCTTGCGCGCCGCGCTCGCCGCCGCGGGCGTGACGGAGCACGCCCTGGACCGCGCCACGCTGGAGCTGGGGGCGGCGACGGCGGCGGCGGCGCTTGGGGGGGGTGGAGGGGTGCTCAGGGCAGAGGCGGACCTGGCGCCCCGGCCGCGCTCCACGGCCGCGGTCGAGGTGGCGGCGGCAGTGGTGGCGGCGGCGTCGCACCGCGCCCCGCCTCGCGCCGCGGCCGCGGTGGCGGCCCTGGCGGCGGCCGCGCCGCGCGTGCCGCCGGTTGCCGCGGCGGCCGCCCTGCGCGCCGACCCGGCCGCCCTGGCCGCTGCGGCCGATGCATTGGCGACAGCGACCGCTGGGCGCGGGGCAAGGGTCGCGCTGGCGGACGCTCTTGCCGCGTCGCCGCGCGCCGCGGCCGCGCTCGCCGCTGCGGCGGCCGACGCCGCGGTCGCCGCGGCCATGGTCGATGCGCTGGTCGATCTCCTGGCGTCCACGGGGCACCCCGCGGCGTGGGACGCGGCGAGCGCGGTCGCCGCGGCGGCCCGGGGCCGTCCGCGCCGCGGCGCGCTCGCGGCGCGCCTGGCGTCGCTTTCGACCCTCACACCACCCCCTTGGCCTGCCCTGGCCGCCCTGGCGGCCGCCACGCCCGGCGCCGGAGCCTGGCGCGCGCTGGCGGCTGCTCGGCCGGGGGCGTGCGCCGCGCTCGCCGCCGGCGCGGCGGGGGATGCCGCGGCGGCCGCGCTGGCGGCCCGGTTCTATGCGGGGCCGGACGCGCGGGCGGATGAGGTGTGCGCGGTGGCGGCCGCGATCCTGAGCGGTGGAGCACGCGCAACCGCGCGCGCCCCACCTTTGCCCCCCTGGCTGACCGCCATCGACCTGCCCCTGGCCGCCGCGGCGGCCGCGGCCGCTCAAGGGCGCGACCCGCGCCCCCTGCTGGCGTCCGTCGCGGCCGCGCCCGCGCCTCCCGGCGCGGGCGCGGGTTGGCGCGGCGCGGCCGCGGCGGCCGCGGGCGACGCGGCCCGGGAGCTCGGGCTGGTCCTTGATTTGTCTGTGTAGCGTGTGCGCGCTTTTGGGGCGCCGGCGTGGCGCCGGGCGGCCGGCGCGCCGTGCTCTCACCTTCCGCGCGCCGCTCCCCCACAACCCCTCGGGCAGCCCCCCGCCCCGCCCCCCGACACCCGGCGCGGCGCCGCACGCCGCCGGCGCCCCCTACCGCGCCCCGCGCGCCCCCCCCCGCCCCCCCACCCCGTCCGCGATGGGGCAGGGCCAGTCCGGCGGCGCCGGCTTCCCCGGGCAGAACCCGGACGACGCCAAAAAGGGCCAGGTGGGTGGCGTGGGCATTGAAGGGAGGGGGTGGGAGGGGCAAGGCGCCGCGGCGGGGCGTCGCGCGCGCGCGCATCGCCCCCGCCGCGCCGGGTGCCCCGCGCGGGGCTCACACGCCCCGCGCCGGCCCGATGGCGATCCACCGCCGCGCCCGAGAGGCGCGCGCAGGCGCGCGGCGCCCCCCCGCCGACCCCATTCCCCCCTCCCCCAGGAAAAGAAGAAAAAGTGGGAGCCGCCCGCCCCCCCCCCCCGCATCGGCCGCAAGCAGCGCCGCCGCGACGGCGGGGGCGCGGCCGGGCGCCTGCCCACGATCACGCCGTCGGCCAAGTGCCGCCTGCGCCTGCTCAAGCTCGACCGGGTCAAGGACTGGCTCCTCATGGAGCGCGAGTTTGTGGCCGGCGCGGAAGCCGCCAAGCCGGGCGAGGAGCGGACGCAAGAGGAGCGGTCGAGGGTGGACGACCTGCGCGGGTCGCCGCTCTCGGTCGGCACGCTCGAAGAGATCGTCGACGAGACGCACGCCATCGTGTCGTCCTCCGTGGGGCCGGAGTACTATGTGTCGATCCTGTCGTTCGTCGACCGCAGGTCGGGGGGGGGGGGGGGGGGGTTGTTTTTTTTTTGGGGCCGGGGGCCGGGGGGCCCCAGACCCCCCCCCCCCCCCCCCCCCACACGCCGCGGGGGGCCCCGCCCCCGGGGGCCGCCCCCCCGCGGGGGCCCCCCCCCCGGCGCCCCCC
>Ga0315274_10006003_pt1 | contig 17743 bp, 15 predicted proteins | sample YL17G02_20_MG_FD_203700 | JGI IMG/M metagenome (GOLD analysis project Ga0315274, IMG submission 203700) | Sediment microbial communities from Yellowstone Lake, YNP, Wyoming, USA - YL17G02_20 | ecosystem: Environmental > Aquatic > Freshwater > Lake > Sediment | place: USA: Wyoming | collected...
GAAATGAAAAGGGTAAAGATAAGGGCGCATAATTTCCATGGTGAATGGAACTACAGTATCAACCCGTAACTTTCTTATTTTTGTACATGTTATTTATTAACAATCCCTTAGTTAAAAAAATGAATTTAAAATAGACAAACCTTCTGTTCGGCTTTCGGCGAACCCATCTCCTTCTCTATCCCGATCTCAATTGTTCGAATCTATAAACCACTGAAACTAGCAAATCTTTAGGAGGTCATCATCTTGGCAGCCTTTTGATCAAATACCAAAAAGGACCCAGAATCTAAAAATGAACGGTCTTGGTTGACCTCGGAAATCGTCCCAATCGGCTGCTAGGGCTTTGCATCGACAGCCCATATTGATAATGTTGTTCTCCACTATACCGATAAATTCTCTGAGAACGATCCAGCCAGTACCCTTTTCTATTTTTTTTGAATCAACCAGTCCAGACCCAAAAAACTAAGCCTTCCTTCGGTCGGCATCCCAGTTTGCGGGTCCCACCCCATGGCCTGGTAGTAAAGTTTTAGGGTATTGGCGAAATCTTCCCGGCTAATCCTTTTCTCTCGGGGAGTCCCGGCCTCCAAGGTCTCGTATAATCTTTCGGGGAGATAATCATCCTTGCTGGACAGCCCTTCCCGGATGTTGAACATCCTTGCCATAGTGACCGTCCGCTCCCCTAATTCCATCAATTCGTAAAGGCTCGTATTCCAGCCGGTAATGGCCTCTACCGCCTCCACGAGGGAAGTCAGAGGAAAAGTGGTATAAGGGGCCACTGCAAAATTGCAAACTCCCAGGGAGTTGAAGGAGTTCCAGATCGCCTGGGTGTGAGCAAACTGACGAACCTTTCTCGGCCCCATCTCCAGCGCCGGAACGGGCTCCAGGACACCGGCGGGCTTGGCCCCTTTCAGCGCAGGGCCATCGGTCAAGAAAGAGGTATCGTGGGGAGCTTCGATATGATCCGCGCCGGTTGGTGAGGTGGCAAAACCCAAGCTTAATCCTTGCTTCCCCCGCGGATCATGCATGGGCAGTTCCTGCCCCTTGATGTGCATGGCATATTTTTCGGCCCCTTGGCCGATCTTTTGGGCCGCTCTCTGAACGCCCTCCGCCAAAACATCGCCGAACCCCTCGCGTCTGGCGATCTTTCCAATCATAGCCAGCATGGCATCCGTATTCCCAAATCGGAGGTCGATCTCGTCCGTATCCTTCGGGGTAAGGATTCCCTTTTCCATCAATTCCATGGCAAAAGCGATGGAAACCCCCACGGAAATAGTATCTAATCCGTACCGGTTGCACATCTCATTACCCTGGGCGATGGCCGCCAGGTTATCAATCCCACAATAGGATCCCAGGGAGGCGACCGTCTCGTATTCGGGTCCCCCGTATTCCGGAGTGGCGTTGTACTTTCCCTCCACCTTGACCGCCCGCTTGCATTGAACCGCGCAGGCGTAGCAGCCTTCCGATTTCACCAGGATCGTGTCGGTCATCTTTTCCCCGCAAATGGCCTCCGCCCCTTCGAATTGTCCCTTTTGAAAATTGCGCGTAGGCAAGATCCCAGAGTTATTCAGGGGCATGACAAACATGGGGGTTCCGAATTTTTTCAGATTTTGGACCAGGACGGATTGGGGAAGGAGTTCGAGTACCTTTTTCCCGATCTCCCGGACTTTTTCTGGATCGGCAAACGAAAGCCTTGTCGTTCCCCGGACAGCAATGGCCCGCAGATTCTTGGACCCCATCACCGCTCCCATGCCGGTTCGGCCGTTGGCATGCTTCAGTTCGTTGAGTACGCAAGCATAGCGCACCAGCTTCTCCCCGGCCGGCCCGCACTGGGCTATGCGAATCCGGTTGTCCCCAAGTTCCTCCCGGATCAGCCTTTGCGCCTCCCCGGTGTCTTTGCCCCAGATTTTGGACGCCTCCCGAATCTCCGCCTTTCCATCCTTGATCCAGAGATAAATCGGTTTGGCCGATTTCCCTTCAATGATCACCCCATCAAAGCCCGCCATCTTCAGCTCCGGCCCGAAAAACCCTCCCGCTTCCGCCTCGCCGAAAGCCCCGGTTAGGGGAGAACGAGCAGCCACCGTATACCGAGTCAGACCGGGGAGGGGCGCCCCCGAGATCACGCTCGACATAAAGATCAGCTTGTTCTCGGGCCCCAGGGCATCCACGCCCGGTTTCTGCTCCTTCAATAAATAATAGGAAGAAAGGGCCGATCCCCCCATGTACATTCGGTAGACGACCTCCGGCGGATTCTCCTCCCAGATGTTTCCATCCGCCAGATTGACTCGTAAAATTTTTCCATTATAACCCGTTGGCATATTCGGTCCTCCTCTGTATTAGAAAAAAAGGATTCTGGTGGTTCATAACCCTAAATAGCTTTCCTTGAGGCGTGGGTCACTTAAAAGCTCTTTACCACCTCCTTCCATAACCACATTACCCCGCTCCAGAACATAGGCCCGTTTGGCAATGGATAGCGCATGATGCACTTGCTGCTCGACCAGCAGGATGGTGCATCCCTTTTGATTGACCTGACAGATGGTCTCGAAAAGACGCCGCACCGCAAGGGGGGCTAGACCCCAGGATGGTTCGTCCATCATGAGTAATTTCGGCCGAGCCATTAACGCCCTGGCTGTGGCTAACATCTGCTGCTCGCCTCCGGATAGAGTACTGGCAAGCTGCTTCTGCCGGTCCGCCAATACCGGGAATAGATCGAAGACTGTCTGTAAGGTCTCTTGCCGCTTCTTCCGGGCCTCATTTAGATGGGAGCCCACCTGCAAGTTCTGACCTACGGTAAGGTACCCAAAAAGTTGTCTCCCTTCAGGCACTTGCGCGATCCCCCGCGCTACGATCTGGTGAGGCTCCAGCCCTTGTAGGGGGATTCTCTCAAAAAGAATCTCCCCGCCCCAGAGTTGGATGAGTCCGGAGATAGTCTTCAGGAGGGTCGTCTTGCCTGCTCCATTGGAACCAACTATGGTCAGAATCTCCTTTTCTTCCAGATGAATGGAGATTTTTTGGATAATCGGTACTTTTTGGTACCCTGAAATCAAATCTCTTATTTCAAGTAGCGACATATTCTTCCCCGAGGTAAGCGGCAATAGCCTGTTGATCGTTGGCAACCCTCTGAGGCGGACCATCCACCAATTTCCCCCCCCGATTCATTACGATGATTCGCTCACATAGAGACATCACCGCCCTCATGTCATGTTCTACTGTTAGTAGAGTTATCCCCTGGCTGTTAATTCTCCGCAAAAGATCAACAAGAAGAACTTTCTCCGCGGGATTCAAACCGGCCATGACTTCATCTAACAGAAGCAGGCTAGGCTTAGTGGCTAATGATCGGGCCAACTCCAGGCGTTTTTGATCTGCCGTGGTTATTTCGTGCCCCATTGCATCCTTTTTGTCGCTGAAGTTTAACAACTCTAAAATTTCCATGGCTATGCGCCGCGCCTCCCGGGCATTAGAGCCTCTCAAGAAACCTCCTACCATTATATTTTCCAAAACTGTGCTGTTTAGGAATGGTTTGGTTACCTGAAAAGTTCGAGCAATGCCCAGCGAACAAACCTGATAGGGTTTCATTCCAACTATGTCTCTCCCTTGAAAGACGACCCGCCCCGAATCGGGAGGATAAAAACAGGCGATCATGTTAAAAAGGGTTGTTTTCCCTGCCCCGTTGGGTCCGATAAGGCCCACGATCTCTCCCTTTTCCACGGTCATGTCGAAATCATGGACCGCTACGAGACCACCAAAGTTCTTTTTTACATTTTCGACTTCTAAAAAAGCCATCCCTTCTCCTCCCGACGACGGGTATGCTATATATTACTCGGTATCCTTTTCTGCTCTGATTTTGGTCTTCGGAACATGGGCTTCAAGCCTTCTCACCAACCGCATCAGAGGGTCATTAATACCATTTGGTAAAAAGAGAACAACGATTATTATGAGAAGGCCGTAAATCATAAGATCAAGACCAGCCGTTGCGCCGCCAAGGTATGCTCTCATCAATTCGCTGGTTGGGGTAAGTAGGATGGACCCGATTGTAGGACCCAAAACAGTTTGCCAGCCACCCATAACCCCTACAGTGGCAATCTCAATCGACATCGCCAAGCCCATGGCGCGATCAGGATTAATTATAAAAAAATACTGGGCATAAAAGGAGCCGCCTAAAGCCGTTAGTGCAGAGCTGATAACCATAGCCATCAGTTTGTACTTCGTAGAATTAATGCCTAAGGCTTCCCCAGCGTCCTGGTCGCTCCGGATGGCGGCTAAGTAGAAACCCATGCGTGAGCGACAAATGAGATAGCAGATAGTGACGGCCACGAACATCATCAGCAGCGCAATATAATAATAAGCTTCCTTATTTTCGAATTGGAAGACTGCGGGGGCGTGGCCCCTAAGAGGTACCAGTAACCCCATTGCAGCCTTTAGAGGAATGCCAAAGGGCCCTATCTCGGTATTTTCGACATATAAACGCAGAATCTCTGCAAAGGCAATACTCGTTAGGGCAAAATAAGGACCACGCAACCGGAAAGCCGGATAGGCAATGATACCCCCGATGATACCGCCAACGCAGGCTCCCACCAACATCCCTAGCCAAGGGGTAAGCCCCCATTCCATAAAAAGCAAAGTAGAAGTATAACCTCCAATTCCTAAAAGTGCCGCATGGCCCAGGGAAAGTTGGCCAGCCATGCTAACCAGATTCCAGGCTGTCCCCAGAAAAGCGAAATAGAACACCATAATAAAGATATGTAATGAGTAAGGACTCCGCACAAAAAAAGGGATGATTAAAAAGAGGAAAAACACAGCACCTACCATCCACAGCCCAAGGGGAGCCCTTGGCTTCGTGAATCCTCCTACCTTCTTTGTCAAATCGGATCTATGGTTTACCATCTCAGGACCCCAACACGCCCATGATTCCTTTGGGGCGGAATAACAAAATGATAATGAAAAGCACGAAAGAAAGAATATATGCAGTGGTACCAGGCACAAATAGGCTGCCAACTGATTCCACCACTCCCAGAATTATGCCACCGATGAGCGCACCCGGAATGCTTCCCAAGCCCCCTAAAACCACGACGATGAAGGATTTGATCCCGAGATGACCCCCCATAGCGGGACTAACAGGGATAAAAGGAATAAAGCTCGCCGCGGCCAAAGCAACAGCAACTATTCCAATGCCAAAACTCAAATCATAGGTCCTATAGACGTTTATCCCACATAGGGCGGCCGCTTCCCGGTTTTGACCTACGGATCGGATGGCCATACCCATTTCAGTATTGTTCAACAGCAAGTAAAGACCCCCAGTAATAATGAATGCCATTAAAAATACAAAAAATCTTGTAAAATTTATTTCCAGAAAACCTAAAGAAATAGTGGTAAAGGCGAATGGAGAAACCACTGCCCGATACTCACTTCCAAAGAAAAACAGCGCAAGATTCGCCATAACGAGATCAAGACCAACAGTCAAGAGTAGCGCACCCAATGGCTCCACCACGAGTGCCTTTTCCCGAATGAAAATGGGTCTGATGAGCCAATGCTGCACAGCATAACCGAAAACGAAAAAGAGAGGACCTACTATAACCAAAGATAGATAAGGATCAATTCTAAAGAACTTCCAAAGCCAGAAACTGCTATACGCCGCGAGCATCAAAAACCCCCCCTGGGCAAAGTTGATGACTCGGATGACGCCGAAGATCAGGCTGAGACCGATGGAAATTGCTGAATAAAGTCCACCCAACATTAAACCGATGACGAAAGCCATTACCACTGTCTCTACTGTCATAATGTTCCTCCAGTTTGGGACTTAACCAATTGACAAAATTCAAAGTGACGGCCGAGCGAGGAGAGGCATTTCTACTTATGGGTGCCAATCCTCTCCTCGCATTGGGGTCTCGGCGAGGCTAACGTTTTCCCCAAGGTGGAATAGGCCAAGCCAACTGGGCGCCTGCGGGTTGGTTTTCTCCAGGCCAAAAATAAATTCTCTCACCATCCTTCTGGACCTGCGAAATAAATCCGTGGGCAAAAGGGTTTTCGTTCTTTTCATCGAATTTGATCTTCGAGTGACCACGGACGAGAGAGGCACAGTAGGGTTTCCCATCAATCTTTCTTTCGCTGGGGCCACATTTTTCGGTTGAAATATCTGTGGCCTTAAGTGCAGCCTGAAGCTTAACCCCATCCCCGGAAGCAGCTCGTTCCAAGGCGTCATAAAGCAGATTCATATGACCGTACATCTCCGCCACATAGACCATAAAACCGCCTTCAATATTTTTTGCCCTTGCCCTTTTATCCAGAGAAGGGAACCAAAACTTTTTTACTGCATGAATATCCCAGTCTTCCTGCACAAACATATATTCAAGAGATTCTTTTGGAACTGATTTGTAAAGGACAGGATCTTCCCCTCCGCTTCCGAGTGTCCAAAGTCCAAAAGGGCAATGAAGCTTCTGTTGCATTTGTTGTTTTTGAAATATGATATGCTCAGGGGTAAAGGCGCAAAGGAAAAGCATGTCGGGCTTGGCAGCTTTGATCTTAAGCAGTTGTGAGCTGAAGTCAACAGTCCCAAGGGGGAAAAAATCCTCGACAACTAGCTTATAACCAGCTTTGCCGAAAATTATCTTCATATCTTTAGTATTGGACCGACCCCAGTCCCCTCCTTCGTATAACATGCCGTAGTTCGTAGGCTTTTTCCCTGTCTTCTTGGAGAATAATTCCACCGCTTTCAATATCTCTTCAACGTCATTAAATGTTTTATTCCTGTCTCTAAACGTGTACTTGAAACCTCGCTCAGTAATCTCATCTTTAACTGATGCCACTACAAGCCAGGGAACCTTGTATTTTTCACCTATCTGCGTACCCACAAAAACAACTGAACTTTGCATGGAGCCCAACAACGCGGAGACCTTTTCTAAAGTGATAAGTCTCTCCGTCTCTGCTGCTCCTCCATCAGCACTGGACTTGCTGTCGCCAACAATAAGCTTTATCTTGGCGCCACCCATCGACTTGATTCCGCCTGCGGCATTTATATCCTCAACTGCGAGTTCGGCTCCAGTTTTTAGCTGTGCCCCAGAGTGCGCAAGCCCCCCAGTCATGGGAAGTACCACACCCACTTTGACGTCATCGACACCCATCGAGCTTCCTGGGTGTGTAAAGATTAACCCAAGCGAAAAAAATATCGCTAAAATAGGAAATCTTAATTTCTTAATCATTTCTTCCTCCTTCTCAACGTGGTTCTTATTTTCAACTATCTTTAAAAGTACGAGCCCGGAATGCAAAGATGAATCTTCCTTCGGGGGTGGAGAGCGGCAAAATCCTGCTCGATAAATCGAACCCTCTCGGTCTCCGTACTGAATAAAATTTGTCATCCCAAACCATTTCTGCCGGGTTCCCATTCTATTTTCTATTCCATATTTTTTCACGCCCTGACAGTCTACCTCTCATCCCCGTGCAGACAACTGCGGTTTCAGGTGTGAAATTTAATATTTCCTTACTTTTTGATCTATTGTTTGCTTGATATATTGGTCGACTGCAAGAAGTATTCCTTCCACCCCCAGGACCTCCAGGACATACGCATCTTTGTCTGTGAGGGTTATAATGAACCCCGAGCCCTTCACCTCTGACTCCAGTATTTGCAGAAAGGGCCGAGAAGATTCGATTAAAAATGAGTACCTCTGGCGTCGATTAACGAGTTCTTCTCTTGAAAGGCGAATTGGCTTTCGAGTTGCATAAGGGCCCAAATGGGAAGAAAGGCACCTCTTCCAAGATTCGGCAATTTCCTTACGAACTTCTTTAGCTTCTACCTTCCCGGTTATGGCGAATTGTTTCCAGGCTTGAAAAGCCTTATCAGAATTCAAACCCTCCATAGTCAAAAACATATATTATAAATTAAAGGATAAAGTCAAGCTTTAATAGTTTAATTATCATCCAGGATCGATCTCGTAGATTTTCTGAATCAGCCGGGCCCAATTCTTCCGTTATTCCTTCGAACTCTTATCCGCTTCCAGGATGCAGGGAACTGCGTCGTCTTCAGTTTCTTTTCGCTTTCCCCGGGAGACATTACTGCAGTATTAATTTAGTTGATCTGAACCGCATGGCTACAGGCAGACCCTCTAACGGCCGATGAAATACCCATGAGGATCGAAAAGCCTGATCATAACCAGTTCTTCCATTGTCGGTTGTGCCATGAATTGAACATCGGGATGCACTTTCAGATCCCACCCGGTCTTTTCCTTAATCTCTTTGACCTTCGCTTCTACGGACGAGTTTTCCACAGAGGGCAACAACTGGGTTAACGTGAGTTCCCGGTCATCACCCAGTTTCTCGAAAACGCCCAGGGTGGTGACGACCGTTTTAACTCGCGTTCCCGGGCACGTGACATACGGAACCCGATCAACGACCCTTTCCCGCGAATGGGTCAGACTGGCGATCACCTCTTGAGCACTGCTGGCCGTGTCGTTTCCTCCACCTGAACCTGAGATAAGAATGTTTGGGGTGACCACGGTGGAATTCATATTGCCCTCTTTGTCCACCATGCCGCTTCCTAGCGCCCCAATACAGGTGTTCATTTCACCGCCCACCATCATGCCCAGGGTCTGAAATGAATCGGTCAGAAGCTTGGCTGACGGGACATTGCCGTGATTAAAGACAAAGGGATCCCCCGGTCTGGGTGCATATCCGTACATCCCCACCTCGGCGATCAGATTCAGGGGATAATTGTGCAGTTCCTTTAATTGATAATTTGCCACCCAAGCGGCCAGATTGGCCTGCCCGATACCTGCCAGGATGGTGCTGTACTTGTTATCCAGGATTTTTTTAATCAGACACCTAGCCATGGCAATGGTCATCATCTCAGAGGGGTTGTAGTCCGACTTTTTGTCGACCTTCGCAAACGCCTCACTGTCATAGCGCCAGGCATCGGGCGAGGCCTTGCCTTTGAGCTGCCGAACCTTGGCGCCGCCCAGCCTGCGTAGATATTCATCCTGATCCGAACAGCCAAGGACCCATTTTTCCAGCCACTGGTCCAATTTTTTCTTGTCCCGGCAGGCCTTCCGGGCATCCATCAGAAAATCATAATCATCGCCATAGACTTGAATTTCCGGAATCCCTGCCGAAGAAACGCCCAGGGGGTGGGCCCCGAAAGGAACCACACTGACGCTTCTGACCGCATGGCCCGGTATCTTGACCATGTGGGAATACATGCGGATGAACTCCGTGGAGACCAGTCTTTCTACGGTCACCATAGCGCCATTTTTGCTGGCATAGGCGCCATAAATATTCTCACAGTAAGGGGGCGCAATAATGGTGTTTCCCTGCCGATCAGCGGCCAATCCGTGAATCAGTGAAACATCTGGATTAACCGCCTTGACGATCCCCCTTCGAACCCCGGCATGAAAGGGGTCGTCGATCACCTGAAAGCTATCTTTGTTATCTTCGGCCATGGTGCTGCCGATCACGGAATTGGTCGGCATGAACCCGATGCCCATGGCCCCGGCCAGGAGACTGCTCGAATAGGTCAGGATAGACCAGTGTTCAAACTCGACTTCGCCCTTTTGAAATGCCTCTACAAAGATGGGATTGGGGCCGGGTGTCGGATATGCATCGCCGAAAAAGGTAGAAACAGCCTTTCGCAAAAGGCCCCCGTAGAACAGAGGGGGCGCATAATTCTGAACGCCGAAGCCTACGCACATAAAGGTAAACTCCGGTTTTTTTCCCCAGTATTGACGGATGATCTCCCTCACAAGGGCGTTTGCCCGGTGGTAGGCCGGAAATGCCAGATGAATCATCATCTCCGGCCGGATAAACCTTTGGACCGCCTCTGAAAGGGACATCACCTTGTCATCCATTCCTTCCCGATCAAGAGAAAAATGTTTATTCATAAATTCAGTCAAGTTATCATCCATGACGGGTATTACTCCTTTTGTTCAGCATAGGTTAAGCGGTTCAGTGTTCAAGGTTCAGGGTTGAGCATTGCTGATCTAGTGTCCTGAGTTATTAATTTGTTTACAAAATTTGATGAAAAAGCCCTCTTTCAAGACCATAAATTTTCTGAATTCTTCTTCGGAAGAAGCCCATAGGAAAAATGATTCATTCCTCGGCGACTACAGATTAATAGAATAACCGCCGTCTACCGGAAGGGCCACACCGGTGACGAAGTTTGACGCGGCGCTAGCGAGATAAATCGCCGTCCCCTGTAACTCCTTCGGCTCCCCCCATCGTCCAACCGGAGTTCGCGCCAAAACACGTTCATTTAGACCCTCAAGTTCAACCCGACCTCTCCTAGTCAAATCAGTGTCAATCCAACCTGGCAGGATCGCATTAACCTGGATATTATCTGGCGCCCAGGCTACTGCTAGAGCACGGGTCATGGCAACGATTCCTCCCTTACTTGTTCCGTAAGGCAGAAGTTTAGCTCCGCCGAAGATGGAAGTCATGGACCCGATATTGATGATCTTCCCTCCTCCTGCATTTTTCATGGCCGGATAGACCGCTTTGCAGCATAGGAAAGCAGCACGCAGATTGGTCGCAAGAACCTCGTCATAGTCACCTGCGGCAAGATCCTGGGGCAATTTTGCGATGCTTATGCCTGCGTTATTTACTAGGACGTCGATGCGTCCGAAGGTATCCAAGACTTTTGAGGCCATGGCGTTGATCTGGCTTTCCTGTCGGACGTCCAATTCCACCTCCAGCACCCGTATCCCAAAGTCATTTTTAAGCTCTTCTGCTGCCTTGGTCGTCTTATCCTTATTGCGGGCGGCAATGACAATTTCTCCTCCTACTCCGCCAAACCCGCGGGCTAACCCCAATCCGATCCCCCCGTTGCCTCCAGTCACAATGGCCACTTTCCCTTTCAAGCTGAACAAATTTTTCATGGTCCTCTCCAGAATTAAATTGATTCAATTCAAAGATTCCATCTCTAAGGTTTATAGCTCAAGGGGGAGTGATGGGGTGATCTCCTGAGGGTATTTGCCGTGCATACCCTAACGCCAGATTCCAAAGCCCCTCTGGCAATGGCTTCGTTTTCCATTAGCAAAAGTTGCTTCCCTGGCCGAGCTAAATCAATCAAAGGTATATCTCCTCTTTTAAGCTGAGCTATGCCAAAAAAGAATTTTAAATCTATATATAATATTTTAAATAGTCTTGTCAAGGAAAAAATAAATTGTTTAAAAAATTTAGGTATCTAGTTGACATTATTATTAAATTAAAAATTATAGATTGTCTTCTTAGTTCAAAACACAAAAGTTATGTAAATTTTTTTGTTGACAAACTATATATTAAATACTAAATTCAGTCTTAAAAATGCCCCAAAATCGGACCGTATTTCCTAACTGCATTGTTTGGTTTATTGACCAATTAATTATTTTATACTTTTCATGTCTGCCAGATTGAATAACCAAATTTTCTTTCAAGGTAAAATATCTTTAATATTGATTTACCTGAAAAGAGGGAGGCTGAATGCTAGGAAGTCTATCCCCTCAACTAATTAAGACAAAGCAACAACTCGCATATGAAAATATCAGGCATGCAATTATTCAAGGAAAATATGAGCCGGGGAAGAAACTTGTTGCGAATAAGATCGCGAAAGCGCTGGGAGTTAGTTATATTCCGGTAAGAGAAGCTCTAAGAAAGTTAGAATCAGAGGGGTTTCTTCAAAATACTCCCAACATGGGCTTCAGTGTTAAGGTTCCTGATTTTAAAAATTATTCTGAGATTTTTAAAGTAAGACAATTTTTGGAGGCAGACGCAGCTGCTATGGCTGCCAAGAACATGCGGCCGAGGGTTTTGGCAAAGCTGAAGAAAATTTTGGAAAAAATGAAAACTGCTAGCAGCTCTGCTGAAACGATAGATGGAATAATGTTGGGTAATCTTGATTTTCAATTTCACGATCTCATATTCGCATCTTGCGGGAACAATACACTTTATAGCCTCATTTTGCAAATTTGGCCTCTTTCCCCAAGGACAAATCTCATCTTTTCGCTCTTTCCAAATAGGATACCCATATCGGTGAGAGAACATGAAGAACTCTATTCCCGCTTGGAGGCTAAAGATTCTGAAGGAGCAAAAGAGGCCCACTTAAGACACAAGCAGAAAGCTTATGATTTGCTTATGCAGTACAAAAGAGATTTACCCTTTACCGATGGCCAAAAGTCTTAATCCCGGTGGGGTCGGGAGTTTCAGACAGCATTGTAGAATTTACTTTCATGATTGAAAATGAAGAAACTAAATATTTCAGGGGAACGGATAAAAATGTAATTAGGGTTTGGGAAATACCGTAAGTGACTGGCTCTTATTGGTGGTACTGCTATTTTAAAAAAGAAGTCCAAAAAATTACCCAGAGACCAGTCATTTTTGAATATGTGCTGCAAGAAAAAGGCTCACGGAGGATGAATTATATGCCTGAGATGATAGGACCTGCAGATTTAGAACGCGATGTCTTAAAGCAAAAATTATGTGTTGCATGCGGCGCCTGCGTGGGCTTATGCCCTTATTTTTCTGCTATTGAAGGGCGCGTGGTGATGACGGACAGTTGCAATCTTCCGCAAGGTCGCTGCTATGCTTTTTGCCCCCGGACGAAGACCGACATGAGGAAGCTTCGCTCTGTATTCTTCGAGGAAGGCCCTTTCATCCCTGAAATAGGCCCCTTTCTTGGGCTCTATCTCACCCGGGCCCGGGATAAAAATATCCGGGCCGGCAGCCAGCATGGGGGTAGCGCCACGGCCCTGGTGGAGCTGGCCATCAAAGAAGGGTTTATCGATTCCGCTGTACTTACTCGTTCAGACCACGGATTAAACCCTTCCGGTTTATTTGTCTCCCGGCCCGGAGAAGTTCGCCAGTGCGTAGGTTCTAGTTTTCAGATCCCGCCGAGCTTGGAAATCTTGAACCACAACTTAAAGGAAAACAGCTACAAGAAAATCGGGGTGGTGGGTACTCCATGTAAAACTTTGGCCGTTTACAAAATGCAGAGCCAGCGATTAGATGATGATCCAAAGCAAGCAAACAATATAGGAATGGTTTTTGGTCTTTTTTGTGGTTGGGGCATCGATTGGCAGGGATTGGAACGAATAGTCAAGGGCAAGTCTTCTCTGGAAAGGGTAAAGCATATCGATATTCCCCCGAGCCAATATGGAATTATGGAGGTGGAGACCTTAGACGGGCGGATTGGAATTCCGCTCGAGGAAATATATCCGATCGTCCGATATAGTTGTCGTTTTTGCACGGATATGACCGCTGAATTCAGCGATCTTTCTATCGGAGGCGCCCGTAGTTCTGAAGGATGGGACGTGGACCGAGGGTGGAATCAAATCATTGTCCGAACGAGAAGGGGAAAAGAACTTGTCGATTTAGCCAGAGACAAGAGGGTCCTGGATTTCAGGGACGTCGCTCCGTCAAACCTTGAGAAACTTAAAAAGGCATCCAGCAACAAGAAGAAGAAAGCGATTCAAACGATCATTGAGAAGACGGGGGATGTAAATAATCTCCTGTATTTGGACCCTTTCGACCCAGCGTTGGAAAACCTTCTTCCAGGAGGGAAGTGAAGGGGGCCAAAGAATTGGTTTCTTAGGAGGCCCTCCTGCCTTAAAGGGAAAGGCAGAACTTTTTCAGCCGCAAAAATTGAACGGATAGAAAAATAAATACATATAAAACATTAGGGAGGTCGAACGCATGTCTATCCTCGATTTAGATGCTCCTGGCCGGATGGTTCTCATGATGGGGAATGAAGCCATTGCCCGAGGCGCTCTGGAGGGGGGTATTCAAGTCGCTGCGGGGTACCCGGGGACTCCTTCCTCGGAAATCGTTGGTTCCTTGGCCGAAGTGGCTAAGAAAATGGCCATCTACGTGGAATGGTCGGTCAACGAAAAAGTGGCCTTGGAAATGGCTGTCTCCGCTTCCATGTCTGGACTTCGATCGATCACCGCGATGAAGCAAAACGGGCTGGATGTGGCCAGCGATTACCTTTTGACCCTTCCCATAACCGGGGCAAATGCCGGAGTCGTTTTGGTGGTCTGCGACGATCCTTCCTCCCACTCCAGTTCCACCGAGCAGGATTCGCGGGCCTTTTCCCGCATCGGGGACATTCCTCTCTTTGAGCCCAGCACGTTCCAGGAGGCAAAGGATATGACTAAATACGCCCTGGAGCTTTCCGAAGAGCTCAAGACCATTGTCATGCTGCGAAGCGTCACCCGTATCTCCCATGCGAGGGGGAACGTCACTCTGGGAAATCTACCCCGGCTACAACGCCAGGCGAAGTTCGACACTGCTTCTTCTTTTCTTTATGCTCCGGTCTTGCCCAAGCACGCTTTAGCCCATGAGAAACTGGCCAAAGCGAAGGAGCGCTTTGAGACTGCTCCCTTCAACGGCTACGAGGGGCCGGATCGGCCTGATCTTATGATCATCTCTTCCGGCAGCGGCGTAGTTTATTCCCGCGAGGCCATTTCCCTCACGGGTCTAGAAGATCGGATCGGTATCCTTAAAATAGGGACCACTTGGCCTCTTCCGGAGCGCTTTATCGCGGCTCACCTACCCCGGGCGCAGAACGTCCTATTTGTGGAGGAAGTAGATCCATTCCTGGAGTCCAACGTGAAGGAAATATCGGCCGATTTAATTTTGAGCCTGGAAATTCCTCCCCGAGTTTTTTACGGCAAACGTTCCGGCCATATTCCCATGGTGGGTGAGGTCAGTACCGATCGGGTGGTGGATGCCTTAAAGAAGGTTTTTGGAACCCCTTATGTTCCACGAGACGCCGCCTATGCCAAGAGAGTTCGGGAGATGAACAAAGAAATTGTCCCAGAGCGCAGTTTGGGGTTTTGCCCCGGTTGTCCCCATCGGGCTTCCCTTTGGTCCATTAAGAATGCCCTGAGAGTGGATGATCGGGATGGATTCCTGACGGGGGACATCGGCTGCTACGCTTTAGCAAGGACGGCCTCGGGGTTTTCTCTTGCCAAAACTCACGGAGCCATGGGTTCGGGAATCGGCTTAGCCTGCGGCTTCGGCCAGCTTCACCAATTTGGTTTTGATCAACCGGTTATCTCGATCTGTGGGGATTCTACTTTTTTTCACGCCGCCATGCCCGCCCTAGTGAATGCCCAGTACAATCGCTCCAATTTTGTGATGTGCATTCTCGATAATGGTACCACGGCCATGACTGGGCTTCAAACCCATCCGGGAGTTGGTCTGAATGCCATGGGTGTTCCCGGCCCAGCCGTGGATATTGAGAGCATTTGTCGTTCGCTCGGAACCCAAGTGGAGGTGAACGATCCCTTTGACCTAAGGGGAACCCGTGAAATCCTGACCCGGTTCTTCCAAGAAGAGGGGGTAAAGGTTCTTATCCTGAAGCGCAAATGCGCACTGCTGCGGCTCAAGGACGAGAGCCCTCCGTATAAAGTTCATATCGACCCGAAAAAATGTATCGGGGAGGATTGTGGTTGTAACCGGATCTGCACTCGGGTTTTCCGTTGTCCAGGGATCGTTTGGGATACTGAGGCCAAAAAATCGAAAATCGATGAAATCATCTGCGTTGGATGCGGGGTTTGTACCGACATCTGTCCCAACTCTGCTATTGTCAAGGAGGAGGCTTAGCCATGGTTTTGAAAAAGGATCCGTTGAACGTGATCATTACCGGTGTAGGCGGGCAGGGAAACGTTCTTGCCTCTCAACTCCTTGGGAATGCCTTGGTGGATAAAGATTTTTTCGTGACAATAGGGGAGACATACGGTGCCTCTCAACGGGGAGGCTCGGTTATGAGCCACGTACGGGTCTCAAAGAAAGCCCAATGCAGTCCCCTGATTCCGGAGGGGCAAGCAGATGTTATCTTGGGGTTGGAACCTTTGGAAGCCCTGCGGGTCATGGGGAATTATGGAAATCCCAATATCTTGATCGTTGTTAATTCCCGCCCCATCTATCCCTTGGATGTCACCGTGGGAAATGCCAAGTATCCAACTATGCAAACCTTCCATTCTGTTCTCACCGAACTTTCCCGTGAAGCTTATATGTTGGATGCAACCGACCTTGCGGTTACTCTTGGGCCCCCCATCCTGGCAAACATTATTATGGTAGGTTCCTTGGTGGGTCTAGAGGCCATCCCCCTAACAAAGGAAGATATAGAGAAGACAATTAGCAACACATTTCCAGCAAATAAATTGGAGATCAATTTGAAAGCTCTACAAATGGGCATCGATACAGTTATGACCTCCGGCAGAGTTCAGCCTTGAAGAGCTATATCATCTCCATGTCCTCTTGCACAATTCACAGTGAAAGGTTACTGGATCCTCTTTTTAATATCGAAATTCTATGACAGTTCCCCCACGAGGCCTTGATCTTCAACAACCCTCCGATTCTCAACCCGCACCGCGCCTGGAGCTCAATGGTCAGCCTATCCCTGAGGTTCTTGGCCTTGTAAATTAACTCATCCACCGCCTCCCTATCCAAGATCCTTCGCGCCACCTGTTTGGGGGCTTTAAAGGCTTTTGCCAGAAGACGAGCGTTGCAGGGGTTTCTCATGTTCAAATTGCACTTCTCGATGAGAAAATTGCAGAAGGCTTTCAGCTGGGCATACCGCAAGCGGCGGCTGGATTTTGAAAGCTTTTCAGTCAGGCTTTCCAAAAACTGGTAGATCTCCTCTGATCCGATGGAATCGAATGGTCGGTCAGCGAACCGGGCCTCAAACCTTTGCAGAAGGGGATGATAACTTTGAACGGTCCTGGCTTTCAGGTCGGATCTTTGATGATACCCAAATAGGGTAATCGCTTCTCTTATGGTCATGGGAATCCCTCCTTTCGAAATCTCGTTGCGATCGTCTTTGGGGTATGCCTGATTTCATTTTAGAGAAAAAGATGCAGGGTCAGAAGTTCAAACAATAATCGATGAGGGATTCTCTAAAAAGGACAGATTTGGCGTGGAATAAGGAAGGGCATTAGATTGGCCAAAAGGCGGAGATCATCAAGAAGGGAACTTCATCACATCTGTTTATTTTCAAAGGGGATCAAAGGAGAAAAGGAAAAGAGGAAATCATGATTGAGGGGAATCAAAAACATCCCTCCTCGTGAAATCTTGCACCTGCTATGTAGATTGTCAAGCCTGAAGAGATGGTCTTCTTCTTTCCCCATCCATGAGTGATTTAAGATTAGTTCCCCAACCTGCTATTCGTGGTCTCTTACGCCTGTTAGGCATAGGCCACATGATTCTATTCGATGAAGACTGAATTGCCGTAATCTACAAACGTAACCGTTCCCGGTTACAGGTGCAAGCACACGGTCAATTCCAATCCAAGGGAATCCTCTCCCAATCTTTTTCTCACTGTGTTCTACGCCCCCTGAACCATAGGTCGTACCCTTCCATGAGGCCTATTCCTCAACAGCATACTTCTCAATATTATGATCAGCTTCCTCGCGATGGCGATAATGGCCCTCTTCGCCCCTTTGCGACTCTTCAACCTCATATAGATCATCCTCATCCAGGAATCTCTCCCAATCAGAATCCAACTGCTCTCGATCAACGCATTCCTCACCCTCCAGTTCCCTGAACGGGTAATCCTCCCCTGGCGTACATGCTCGCCGGTAGAGTACTCGGAAGGAGTGCCACCCCCGATCAAGAATGGACCCACGTTAGCGATAGAGATGGACCCACCCCGAAGTTGCATGCTTTTGAGTTTGGGAGGAGATAGGCACCGGTTTAGAGACCCATCCTGGTGTTGGGTTGATGTTGTTATCTGAGCTGGGTATCTGGCTTTTTAGGGCGATCCTCATGAGGGAATGAACGTGAAGGGAGC
>Ga0315274_10006004_pt1 | contig 17740 bp, 14 predicted proteins | sample YL17G02_20_MG_FD_203700 | JGI IMG/M metagenome (GOLD analysis project Ga0315274, IMG submission 203700) | Sediment microbial communities from Yellowstone Lake, YNP, Wyoming, USA - YL17G02_20 | ecosystem: Environmental > Aquatic > Freshwater > Lake > Sediment | place: USA: Wyoming | collected...
CTCCGACTGCTCCGACCACAACGCGCGAGACGGGCTTGAGCGTGCGCTCGGGATCTTCGCCACATGAGGGACACTCGATGCGACCCTTGTGCTCGGCCTCGCGCTGGTACGTCACACCGCAGTGGTGGCATCGCTTGATCGTGTGCTTGTGCTTGCCCTTCTTGTCAACGATCTTCAACTCATGCACGTCCTCCTTGAAGGTGAACTTGCCCTCGTCATCTCTCTTGTGCTCGTCTTCCTCGAACGCGGTCTTGGAGATAGCAGGCCCGAAGACATCATCGATGTCAGACCAATCATCGCCGCCAATCGCTTGGTCGGGGAGGTTAGCATTCTCGACGGCCAGAGCTTGTGACTGCGGGTCGGGAGTCTTGAAGGGGTTGAGATGACTGAAGTCATACGTACCTACCGTGATCATCTGCTTGTTGCCGATCCATGTGTCCGTTAGCCCCTCACGGAAGAAGACATACGCCTTGTCGGTGAAGAAGTTGAGGCGGACTCCGATCAGGGCGGGCTTCAGTCCATTCGCCATGCAGTAAGCGATCTTGGCCGCACGCTCGTCCTTGCCACCGATCTTGAATCGCTCCTGGGCTTGCGAGTGGTTCGTCTTGATCTCGACCCCGAAGTTGCCGCGCTCGCTGCGAATGATGGCGTCAATCGGGAAGGTGTTCTGATTCGAAGCTGGCTCAACTGCACCAATACCTGGAAGCTCTCCGAGACCCAGGACAACCTGCTCGCCGATGTCCCCCATCTGCGAAAGCGTTAGACCAGATCGCGTACGCCCACCAGGATTCAGCACGGGCTTGCCGCTGCCGTCCGGGTCTTGAATGTGACTCTTGGAATCGTCCAGGTAGTTGTCCGTGTAGCCGCAATGAGGACAAGTGAACTCGCCACCGTTCTGCTCGATCTCCTGCATTTCACTTTGTGCAAAGTGATAACCGCACTTGGGGTTAGTGCAGTGAGCAGACGGATCTACATGATGCTGTTCGTTCGGGCCTGTCAGTTCAGCTACCGCGTCATCGACGTACTTGGGTCGTGCGACGGGCATAGCAACGGCCTGCCAGTTTCCGATCTTCTCCCAGTCAAAGACAGTCATTAGGCAGCCGGGATGATGTAGGGGTTCTGTTCATGCGGATGATGTCCGGGCACCTGAGCCAGTGGCACGAGGTTCTGTGGCTGTCCCTGGAACTCCTGGTCGAAGTCGTTAGCTGCGCGTTCGATGTGGCCGCGCCCTGCCTCGAAGGCTTCGGGGCCAACCCATGCTCCAGCCTTCGCGTTGGTCGCTGCGTCCCACTTAGCATCCGGGCCGTTCCACGGGAGTGGGTCGAGGATGCGGAGGGGAGAGTGGTCGGAGTGCTCGCCGGGATTACGAATGGCATCCCACAGTCCCCAGTGGTACAAGCCCAGAGGCATGTGACTGTAGCCTGTCGCGTCCTTGCCTGCGCGCTGCATGCGCTCCATCTTGTAGTAGTCTCGGGGTGTCATATCCTTCTCTGATCGACGCAGACCGCGAATGACGTGAGTGTCGATGATGCCAAGCTCCGAACCCATGGGGTGCAGAAGCAGCCATGCGAACGATGCCACTTTGGGGTTGACACCCGGCAGGTTCATGTTCATCACGGTGTTGCGGAAGTGGAATCCTTTGCCGCCAGTCTTCAGATCTTCAAGGGCTGCATCTCGAATCTCGCCGATGCGCTTGCCAACAGTCTCGATGGCGTCGAGATGGCCACCCATGAAGGCACCATACTTGGCGTCCTGGCTGGAGAACCCACTGGCGTCCTGATTACCCTGCTGCCATGCATCGTCGTGCATGAATAGCTGATCCTCAGCGGCTCGCTTGGTTCCCCACTCTTCCGGGAAGGTTGTGTCTCCGGGTCGCTGATCATGGATGGGGCTGACGTAGCCTTCTTCCCAGTGCTGCTTGGGCTTGGTGCCCATCTGCTGGTGCATCTGATTGCGCACCCAGTCAGGCCACTCCTCGGGCGGGAGAGTAGCCGCAACGTCACGCGCCATCGCGGCAGCGTTCTGGATCTCTTCAGCAGCGTCCTCGTAGAACTGCTCACTGGCAAGAGCCATCTGTCCCGGCGTCCATCCTCGTGCGGGGTTGTAGTTCTCCTTGAGCCAGGTGTCTACCATTCGACGTGCCATGTTGTAGCGACGTAGCTCGGACTTCTCTCCAGTGTCGTGCTCGGTCGCAAGCTGGGCCTCGAACTCCTTGATCTTATTGAAGATGACTTCCTTGGCTTCCTTCATTGCCTTGGCGGGATCAAGAGTCGGATCGTCAGCAGTTAGTTCGTGAGCCAGATAGTCCAACTGCTTCTTGTAGCTCAGATGTGACCCCTCTGAGTACCCTAGAGACTGGTTGTGCTTCTCTCGCTCTTCTTCGAGCATGTGCCACAAGTCAACAGCCTTGGTCGAAGGATCAGCATGCATAAGTGCCTGGTAGTGAGCGGCGTTCCAGCGAAGGTGCTTGCGGGGAGACAAGAGCGCCACACGGAAGGCGTTCATGATCGCACGCTCCTGAGTAGCCTTGTCCTCGCTCGGCCAATCGGTATCGATCTTGGCTGCGTTCTGCGTTGTGGCCGCTGCGTCGATGTAGTCGTCCTCGGGCATCTCGGCGAAGTTCTTGGGCGGCACAGAGTGAGGGGGCTGCCAGAAGGCATTTGGATCGTGCGGGCGGTCGGGTGATACCATCTTCGCTCCTTCGACCTGATGCGTCTTCACGTCGAAACCCTGCATGACAGGATTGCCCAGTCCGAAGGTTGGGGATGGTACGTAGTTCTGAGGCATGACCCAGGAGCCAGGCCCCTGCGTGTTAGCATCGGGGGACGCCTGGTCGAGCGCATCCTTCCCCTGGTTCATGTTGTCCGGCTGGTTGAACTGAGGTAGCCCGCCATGAGGCACGAACACATGCTCACCATGCTTCTCCTGCACGGGGTGAAGGAACTTGCTCATGAAGCCAACCTTCTGCGGGCCGAAGCCCTTGGTTGACGAGCGATACGCTACCTGCCCAATGCACTCGGTGAAGAGCGCCTCACGGGCCAGAGGAGACACGAGGGGGAAGTGGACGCCACAAGCTAGGTTCTCGCCTCGCCACGAGAAGTCCCCGCCCGACTGAGCGTGCCCCAGAACGTCATGGACGATGCGGAAGTTCACGTTGTCTTCGACGCTCCAGATTGGGTGCTCGGAGTTAGCTCGGGAGACGATGAAATGCTTGTTCTTGTGGATGTCTTCAGCCATCTCTGCCGCGTCAGCGTATGGCTCAGGATCATCTGACACCTGAACGGTGATCTGCTGACGAATAGCATCGGCCTGGATCTTGGACTCAGCAGCCAAAGCCTTCCACGCGGGCACGGCGGCATCGTCAAACGGCGGCAGGGCTGCGTACGCCTTGGCAATCTCATCCTTCTCTGACAGCCAGTCGCTCGCCCAGGCAGCGATCTTGAGTGAAGCCATACGCCGCACCTTCGTGGCTTGCACCGCATATCGGTACACGGCGGCAAGCGCGATGGCAGGCGTCTTGCCTGAGCGCTCGATGTCTTGGCCGGTCTCCTCATTGCTCGCCTTGGCGACGTACACGTCACCCTTGCGGTCAATCTTGCCGAGACTCCAGCCCAGGCTCGTCAGCTTCTCGTAGATTTCTGACTGTGGCGTGGCTACTTGCATGGTCACCCCTTAGGTGTCCGATGCAGACAAGAGCTAAGCTACCAGGAGTAACGCCCCCAGTAACTGCCGCGCTTGTTGCCGCACCCGGTGCAGACGTACTGAGTCTTGTCCACGGTGTACTCGCTGCTCAGCCACTTGTCGCCCGCCAGGTTCTTGAAGCGACGGACGTGGGTCTCCGTGCCGATGATGCGCTTCTCGTAGGTGTGGACGTGCTTCTTGTTCTTGCCCTTGGCGTGGCGCTTGCGCGGAACCTCGTCCTCAGGCATGCCCGCGCTCTGACGGAACTCCTTACGGCGTCCACGGCTTGTCTGACAATCATCGCATCCGCAATGACGGCCCATGATGTACCTCCTGTGTTGGGTAGTTATCTACCTAAACACATGGATCATCCTTGTCTGTGTGACGCAGCATCTGCCGCTTCTCTGCAATGCCCTTCTGCTCCTTGTGGTTGCCAAGGCGATGAGGCGTGCAGATGCAGCACTTGACGTGACGACGGCTGCGCTTTCGCTGGAAGTGTGCCATTCACAGATTATGACACAGATCCCTCCAGGTTGCAAGTGCTTGTGCCTTACAGCGGGTGTGTTACACTATGAGTAGTGATTCCGCTAGATGCATACGCGCTCCTCCATGTTCACATTCCGCTCCTCATGGAGGTCAACAGCCTTGAGCTTGACGAACAAGGAGAACCCGAAGTCGTGGTAGTTCAGATGATTGAGATGCCGGGGTACTACTGCTTCCACCAGGTGGTGTGCTACAACTGATGCTGATGATCATTCCTCCCAAGAGACTCGTCCTGATGCAGGGCATCCCCGGCTCGGGCAAGACCACTGTGGCGCGGAAGCTCATCGACTCCTTCCTGGCTGAGTCAATGAGCATCTCCTACAATTGGACGGCTAAGAAGCTCTCGACCGACGACTACCGAGAGCAGCCGTGTGGGCATTACGTCCACGACATCTCTCAGAACGCTGCCCATCATGCCAAGACTCAGAGGGCCTGCGTGAATGAGATGATCGACTTCACCAACCTGATCGTCATCGACAACACCAACATCGAGAAGTGGCAAGCTGCGCCCTACCTGGCGCTGGCGTCCATGTACGACTACGAGGTACAGGTCATCAGCGTGCAGTGCTCGGTGGCTGACGCGAAGGCTCGCAACGCTTCTCGCGATCCTGGTCGGCGTGTGCCCGATGGGGTCATCGAGGCCATGCACGAGAAACTGGAGGTACTACTGTGAGACTGAAGATCATTGCCGAAGCTGGAGACCACTTCGTTGGCGAAGGCCCGGACGGAACACTCTACGGAAGATTCGAGAACGTAGACACGAAGAAGACCACCTGGGTTCCGATCCAGGGTTGGTCAATCATGCACGTACCAGGAGAGCTAGACAAGCTGACGTACGGAGATGCTCAGGCTGCTGCCCACTTGGTCTCAAACGTCTGACCTGTATTTGGCTCGATGTAGCCAACGATGCCAGTCAGGTTTCCATCGGCGTCATGCATGACGTGATTGGTTGCTGAGACAGGGATTGTTCCGTTGTCTGGAACCTGCATGTCGAAGTCCAACTCGTTCGTGAAGATACCACGAAGCTCAAAGTCTTCGACAATCTTAGCTACGCGCTCAAGGTCGTGCTTGGCAATGGTGCTCAGGTAGCCCATTCCGTATAGCTCTTCCTTGGGACGACCCGTCAAGGTCACGTAAGCTCTGTTACACCACGTCATCATGCTCTTCTCGTCGGTCATGTACATGGCTCGTTCATCTAGGTTCAGCCATGCTTCAGCCGTGCGGTCGCTCTTGATGGCTAACGCTTCAATGCGATTGATAGCATCTCGTAAGCTGGTGCCATGGTTGGGGACAAGCTCTTGGTGTACGCGGTCGAGGTCAGCCCTCATGCGCTCGACGGAAGTAACTAGCGACGGGATGTCCAAGTCCAACATCCTGCGATCCTTCCTCTTGCTTCTCAGCCAAAGCTGCCACCGAGTGTACGGTATCTTGGTGATACCCCAGATGACGCCTGCTGCGGCGGCTAGCTGGACAATCAGTTCGGCGACGTGCTGATAATCTAGATCATGCACGGGGCGCTCCGATACGAGGCGCAGCCACTCGTGAACTTCTCATCTCAGTCATGTCACAAGTTAGGTTGTTGCCCAGGAAGGGAACTAAGCATCAACGACCTGTTAAGCCTGTATAATGACCACCTTGCGGATACGATTGGTACAATCCGGGGGTGCGAAGCTCTTGCATTCCAGTCAGATGAACTGGCTTGCCTAAGTGTTCTTGTGCCGCATGAATGACATCATGGACGCCAACCTGATTGCCCCACTGGTTGCCGTACAAGCCATAGCCGCCACCATCGATAGTAGGGACTGCCCACCCTGACATAGTGTGTAGCTCCTCATCTCCTTGCTGGTGACGCTTCTTGAACTCTTCCTCCAAGTGGGGGTGGCCCAGTCCGTGCCATCCCTTGCCCCGCCATCTCAGGTTCTCCTCGGGTTCGGACATGAACTCCTTGCCATCCGACACGAATCGGTGCGCCCCCTTCCAGCCACTCCAGGTCTGAGGGCCATAAGGCATAGGAGCACCGTCCTTCCAGATAGCACTCCAGTCACCCTTGTTCTCGAAGTCAGCCGATCCCCAGTCGTCTCTGTTCTCAAGGGTGCCACTCCAGTCATGGAAGTCGCGCTGGTCTGAAGTCTTACTGAGTGTTCCAGTGAAGCGGTGATCTGTGCCCTCGTTCCCGCGAGCAAAGCGAAGGTACTTGAACTCTACGGGGATCTTCGAGTCCAGCTTCGGAAGTTCGTCATCCCAGTCGTAGGCCAGTGTGATGTGAGGCGTCCAGCCATACTCGTCCGACACGTTGAAGCCAGCCTCGTTGCAGGCAGTCGTTAACTCGTGACGTAGCTCAGCCAACTGCGGGATCGCAGGAGCAGCCCATAGCACTGGCTCTTCGTTGCTGAAGACGCCATAGCCGCCGATCTCGCCGCTCAGGGCAGGGAACTTCTTGGCGAACTGGGCTACGATCTCCTCGACCTCGTCCCAGTCATCACGGTCGGCAGCCTTGTCCGTGAAGTAGCACAGCGTGATGTGCATCATGTCTACCGGCTCGCCACCCTCGATCTTGATCTTCTCCCCGACCTTCTTGGGTAGGAAGACCGCGATCATGGCCCCTGACATATCAGCATCGGCCTTCTTGCGCAAAGGACGTAGGAGCCGCTTTAAGGCTCTGAACTTGCTATCCGGGGTGTCTATGCCAACAAGCCCTACGTGCTCCTTAGGAGCCGTTACAGAGGCGTACAGACCCCCTCTAGCAGTGTTTCCCAGGTGATCTTGCGCCCATGCGGCGCTGGCGGCATGATCTACAAGCGTGGAGGGGTCTGTGCTGAACTCGACTCCGAGATTCTCGTGGTCTTCCTGAACGGTCGGAAGGTAGATCTGAGAGTCAGGATAGAGCTTGGCAACTTCGGCCTTGACCTCCTGGATGACCTTGATCGGTGTATCGATACGTGATACTTCGATCTCGACGGCATCGCCCTCGGGGATCGCGTACCCAAGGTAGTCCTTGCCTCTTACGGTCACGCGGCCCCAGGTGTCCGAGGCTGCTTCGTCATGAGTCGGACGCTGATCTTCGCCAGTCTGCCACAAGAGCAACCCCTCGGGATCGCCATAAATCCACTTTACGATCTTGCCCTCCCCTGCGTGTGGGTCGGGCGCGAAGGCGTCATCCCATTCGAACGCCAGCTTGGGCTGCTTGAAGGAAGCGATCTTAGCCTTCCGCGCCACGCTTCCGGGGAAGTTGTCTTCGAACCAGTCGAACACACCTTGGGGGATCTCGGCCTTGTAGTACGCCTGGATGAGTACCACGGGAGGAGCTACCATCGTACCGTCGAGCTTCTTCTCGGCGGGGATGAACTGAGCCAGCCCTAGAATGTCTCCACTCTGCGCGGAAGGTTCTCGACCCATCTGGATCTCTAGCTGTCCACGATGGCTGCCAGGCTGATCTTCCATCGTCAGCCTACCATCTACGCCGCCCTTGACCCTCCAGACGTGAGTCTGGTTGGTCTGAGCATCAAACCCCCACTTGAAGTTGTACGGCCAAGCAGGGTCGAACTCCTCGGGTGATCCGATGGTGTTGTCTACTTGGGGTATGGGCTTCCAGTCATCCATGTCTACTCCTTATCGGACAGATACCGACCCGCCATAAGCTGGCTCGACCGAATCTCTGAAAGCTCCATTGACGCCAGCGCGTTGAAGATTGACACCTTCAGCTTGCAAGGACGCCGGAATAGCTGAGTATCCAGACCGAAGAACCTTCGACCCGCCCTGAGAGTTCTTGGCTGCCGCGAACGAGTAATTGGCATCGGACACAACGATAGTCGCGGACGCGATACCAACGTTGTTGTTGTTAGACCAAGTCTGAGCCGGAATCTGCAAAGTGTTGCCAGGCCCTACAGTCTTGCGGAGGTTTGGCCAAACCAGCGGCCTGAATAACAAAGATGAACCGCCGTTGATCGGATCATTCACGTCGTAAGCGTAGGGATTGGTAATTGGGCTGGTGGTAACCTGCAAGGCCCCACTGTTATACATGAAGTAGCTCAGCACCATGTCTGTGTCGTAGACACCAACAGGAGATGCGGCCAACGTGGGGGTTGTAGTGACACTGCCAGCCACCGTGGTGGGTGAGCTTACCGTCCAGGATTGCGACCCCAACATTCTGACCGTGTGGTCGGCTACCCACCATGTGACTGCCGCTCCACCGCAAGTGAATGTGTAGCTTGTGTCCGAAACTCCTCTGATTCCCCAATACAGTGCCACCCTACTCCCACCCACGTCGTAGGTGTGGATGTGCGTCCACGAACCTGCGACGGGTGGAGTAATAGTGTTGAGACCGCTTAGTAGGTGACAAACCACCATCAAGTCACCTGTCTGGCACAAAGCCGAGGGCGAGTACGTACGTGATGTAACACCACTGGCCTGACCGCCGCCTTGCTGGAACTCTACCCTGGCGTACATTAGCTAGACGTGTCCCACGTCGTTGTCTCGATGACATAGACGCCTGAGTTGCCCGATGTCTTTACGACCATGAAGGAGCGGCCAGCATAGTCACCCGACCCGTTAAACGTGTCTCCGTCGTTGAGATTCGCGATGACGTGCAGGAAGTGGTAGAACCCCCGCATGTAGCCTCGGATGTACCCAGCGACCTCTGTGATGTACACCTTTGACAAGTACAGACCACCATCAGGAGCGTTCGGGAAGAGTTGTGTCCCGGCCAGAATCGTTGTGCTACCGCGACCCGGATCTCCGACCTTGCCAACATTGATCGATCCTCCTGTTCCTGTGTACGATGCCGCCATGTAGTTACCCGCGACGACGTTGAAGCCGGATGCAGTCACGTCTAGTTTGTCCACTGTGGTTACCGCCGAGTTCTCCGCGTTGCGGCCCCAGATTCCAGCCTTGAGTGCATCTCCCGACTGGTAGGAGTAGATGTCTCCGAATCCAAATGCCAAAGCAAAGCCCGCGTTGTCAGTGGTGAAGACGAACAAGTATACCGTTCGAGTGTCTGCCACGCAGATCCATGTTCGGGCAGTCGCGCCGCCGTCAGCTTCGGCGGATTTGCGGATTGTGATCCCGGTAGCTAGCTGACCCACCGTAGGGAACTGACCTGTTCCGGCCCCGATGCCGGACGAGGTCGCGAACCCAAACGCACGGGCCTCCTTGCCCAACGACGTAACGTTCGGGCCAGCGTCATGAACAGACAAGATGAGCTTGTTGGACGTGCCTCCCTGCTGGTAGTCTCGCTTGTTGGTAGCCGTCTGGGCAATCGTCCACCCCGCTGCTGCCTTAATCCCATACCCGTTGACCAGAATGGCGTCGAGTGCTGTTGTGAGCGAACCCTGTGTCGAGTTGATCACGGGGACACTTGCGTCTGAGCTTCTGTATACGGTAGGCATTACTGTAGCTTCACCCCTCCTCCGAACTTGTCCTTAAGTGTGGTCTTCCAGGATCTGGCCAATGCGCTAACCCCTGCTCCAACTCTCGATGGGATACCGGGCTGTGGGCCACTGAGTATGGCTCCCACCTTAGTCCCTATGTAGTCCTTGACGGGTGTAGCGTGTATCGCTACGTTGTCGAACTTTCCAGCGGTAGTATGACACTTTCTTGACTGTATGTCCGGGTTGAGAACAGTCAAGCCTTGTCCTGTTGTGTAGTAGTTGGGGTCATCTACCTCTGTTATCGTGAAGTGCAAGAGCGTATGTTCTCCGTTGTTGGAGTGAGTGTGAGTGAAGCCCGCTGGAGACGTACTGACTGCTTGCCTATAGAGCATGTTGAAGATGGTGAATGATCCGCCAGTGCCTCCAATAGAGCCTACGTTCCAACCCGCCAAAGCGGGCCACGATGGTGATGCTCCAGATACTCCTCGATAAGACCCCGTGGCTATCTCAAGGTCATCTAATGTTGTACCCGCGCAGGCTGCATATTCAGCATCCAAGTCTGCCCCTTCAGCAGACCCTGTCACCGTATTGAATGAAAGTTTCTTGCCCAAGGTGGGGGTGCGAATAGCGCTTACTTGCCATCCGATGTAAATGTTGCCCGTGGCTTGAGTCACTGTGATCGTTAGTCCATCCGACACAGCATACGTTTTAGCGTATATCATGACAGGGAAGTTGCCGCCCGCTGACTGGTCGTCCTGGCGCTTGATAAGCGTCCAGCCTGCTGGGAAGCTGATATTTGGTACGTTGCTGCCAGTGACCGGCGCGACGAAGATCATTACCAGTTCGCCGGGGATTGGAGCAACCCCAGTGAGGTCAATGGCGGCAGACGTTACAGGGCCAACGTTGGCCTGTATCTGTTTCCGAATCTGGACGACACCCATTAGCTACTCGTGTCCCAATCACTCGTCTCTACGCAATATAAGCCAAAGTTGCCCGTTAGCTTCAAGAACATGAATGTCTTCCCGGCGTATTCTCCCGATCCACCTACGTACGTATCTTGGTCAATAACACTGGTAACGGGGTGTGGGAAGTGATATAGACCACGCAGGTACCCACGACGATTGGGCTGTGGAGTCGTGACCGGGTCGATGATATGCAGTCTAGACAACCAGCCCGCGTTGGTGACCGGGTCTGGGAAGACGTACTGGCCAAACGTGCCGCTAGTCGTGGACGCTGTCTGAACGGCAGATACGTCACCCACTTTGCCGACGTTGACCGCCCCGCCCAAGCCAGTGTAGCCACGAGCTATGTAGTGTCCAGTTCGCGCGGCTTGGGTGCTTGAGGCCATCGACATCACATCGAGGTTCTCGGTGGCGGCTACACCTGTGTTCTCCGAGGCTCGCGCTATCAGCATGTTCCTGTATCCGTCACCTGTCAGGTACGAGTAGATTTCGCCGAACATGGTGGCGTAATAGGTACCAGCCGTGTCGCCAGTCTGGATGAAGAGGTAGAATGTACGGTTGTCAGCGACAGCGACCCAAGGTCTAGTAGTGGCACTCAATGCGGCGCTCTTGCGAAGGAACAATCCGTTGGCGAACTGAGCCGCCGAGGGGAACAAGCCCGTCCCGGTGCTCACGTCTGTCATCGTCTCGAATCCACGTATGCGAGCTTCTAGGAAACTGCCCGCTCCTGGCCCCGCATCGTTCACGTCCAAGTAGAACTGGTTACCCCCTCCTTGGCGGAAGGCCGCTCGCGTTGATGAGTTACCAGCAAATCCAGTTTGGCGAGTCCACCCTGCGGCCGTCATCGACCCATAGCCAGACACCAGGATCTTGTCTAGTAGGTTGATCAGACTCCCTGTCTGACCGTCAATGACGGGTGCGCTGGTGTCTGTTGACCGATAAACTCGTACGGTCACGCCGACGTGTCCCAGGTGTTGCTAATCTCCATACAGAACACACCGGACGTGCCGCCGATCTCGATGATCATGAAGGTCTTGCCAGCGAACTCTGTACCCGCTGCTCCCACGAATGTGTCGCCATCAACAACACCACCAACCGAATGGAGGAACTGGTAGAACCCTCTTAGGTAACCACGACGATGATTGGCGGGCGTTCCGGTCGTTCCGTGTACGTAGACTCTGCTGAGGTAGAGTGCGCCGTCAACCGGATTCGGAAACGGGCAGACGCCGAGGAGCGCGGTGCTTCCTCCGCTCATAGCTGCATCTCCCACCTTGGTGATGGCCTCTGATCCGCCAAGACCTGAATACGTTCTGGCCACATAGCTGGCATTCTGGCCCGTCTGAATGTTGATTACAACGGCACCAAGGGATTCATCTGCCGCCGTCACCGAAGCCGAGTTCTCTGTGTGTCGCCCTATGATGACTGTTCTGAATCCATCTCCCGACAAGTAGGAGTAGATCTCTCCGAACATGAACGACGTGTACTGTGTCGAACCTTCGGATGAGATGAAGACGTACACCGTTCGCTCGTCTGCTATGACGAACCACGGACGAGCAGTCTGCGGAGCGCCCGATACGCTCTTGCGAGCGAACATATTGGTTGCCCTCTGGCTCACGGTCGGGAACTGGAAGGTGCCCGCCGTAGCGGAAGTCGCAACCTCGAATCCGCTAATGCGGGCTTCAGTTGCTAGCCCAGCACCCGGCGCGTTGTCCAGCACGTTGAGGTAGAACTGGTTTCCGGCTGATGGGCGGTACATCGCTGTGTTGGTACCAGCGAAGGACTTGGCCCAACCCGCTGCTGTTGTCGTGTCGGTGCCTGCCCCGCCACTCAGTGTAGCGCCACCCAGCGTGATGTTGGCTGCCGACTTGGAGATCGCGATAGAGTTGCCAGCCGTGCCGCCCTTGAACGCTGTCAGCGTCAGCACGGTGGTCGTTAATGCCGACACGAAGACATTGGTCTGCTGAGTCGTGCCCGTTCCGTAGTTGATGTTACGGACACCAGAATCGGCAATGGCCGCAGCCAGGTTCGACAAGTTGGTGGCTGCCGACACACCGATAAGAACCTGGTTGGCGCTCGGCGTCAGCGCCGTCTTCCAGGTGTACGTGATGCCGTCAATCGTGATGGTATCTCCGTCCGACACTGTGGTGCCGACAGTAACAGTGGCCGAAGCGCGCGTTGAGCCATACCCGTTTACCAAACAGGCATCAAGTAGCTGAATGAGCGCTCCAGCCGACGCGGTGATGATGGGTGCGTTCGTGTCAGTTGACTTGTAGACCCTTACGGTCATTGCTGCCCCTTACCTTCGAGAGTGACTGTCCATACGCTTGGGCCTATACCCACGCTCGTCCAGTTGAGACGAACTAGCTCTCCAGAGGTTACGGTGCCGAGGCTCGTCGTTATGACGTGCTCGGCCACCCCTGCGGCTAGCGTCATGGTTGATACAGTGGTGGGTGTGAATGCGCCACCACCTGGTGACTTCTGTAGCTGAATTGTTGTCGCTGGGCTGCCCGTGATGGCCACATTCTCGACTCGGAGCACGAGCCTCTGGAGGTCGTACGTCTTAGATACACCGTTCTCGTACGGGATGCGCCAGACTCCACCGGCAGGCCCTAGGCTTGCAGGCACTGCATCGCCTTGCCACAGCACAGACAAGTTGGTCTTCGGGACGATGTTGGCAACCAGCACCCAGACTCCACCCGACTTGTTGTATACGTCGCCGTTGGATGTGTCGAGGTAGTTGTCGCCCTCTAGCCCAAGACTGTTCGACGGGACGCCACTGCCGGTGAACCACTTGGTGCCTCGGGGTGGTGCCAAAGGTGTGTGAATGTGTGATACATGAGTACCACCAGAGTGAACGAAGTGGATTGTCTTGTTCGAGTTCGAGTCGGTAACCGCATACACCTTCACTACGATGCGATCAGTGGTGGCTACAGGTGTCCCCACAGTCGTGACGTACCCTAGATCAGACTGAAGCGTGACCGCTGTATCGTTGATGTCGCCAGAGTAGATGCTGAAGATCTCTGTCTCGGTGCCGCCAACCGTTCTTGTGTAGACACGGAAGCGAAGCTGGGAAATCTGAGCCGCATTCGATACGTATCTGTAGAAGCTAAACTCCCACAGTCCAGGCGGAATCTGGTTTCCCGTGTTGAGATCGTCAGACGTGATGTACGAGTCGATAAGGACTTCTCCACTTGCGTTCGTTATGGTTACCTGATCATCATCTTCGGCCACCTGGGTGGGCGTTGTGGACAGGGTCACGTAAGCAGGAACCGCAACGTCGGCTGTGTCCTGGAAGAACAACAATCTGCCTGTGGTCGAACCCGTTGCTCCAGTGGCACCAGTCGGGCCTTTGATGTTCGCCACCAAAGTGTATGCCCCCAACACGCGCTCGTACACGTCACCAGTTACAGAATCTAGGTAGTAGTCTCCGTCTACGCCCAGTCCGTTCGAGGGCGTACCCGACCCCGTACGCCAGACCGTGCCGTCCATACCGATGATACCGTCAGCGCCCGGTGGCCCCTTGATGTTGGCCGTCAGAACATAGACCCCGCCAGTCTTCTCGTACACGTCGCCGTTGGTCTCGTTAAGGTAGAAGTCACCGTTGACTCCGAGACCATTCGACGGCACACCGGGGCCTGAGCGCCATGCTGATCCGCCCCCGCCTCCCCCACCGACACCAAGGTCTTCGAGGGCTTCCTGGATGCCGTCGATCATCGTGCCGACGTAGGGGATTCCCGTCCATGGGTTGGGGACTGAGATGTAGGGTAATGCCATAGTTATGAACGCTCGTTGAGTGAAGTCATAAACTCGTCATAAGTCTGGACTTGACCGGCGAAGTGAGGCTCCCAATAGGATGTCTTGCTGATCTTCGCGCCCTTGTTCCAGCCCCTCACCTTGTTCTTGAGCCAGGGGTTGTTCCAGTGGTAGGCATCGATGGGCTTGCCGCTCGCGCGCAAGGGAGCAACCATCTGGTTGAACAACCCTTGCTCTCTGTGGTCGGGGTGTACGTACACTGTCCCCAACATGTTCCACCCGTTGGGGTCTTCCACGTACGTCATCGAACCAACTGGCTTGTCGCCATGGAGGGCAACAACGCCCTGACCCTGTCGTCCCTGTCGGTCGAGGAAGGTATCCTCAAGCTCGCCAGTTTGCTCCATCTTGTTGGTCTCGACATTCTTCTTCCAACCTGCTCGGAATCTGGGGTGCTCTTTGCCGTCTTCATCGATCCAGGTGTTGTTCTCCAGATCGATGGGCACGATCCGATAAGGGCTAGCAGCTTGCTTGATAAAGGCTTGTTCGCACGCGGCCTTGATAGCCGGGATGTCAAGATCAGGCCGTCGCGTGTTCAACTCGATCCCACCTTCTGTGTACCTGCGGCCCTTGATCATTCCCCGCTTGATCCACTCGTCCTCGCCCAACCCCTCTTTCTCGTGCATGTCGCTGATGATGTCGAAGTGATTGGGGCCGAACCTGAACTGTTGCATCATGGGGTCGTAGACGAAGGCCGTTGACTCTTTGGGCCGAGGTACCCAGTCGTAGTCATCGTCCATGGTGGCTACCTTGCTGAGCGCACCCGGAATCTTAACCTCGGCCTGCTCGGGTGGGCCACTCGTCAAGTCTTCGTAGGTGGGTAGACCACGGTTCTCCTGGTTGGGGTCTGGGAGATCCTGAGGCAATGCCAGTCCGTTCGTGTAGACTAGGTTGTACAAGTAGCTGATGAACTTGTAGGCATCGCCATACACGGCGTCGGCTTCCTGAGCCTCCAGGTCACTCTTCGACTCGTACCACTCGTCTTCGTAGTTCTCCCGCGCTAGCTCAGGGTCAAACTCGCCGTCTTCATCGAACGCCAAAGGCGTGTCATGCGAGTGGTTGTTCTTGAAGAACTGCTCCTCGACTTCGCCGTCACTGATCTCCATGTAGTCCGACAATTGGAAAGCCCAGTCATTCAACTCTTGCTCGGCCTTCTCGATGTCCCTCATCGCGATATCCTTGGCCCTCTTGGCGTACTCGGGATCGGATCGCTTCTCGGCCCAGTCTTCGGTGCAGAGAGCCGTGTAGCATGCGTGGGCAGCACCCCGCCAGTCGTTCGTGTTCCACTTGTTGCGGTCGTAGTTGTCGGCCAACGAGTTCAGGTAGTCCTGAAGGATCTCATCCCAATCGCTGATGTCGGGGTGCTCGCGCTCGGACGTGACGCCGTACTCGTCCTCGCCACCATGGCGGTACATCTCGTGGTTGTCGCGGAACGTGTTGTCGTACCACTCGTCAAGCTCTTGTGCGGTCTTCATGGATTCGTAGTCCCACTGCTGACGGCCTTGTTGGTCGAAGGGGTTCATGTAGTCTTCCGACCTCTTGAACTTCCAGCCCTTCTCCTTGAGCGAGTTGAGCCACTCTTTCACCATACGCTGGTACTCGGGCTTCGGGGTCTTGTTCGAGTTGCCCATCATCTGCACAACCTCGAACGGATCTAGATCCTCCGACGTAGCTTTGCGTCCTTCTTCCCTAGACGAGTTGCGGACAACGAGATCCTCGGGCTTGTGAGTGTCAGGGTGAACCCTCTCGTCACCCGCGTCACGGTTGAACACCATGCCGTGATCCCCCATAGGCTCGGCAGCGCTGAACGGATGCTGTGACACCGTCTGAATCTCGATGGTAACGTGAGGGATGTTCTTACTGTCTCGCAGGCTATAGATGATCGTGTCGCCGCGCTCGACCTGGTAGTGGTAGCCTCCAACGCAGTGCCCCATCTCGTCGCCCTCGAACTGAAGCTGCTCGGGAGTCGTCAGCTTCTGGATCGTATACCCGTTCCCGAAGTCGTACACCACAGCGCCTGCCGACAATGACTCGCGGTTGTCGCGCTTCCACTCCATCAGCCATTCCTCGAACTCCTTGAAGTTCAACTTGGCGATATCAAAGTTCTGCGGGATCTTGTTCTCTTGGCGAAGCTGGTTGAGGATCTTGCCGCCTTCCCCAACAACGTCTACCTCGTGGTCGAAGTTCAACTGCCCTCGACCAAGCTCAGGAAGGTAGCCATAAGCGCACTGGCTGGTGTAGTCGTCCTTCATGTGCTTGACGAACCAGGGCCACAGCTTGTAAGACTCGGGATGGTTGGATTCCAGATCCATGATTGCCTTTGCCATCGCGGGATACAACTGGGCCAGGTTGGCTTCCTCGTTCTTCTTCAGGAGTTGACCAACAGCCTTCTTGGCCTGCTGTGACGGCGGCTCGTCTACCTTGGGATCGTAGGTGGGGCCTTGTAGGGGTCTGCGGGGTGTCCAACCTTCAGGAGCTTCGAGCCTGCCGCTGTCGGTATCCCACAACGAGTCATACACGGCAGCCAGCGCCTGGAACGCATGCTCTTGCGAATGGTAGTCACGCATCAGCATGTTGTAGGCAGCCAGGTAGCCTCGCTCGCGCGTGGTCAGCGTGTACTTGTCCTGCCACTCTGTTGCCGCTTGAGCCGCGTCACCGATTGAGCTACGCTCGCCAGGAGTCTTGGAGCGCTGATACAGTCCATACACGTCCATCATCTTCTGGATGTCAGGACGAGGAGGCTTGTGACCTCCGTCAATGGGATTCTCTGGATCTGCGTTGTACCCGAAGATCGACTCTAGCTGCTCGCGGGCAAGCTCTTGCACAGAAGCTCCCAGACGCTCCATCGACGCCAATCTGACCCAGGCGTCCAGGTCATGCGTCGATACGTCTGAGAATGGCTCCTGAGAGCGTACAAGGGGATTCCAGAGGTCAGTCACTCTACTCTTTATCGGTCAGAAGTGGTCGGAGATGGAGCACGGGCACAAGAAAGGGGAGAGGCCGAAGCCCCTCCCCTTGGTCGAGCGGTGGATCGATTGGGACTAGCTACCGAACGGGCCGGTGTAGAGAGACCCAGACGTAACGACCTTGTACGCGAAGTCCGTACCCTTGTTGCACGTCGGCTTCACGAGTGTGCCGATACCGCCATCCTTCAGCGATCCCTGACCCTCGCCTTCCTTGCAGATCCAGCGAGTACCATCGCCAAGACCGTTAGTGCCATTGGCACCAGCAGGCCCCTGCGGGCCAGCAGCACCCTGCGGGCCGGGAGCACCATCGACGCCGTTCGTGCCAGCAGCACCAGCCGGGCCAGCCGGGCCAGTGTTGCCCGTCGCGCCCTTGTCTCCGGTGTTACCCTTGTCGCCCTTCGGGCCACGGTCA
>Ga0315274_10006006_pt1 | contig 17731 bp, 19 predicted proteins | sample YL17G02_20_MG_FD_203700 | JGI IMG/M metagenome (GOLD analysis project Ga0315274, IMG submission 203700) | Sediment microbial communities from Yellowstone Lake, YNP, Wyoming, USA - YL17G02_20 | ecosystem: Environmental > Aquatic > Freshwater > Lake > Sediment | place: USA: Wyoming | collected...
GACCCTGATACTCTACTTAGGCCCAGGGCCTTCGCTTCTGCTTACCTTCGTAACCGCCATAACAGTGGGGGCACTGCTCGGCGACTACATTGGAAAAAGACGCGGCTATCGGCCATTGGCCTAGACTACCGCAAAAATAGATTTTAGCACGCGCTCTAGCCGAATCTAGCGCGCGTTCCTTCCTTGCTTTTCAGGTTTATTCGGTCAATCTGCCTGACAGGTCTTCCCAAGCGAACATTTCGAAGCAAATCAGCGTTTCCGTTCTTCGGACAAACGCAGACTTCCGCATCGCCATTACTCGCGCATCTATGTCTTTCATCGACCCGTTAAGCACGACGACAAAGTCAAAGGATCCGTGGACAAAATCCATTCTCTCCACCCTTGAGTCAACAATCAACCCTTTAGACAAGACTTCATCGGCGAACTCTTTCTCTTTCCCAGGCTGAATCTGCACAAGCACGTAAACACGCACAACAGTTTCTTCAGTTGTCATAATTGTCTGCTCCTACGAAGAACTTTATTATCCTTTCGCCTAGCACTCGCTCAACGTGTCCTATAGTGATTTCTGTGCAAGGATGTTTCTTGTCAAAATTCGGTGATGTACTAAAAAGAAAAACGCCCTCTGAGGCTTGCGGAATCAAAGTTGAAGGAAAAAACAAATGGATATAACCCTAATCCAGAATGCAACCTGAAAAGACCACTAAGTGTTTTATCTCTCTTTGCGCATATTCTCAAACGATGAAATATGTCTGCGGATGAGAAGAAAGAAGCGGAAAAGAAGCAGAAACAAAAAGACTACAGCGATGATAAATCAACTCAGATTGAGATCGAGGAAAGCGTAGAGGATGACAATGACGACTGAATTGGACAAAGCCAGATTGTATCTTAGCGAAGCCCATGCTTTCTTTGATTTCATGAATGAAGCACGTAGAAAACTCGATGACAAAATATATAATATGATTACTCTGTCAGGGGCGCTCATTACCATAGTATTCGGAATGCTCTCTTTTATTGGCGGCCAGAAAATTGCTATGAGTCTAGGCACTCTTGGATTTGCCGTAGTCTCTGGTTGCTCATTCTTAGTTGCAATAGGGTTTGGATTAATCGCCTATAAACCAAGCAAGATTGCAACCAGAAACATCAGAGAAGTCATTAAGAAATACGAACTGGGAAAAGATGAATCTGCGCTAGAATCGCCAATGCGACATATTGCATGGAACTTGTCTCAGGATGCAGAAAGGAATGCGGATATTGTAAAGCGGAAAGGAAAATGGTTTCGACGAATGCTATATGCGTTCTTCTTTGGTCTTATTTGTCTAATCGTTGGATTAGCTCTTATAACACAATGACTCTGGAGTACAAGGTCTTATCCGACGATTTCTTACATGAACACGAATCCGACAAGGACTTGACACAACCCTCAGGCGCAATATTAATAAGTGGCATAGGGCGCGTTACGCAAGAATTTTATAGTATAACCGTCGTATTGGCAATCGAAAATGACTTCAGTATTGTCATCCCTGTTTCCGAGCGGAGTAACGCTCCTGGAAATATTGGCGATAGCAGTTGCGCTATTCGTCATATGGATCATCGTTTCGATCCCCGCATGGATTGCAGGAAAAGCCGTCACTAAGGGCAAAGCGACGTTCGGCCAAGCTATGTTGGCCACGCTTCTAGGCCCAATCGTCTACATAATAGCGCTAGTAGTCCTGGACCTATTGTTGGGAGGCGTGTTCGGGTCTATCGGATACATTGTCGCATTTGTTCTGGCCTTCGTCGCATGGGTCTGGGTGTACAAGGCCATATTCAAGACCGGCTGGCTGGGAGGCCTTGCGATAGCCATACTAGCCATAATCGTGTTCATCGTGCTGCTAATCATTATCGGCACATTGCTAGTTGGGATCGTGCCCAACCTACTGCCTTCGACGCTCACTCAATTCTGAACGGCGCAAAAACCGCATTTTTTATTCAACCGTTTTCACGTCAACAAATGAGAATTCAGAATTTCCAGACATGTTTTGCTATGGATGTTTTGACATGGCGACGAAGACGGCTACGCCGGCCACACAGATACCGACTACGATCAGCGTCAGAAAAAGCATCTGATCCATGCCGAAGATATAGTGTTGAACTTCATAGTCAAGGCTGAAGTCTATCTTCCGTTGAGGCGATGTTGGAGAAATGAAGGTTGTATTCGCCCTCTTCTGAACAGACAAAGGCATAGTTCACGTTGCCAGTTGTGCCGAAGGTTGCCATTGTGCTTCCGTTGGGGTCGGTGATATAAAAATCTAGTACGTTTGTGGCTTGTCCGGTTACCGTGAACCTTATCTGAACATGGTCTTCAGTAGCAAGGTTAAGAGCTCTTGTCTCTTCTTGACCAGCTGGTGGAGGCCGAGGCCTCTTGTGGAGGGGGGGGTAGACAGCAGTAACCTCAATGAGAAAGTCACCATTCCGTTTGGGGCATTTTGGGTTCGAGGTCTATTTCGTTTTTCGCCTATGTTTCACGGAATATATGCAGCAAGTATCTTTCGATTCCTATCTTTGATGGAAAGGCTCTCGCGCCAATGCCTTTGACAGTTTGTGCCGCGAACCAGTTGGCGAGTTTTCCGATAGTCCTGTAAGGCAGGTTCTTGACGAGACCATATATCAAAGCCGCTATGAAGGCGTCGCCTGCACCAGTTGTGTCTAATGGCTTGACTTTGTTTCCCACGATTTCGAGCACTTCGTTTTCTTTGATTAATATACAACCATCTTCCCCACACTTCACCGCCGTTAATCTTCCTCTTTTTTGTAGTCTTTCAATAATTTTTTGGAGCTGATTTGTCCTGGTTATCATCTTTGCTTCCTCAAGATTTGGGCAGAAAACGTCGCAAATATTCGAAAGTCTTTCGAACAATTTGAAATTAGACTTTATTAGGTTATGAGAACCTGGATCAAAAATCACTTTGAGATTGTATCTTTTTGCCAAATTAACTGCGTAAAGGATCGCCCTTTTTTGCGGATTTGAAACTAATGAACATCCTGAGAAGTAAAGATAATCCGAATTTTTGAGCGCATTGGCAGATAGATTCACTTCTTCTTTCAAGAGCTTATTGTTAGCTCCTCGGAACAGGAAGAACGACCTCTCACAATTCTTTTCGCGAGTGACCAAAGCGAGCCCTGTCGAGATTCGCTTCGCGAAAAGGATATTGGTGGCTACGGAATGTGCAATTAAATCCGCTTCATATATCTTCCCCCACAGGTCATTGCCAGCCTTGCCAACGAAAAGGACTTTTGCTCCGAGCAATGAAAGGGCCGATGCCACATTTCCTGCACCTCCAAAATCGATCTTTGCAGAACTGCAATATGAAGTTCCTCGGCGTGAAAGAACAGGGTGTCTTTCCTCATTTTGAAAAAAGACATCAAACATAACGTCACCGATGACCACACAGTCGACCATATCTGTCACTACTCGAATGAGATTCAGCCTCTAAGATAAGTGAAGTGCGCCGCGCGTATCAGCGTTGGCGCTCATTACCACTAATTGTACTCTTGTTGCACATCAATATCAGAACTTTTTTATTGAAGAAAAAAAAGCAATTAACCCAAACATGGGCTATCGTAAGTCGTAAGTCGCCACAATAGCATACATAGCAACAGGATCAGTTAGCTTTATGGAGATGCCTGGAGATGTGCAAAGACGAATGCAAAGTCAGATCGTTTAACGGCATAACAATAATGATGAGTCTATTCATCTGTTTCGTTTCGCTTTTAGTCTGTCCAATGATCCAAGATATCGTGCCTTCATACGGAACAATCGACTATTCACTTTCTCGAGCGATGCTTCGTGTCGACAATGACACCATTAGAAATGGTTATGGTTCCGTGCAGCTCGTGGGTGTACAATACGCGGGGGTAAATAGCGGGATGCCAGATGTTTGGTCCTATGCGCCTGAACATTCTCTGCTAATCAAAGATTATGGTTTCAACGTTGTACGGTTGCCGTTTTATTGGAACTGGATGGAAATCAGCTCCAACAAAAGCGAATTTTCCTACAATTATTCCTACATGACAGCGTTTGTAAGTGCAGCCAGGATTTTCACTAGCAGGAGACTGTATGTAATAGTAGACTGTCACACAGTTGAATCTGCAGAATGCACCAGCAGCCTTGGCAACTTCCTCTCGATAAACCAAGCAAATTACAGATTTGAAGCAGATTTCTTTGCTGACACCAGTACAGCATCAAGTGCAAGAGAACATCTAAAGAGGCTCTGGCTAGAACTTACAAGTTTCAAGTTATTGGACGGATACAGTCTGAGAAATGATCCATATGTTGCAGGTTATGATATCCTGAACGAGCCTCACCACAATATTCTGACGGAATCAGGGACTGCTGATGAAAGACAGGAATTGCATGAACGATGGTACGGGATCCAAGATTACATCATTTCCTCGATGAGAAAAACAGGGGACTCACACGTGTTCTTCGGTGAAGAAACCCCTTGGGCAGGAACCGCTATTTTCATGAACAGAACCTTGGAAGACGAGAATGTCGCGTACACATTGCACTTCTACAGAGGTCTAGACCTGACCACGCAAAGCGTGGTCAACAATACCCTGGATTATCTTCGAACACAATTCTTCGGGTCATGGGGATTATGCAACAAGAGACAAATGTTCCCGAATGTTCCATTTCTGATTACGGAATTCGGACATCTATATGACAATGTGGAGGGAGATGAGAAGGAAGTCTGGATACAAAATGCTCAACAGGTTTTCAAAGAAGGAGAACTGGAGGGTTGGATTTGGTTTACGATGGGAAGCACATCAGATGGATATATCTGGTCGAAAGGCACCTTTGTTCAAGACCTGCAAAGGAGTCTGGCATCGTGAACCATCGAGTAGTTTGCAAAACCGTTGTCGCTTATGCGCAAAATCTCCTATGGAGTTTCGAAGGCAATAAATTCCGACCAGACTGTCGCAACTACAGAGCAATGACTCACTGCAGTCAAAGGCTATCTTTCCTTGAACAGAATGCTTATTAGCTCATTGTCGTATATTTTCCCAAGATCTTTCACATTACAGACTACTTCAGTGACGTTTTCGAGGTCGATTCTTTTCACCACAACCTTCCACTCAGGCGTTTGATCATAAATGGCAAATGAAGAGTCAACGAAAATATATCCCCTGCCTAACAAGATATTTCCGTACGCGGCCGGAGCATAATAGAAATCATACCTGGTATCAATCACAAGGGCAAAGGGCGCCGACATGTCCTTGACGATTCCGTCTCCAATGGCTCTCAAATCGGAAGACCTAGTTGCATTGTACCATCTTATGCCAGCAGCAACTTTTTCACCAAACCCCCTCAAGGAGCTTGCCATACCAGTTTCATTTTCCTCGTTGAAGTTATAGTACTGTCTAGGAATCAGATCAACTGCCGAGAAAACATAGCACGAAATAATTAGAAAGATGACCAGCGACGATAAGAATTTCATTTTTTGATTCCCAAGCTTTGAAAATCGTATTGCCGAAGAGCAAGAAAGCTTCCTGACCTTTGCAGCAATATATCCAATCATTGAAGCTAGACCCAAGAAAAGAAAGCTCCAACTTCTGAGCGACAATTCCTCCAAAAGCTCGCTCAAACTGCGCACTGAATATGCCACTAAAAATATGGACCCGAATAGAATTACAATCAAAATCAACATTGGACTTGAATGTCTATCCTTAAGGTAGAATAGAAAACCTACAAGACCCAACAGGAGTACAAATGCTAATGAAGCCAAAATGAAATACAATTCAGTCGTGGAGTACGACCCCGTGAGAAAAGGAAGGGATCTTTCCTGACCGATTTCCAGACTTCCAAATAAGTCCAAAAACACATGTATATGAGCAGACAGAATTTGAAAACTGACGAAAAATGACCACATCGTGGCCATCAGCATCAATGCTAATGTCTGCCATTTGATTGAATTCCACTGGGACAATTTGATTTTCCATCTAGTTTTTCCAAAAATCAACCCAGCCAACAGAATTGAAAAAAGAAAGCCGAATAGAATATATGAAGTCAGATGATGTGTTACGCTCAAGGCTATCGCAAAGAAAAAACTCGCAACCAACAAACTGACACGTTTCAGAATTTGATATAGGGACAATGACAACACAAGAAATAGAAAGAATGCAAATGCGAGAAAATTGTATTTGGGAGAGTAGAAACCATAGGGTACAAATATGAAAACAAACGCGGCCAGCCCAGCAGCAATCCTATGTCTTGTCAACAAATACGTTAAATTATATAGAGCTACCGGGATCATGGTGTATAGCAAAGGTGACAACTTCACTATCATGACTGGGTCAAGCCCGGTGATCATGCTCAAAAAACCTAGCAAGGTATGCATTCCTGGATAATAGGAATATGCTAGGGCTTGACCTACTCCTTCGCCCAAAGGTATTCTTCCATTGAGGATTATGGCGTTTATCACTTGAAGATGATAAGCAGCGTCTCTGGGTGGAACGTAACTAGTATTCTTGAATGACAAAAAATATATGACCTGCACGAAAATCGATGATATTACGATCATTGCCAGACTGATTTTGAAATTGCGTCCTCGCAAAATCGAATAAATTGTGGGTAATGCGACTAGGGCGGCTGAAAAAACCGTCACCATTCTCCAGAAGTCACTGAAAAATCCTTCGAAATATAGCATCTCCATTACTAATCCTATGATTGGAAGTGTCACAAGACAAAGGTCCTGCCGAGTCAATTGAAAACCTCCGAAATCTGCCCCATCAACGCGCCTAGGACCGACCCACCAAGCTCTTACCTCGCCACTCCTTGGGCACGCCAAGATGCAAGAAATCTAAAACTGTCGGCGAAATATCGACGAGATTTCCTGAATTGGATTCGAAGTTCTTCGTAGCTGCAAAAACAGCCAATGAATTCTCACCTCTAGGGGCATATCCATGCATTCCTTTGTAGAGGTTCCGGTGTAATGGGTGAAAGAAGCTCGGGAATATTTCTATACCAGGGTTCAATAGATATATTTTGTCCCCAAAAATGCAATCTCCACAGGACAAGCCGTAATCCGTGATTTCACTTGCAGATAGGAAATGTCCACAAGACAACTTTGAAAGGAGACTGGATATCTCTTCTTCGGCCTTGTCAGAGAAAAACCAGAACCGTGCGATTGTCGATTCAAGAAAAACAAGGTAATGCAACCCCAAAGTCACTGGAAGATGTTTCAGCTTAGAAAGCAAGTCAACGGTTCCTCTCAGAGGATACATTCCATGATCTGAAAACAAGCACAACAACTCAGTCTCTTTCGTTAGCTTATTTAGGATTCTTGAGAGATCTAGTATTCTGAGATACATCTTACGAGATGTTGGGCCTTGGAAATGACCCAAATCGTCTAATTCGCCAGCAAAGTACACGATCGCATCGCATTCATCAACATCATCGGCCAGCATATCCTCGAAACGCCAGCAGAATTTGTAACGCCAACTAATGCCTTCCTTGTCAAAGACCGATAAGAGCGATTGCCGATCAAACGGTTTGTAAGGTTTACTTATGTCAATGTTCCGATTCACAAAATTTTTACGGATTGGAGTAGGTATGGAGGCGCTAATTGTGCTGTATTTTCCTAACACAGAAGAAAGCCTTTTCATCCCGTACAGTCCAATACACGTAAGTTTCCATTCCAAAGATCTTAACCTAATCGGTCTTGGCTCATAGTCGTTGCGCAGTGACCAGATCGTCCAGTTTTCGTGGTCCCGAGGATAACTACTTGTCCATATCGAGGGCAAAATCCCAACGCTATATCCAAGAATGGAACTCAATGGTATTTGCTTTTGGAACGCATTCTTCATGGCAGAACTTATGGTCTGATTGCAGAAGTAGTGAAATCCTAGGCCATCAGCATAGACGATAATAATCTTATGCAATAGTGTCCGACCTCAAATTGGATTTCAACCTAACAGTTTTTGAAGATACTGCAACCGTCCCAACCATCTAGCACCACTTCAATGTTTTACGAATTGTGCGATTTCCAATAACCAGGCCTTCGCTGAGCTCCAACGATTACTACTACTTGTGTACGTTGCCATCCCTGGAAAATAAGTCTTCAAAATATCCTCTGCGATTGCGATTCGTCTTATGTCCAGTGAGAAATATGCACTTCTTTGGACGGAGGTGTACAACAAATAGGCAACGATTAAGCAAAGCCACACTGGATTTTTTGTGAACGCAAATACTTTCCTTCGCCTTCCAGACAAAGAAGGAGTGAAGAAATCCAACATAGCGAGCATTCTGTCATGTGGAGAAAATGGGGGCTCATACTTGAGCATGAAATCTATCAGATCTCTATCACTATTGATTTCCTCACCTTTCCATTTTTCAAAATAGTATTTCAGGAAAGAGTTGAAGAGCTTTTGAGTATCAAACCAAAATGCCCGCGTGTCAATCTCATTCAATGTTTTTGGTGAGATATTCAATTTTGTGAAGGTTGCTTCCCTGACTGCGTTTCGTATAGCAAGCAGTGGCTCAGACCATCTTTTTGACTCTGAAAAGACCTCTTTCTCAAGCATTTCGTTGCGTGCTGAAGCACATGGATTCCATTTATTTCTCAACAATAACAAACATTCACCAAAGGCCAGCGTGGCTTTGTTGCAGCAGTAAGCGAGTTTGATTCTGTGCTCATTGTTTCTTTCTGTGGCAAACGATAAATCGAAAGCTGCGAGAAGATCAAGAATCCGGTTGAAAAGCAAACGAATACCTTCCTCAAGAGGAATGTGATCCGACATACGTAAAGGAATCAAATTCAGAACTTTCTCGTTTCCATGAAGAGTCTGGCTACCGAATTTTATATCATACCAAGTGATTTTTGGAGGCACAAAACGCAGTAATGGTTTCCAAATAATTAAGACAGTGCAATGGCTTCCCATCAATTTCTCAAAATCTTGACTCGTATAAGTCCTCAAAGGTGGAAGAAAAGGTCTCCTAGTAACAACGGTGAAGTCATAGTCGCTCAATGGCACTAGTCTATTGTCCAATTGGTAGTAAGTGCCTTCTCCTTTACCAAGAGACCCTTCTAACACAATCGCCTCTACAGAATTTATCTCTTTGAGGAGCAGATCAGTCAGAATTGATGTTTTCGAAAGAAAGAAATCATTTATTTCTGAGTTGCAATTCTGTACTAAAACAATCTCTTTTTTTTTCATTCTCATCCATTTGTCCAACTGTGTTTTAATTGAGCGATTTGCACATACGGTATACGTCACAATAGGCTGTTGTAGACGTCTAATATTCTGCGTGCCACACTATCCCAGCTATAACGCGCACGAACAATTTTCTGGCCAAGCTTACCCATTCTTGCTGACAGTTGTTCATCGGAAAGCAGTGACAATATGGATTCTGCAAGTTGTCTAGAGTTCCTTCGCTCAACAACTAGTCCAGTCTCTCCATTGAGAACGACGCCAGGTATTGCGCCTACATCAGTTGTGATCACAGGTTTTCCCATTGCAAAGGCTTCAAGCAAGACTGTGGGAAATGCCTCAGTTAGTGAAGGCAGCACCAATAATTTGGCAACAGACAAAACGTGGGGAACATCGACATCATCAATCTTACCCAAGAATCTCACTTCAGAGTCTATTCCTAACTGCTTGCTAAGATCCCGTAAGTTTTTTTCGTATCCACCTTCACCAGCAACTAGCAAAAGAATATCTGGAAGCTCTTTCTTCAACAACCCAATTGATTCCAGAAGATAGTCTAACCCTTTGTATGTTGCAAGACGCCCTAGAAACAAGACTGTGTTTTCGCTGAATATCCTAAACTTTTTCCTGCAATCTTCAACCGGATAGTATCCACCGCCATTGAAGAATCTAGTGTCGACAGCATTTGGGATTACACAGATTTTTCCAGGCTCAATCTTGAAGTTATTACAGACTATCTCTTTGCACTTGCTAGTCAACACGACTATTCTGCTTGCCTGTTTGAATACTAATTTCATTACCAATGCGTTATGCAGATTCAGAACCGCATTCTTGATTCCACTCAAGCCTTCGTTATGCAGATGATAAGTCATGACCAACGGTATACGTGATTTATCCAAGCGTCTAGATAAGAAATTATGGAGCGTTGTAGATTCAGCAAAGAATCGTGGCGGTGAGTGTACATGAATTATATCGGGCTTGATACGACTGAGCCCAAGAAATATAGTCGGACAGATGGGAATTTCTCCCCAATCTCCATAAAAAGAGTACATCAGAGGAAGTGAAATTTGGTCTTCTGATTCAATCAATTCTGGGGAAAAGCGAGATGTCATTACAGTGACTCCATTTCCGGCGAGACGGAGTTCTCTAGTGAGATTGTAGACATATTTTTCTGCTCCTCCAATGTGAGGTGGATAGAACGGTGTCACTTGCAGAATTTCAAGTCTTCTTTTCATTTTTCATAGCCAACGTTGAGATACTGCACAGATTTCAATATTGCCTCGTATTCTTTTCCAGCAACTGTCTTCCAATCCAACTTAGCAGCGAAATCTTTTGAGACTTTGACAATGTCTTCTCTCCTGCGATGAAGGTTTGTCAGATGGTCAATTATGATTTCTATAACTTGTTCTTTTTCACCGACTTCTGCGAATCTGACGGTCGAACAATCCCCAAAAGTCTCGCACAGTGTTGGAATTGCATAAGCAACAACAGGCAACCCGCATGCTAGAGCCTCAGCTACAGCTAAGCCCCAACCTTCTGTTGTACTTAATGTCACGAATAATCGTGACCTTCGAATTGTCAGAATCAAATCCACATCATCGATGTAACCCAAGAACTCCACATTGTGGGCAAGCTTGTTATCCTTTACAAAAACTTCAGCTTTATTGCGCAATTTCCCATTGCCGACGATCGCGATTTTCGCTTTCGTCAGTCTGCTGGCAATCGTTCTCCAGACTTCCAAGAGATCCAAAACTCCTTTTCCTTCATCAAGTCTGCCAACATAGATGGAATCGTAAACAGGGTCATCACAAGTGCTGTCCTCGAATATAGAATTGAAAAACGCGATGTCAATTCCATTTCCCGAAACGAAAATTGGACTCTTGATCCCGAGAGAGTTTATCTGGGAAGCGACTGTACGCGAGATGGTTATGAAAGCATTTGTCCTCTTTAATACTGTGTTCTCAAAAAAAGCGCCTAGTGTTCTGAGAATAGAATCCGTGGTACTCAGGTCGTTGCGTTTCATCAGATGGTATGTCTGGTTGAAGCCGAAGTTCAGAGATCTAGATCCACGAGCAGCGTAGTCGCTCCATCTGAAATGATGAACGACCACAATCAGAGGAAGGTGCGACAATTTGCCAATCAGGTAGCCCAGAAGCAGATTGTACAGATTATTATTGGTTGCATATACGAAATCGTACTTAGTCTTTCGAATGAGACCTATTGCTGTTTTCAACCCACAAACCAGCCAATTTACCAAACCGAAATAGATGCCTTGGGTGGAAAGGTCAATTGGAAAAGAACGGTGGAATGTGTGCATGTAATGATCGATTGTCGGAGTGGTTTCTATTGCGTCGAATTCAACTTGATAGTTCTGTTTCAAAACTTTGGACAAATTGACAAATCTACGTTCTGATCCACTGAATGGCCACAGATTCGAAGGGTGGTACATGACTGCAATTCCTCTCATAGCTCTTCACTTCACAAAGGGCGTTTGTGTGCCAGCTTCTTTCTCTTTGTCGTCTGCAAGTTTGTCCCTTGACGTCTAAACCATTCAATGGTTCGAAGGAGCCCTTGGTCAAGACCGACTTTAGGGTGCCAGTACAGAATATTCTCAGCCCGTTTTATGTCAGGTCTCCTTCTCTTCGGATCATCAGCGGGCAATGGGCAAAACTTTATCGAAACATTGTCATTGATGGCTTCTCTTATTTTCTTGGCCAAATCCAAAATTGCCGTTTCTTGAGGATTCCCAATATTGAGGACTTCTCCCTTTGTTTTGCCGGAACAGAATACTGAAAGGATCCCTCGAATAGTGTCCGAAACATAAGTGAAGGACCTGGTTTGCAATCCGTCTCCGTATACCGTAATGTCGTCACCTTTCAAGGCTTGAACAATAAAACGCGGCAAGGCTCGCGCATACGCACCATCAGCTCGCATTCTCGGACCATATGTATTGTGTATTCTTACGATTCTCATGTTCAACTTGTACTCGCGATTGTATGCCATGAACAGAGCTTCACTGAAGCGTTTCCCTTCATCATAACATGATCGAATTCCTGTGGGGTTAACATTTCCCCAATAGTTTTCAGGAGTAGGAATAATCTTCGGATCACCATAAACTTCAGAAGTTGAAGCAAGAACAATCCTACTATTGCCCTTTCGGGCAAGTTCTAGCATTCGATGGCTGCCATTAGAATTTGTAAGCAAGGTCTCTATCGGATGAAGTTGGTAATCCTCCGGTGAAGCTCTGCTTGCGAGGTTAAAGATATAATCGAAAGCTTCTTTGCTCTTGAATTTCGATACATCAGAGTTTAAGACTCGGAAATTCTTGACCCTGGTCAAGTGATCTATGTTGGTTTTTAGGCCTGTTGAGAAATCGTCTAGACATGTGACATCAGCTTCAAGTTTTGCGAGTGTATCGCAAAGATAACTACCTAGGAATCCTGCACCTCCCGTCACTAATGCTTTCTTCCCCTCGAAGAAACTCCGGTCACATTCACGAGTGATCTCTTGAATGTCTTCAGAAATTATCGTATCGATCACGATTTGGTCCCTTCCGGAAAGCCAATTCCATGATAAATAAAACGGTGGGAGAGCTTTCTAGGATCGAGTGAACGACGTCCATCGAATATGAATCTGCCTTTGAGATAGTCATACAACTTGGGATCAGAGAACATCTGCCATTCTGTCACTATGATGCATGCATCAGCCTTCCGTAAAGCTTCTTCCGCTGTGGAAGTGTAATTGATCCTTCTCCCGAAGAATTTTTTCGCTTCAGCGGCAGCTTCTGGATCGAAAGCATAGACATGCGCCCCTTGAGCGAGCAGTCTCTCTATTATCGGGATCGATCTAGATTCTCTCATGTCACTAGTGCCTGGCTTGAACGCAAGCCCTAAGACCGCGAAATTCTTGTCCTTAAGGTTTCCTAGGGCTCTCTTTACAATGTTCATCAGAACACTGGGTTGATTCTCATTGACCCTCAAGGTCGCTTCAAGAATTGCCGGCTCAATTCCAGCCTCCTTGGCCTTCGAAACAAGAGCTCTAATATCCTTTGGAAAACACGAACCGCCAAAACCGATACCTGCATTCAGGAATCTACCAATTCGCGAGTCCATTTCCAGGCCTTTCTTCACATCCAGATAATCGACGTCCAGCTGTTGACAGATGTTCGCCATTTCATTTGCGAAGGAGATATCCTTTGATAGGTATGCGTTCCTGGCATACTTCACCATTTCTGCAGAATCTAGAGTTGTTCTAAGGATTTCTGCTTCAGAGCCTCTGTATAGCTCCAGAAGGCTATCCCCTGACTTTTCATCAAATTGACCGATGACTATCCCCTGATCTCTTGGAAAAAGCAAGTCCTTAACAGCAGAACCCTCCCGCAGGAACTCTGGATTCATGCAAACTCCAAAGTCAACACCTGCCTTTTTTTTCGACATTTTTTCGAGAAGAGGGATTATTCTTGATCGAGTAGTCCCTGGAACAACTGTACTCTTGACCACGACAACGCAGTATTCGTCTTTTTTCGCCAATGATCTTCCGACATTCCTTGTCGCAATGATGATTTGCCTCAGGTCTATACTTCCGTCCTTCTTGCTCGGCGTGCCTGCACATATGAAAACTGCTGAAGAGGCAGAAATTGAGTTTCCTGCATCCTGTGTCGCAAAAAGCCTTCCCTCTTTCACGACTGCTTCAATAATCTCTTCAAGGCCACCTTCGTGTATTGGAGACGACCCTTCATTTATCCTCTTGATCCTGGACTGGTCTATGTCGACACAATACACAGTATTTCCTTTGTATGCCAGGCATGCCGAGGTGGTCAGACCTACGTACCCAGCCCCACCGATCACGGTAACGTTCATCGTTATCTCACAACACCGCATCACGCAAAAAGGACATAGTCTATTCTTCTCTGCACCCTTCTTTTCAATTCTTCGAGAACGTACTGCTCAGAAGCTTCAGCAAACTTCCCAGCCCGTCACGATAACGTATTTTGGCTGCTCCATGTTTTCTGTAAGAATAGTCAATGGGAATTTCCAAGATCTTCCATCCATTTTTGAGAACTTTAGCAGTCAACTCTACCTCAACACTGAAACCATTTTCCTTCAAGCGCAATGATTCAAGAACCTTCCTTGAGAAAACCTTGTGTCCAGTCATTATGTCTGTAATGTTTTCTTGGTATAGCATGCTTGCGACCTTTGATAGTATGACATTGCCAACCAAGTGTGAAAATGACATTCCATTTCGCTTACCAATGAATCGTGAACCATAGACGACATCTGCGCGCCCATCAAAAATCGGTTTTACTAGTTGTGGGATCTCAGTGGGAGAATATTCCATATCTGCATCTTGAACGACCACTATTTTCCCATGCCCAATTTTCAGACCTGTCTTCAAAGCCATTCCTTTTCCCATGTTTCTTTGATGCCTAATGTAAATCACTGAAGGAAACCTCGCTACCTCATCCTTTGTCCGATCCGATGAGCCATCGTCGACAACTATTATTTCCAATGGCCGGACCTTGGAATGGATCCTAGTCAGTTCAGACAGCGTTTGACCTATTGTTCCCTCTTCGTTATAGGTTGGGACCACCACAGTGACAGATGGGCAACCTTTTTCCAAAGCTCCTGCTTCAATTTCTGCTTTCCTGATCTCTGAACCAGACGAGATCGGGCGCTGCAACTGTTTTTGCATGTAACCGCAATCCTATTCGCATTGACTTTCGTCGCGGATAGAGGCCGATCTACTGTTCCGGAAGTAATCGTCAGCCATTCGCCAATGTTCTATGTTTCCAACATCATACCAACCATTTTGAACAACAAAAGAGTACACTTTTTCCCCGGCTTCCAACATCCGCGATATTGTATCAGCTGCGATGTCTTCCCCAGGTCTCAGATAATTCAGCACTCTGGGCTCGAAAATCCCAATTCCAATCCACGAAGGTCTTTCAAGCCTTGGTTTCTCTATGAACTTCGTCACTCTTCCCACCGCATCTGTCTCCAGTATGCCCACGGGCAACCTGAAACCTGTTGTTGCTCCCAAAGTCACAACAGCTTCCCTTTCTCTGTGGAATTTCAGCAACTCCCCATAGTCTATCTCCGTCAGATCATCCCCGTACCTCAAAATGAAAGCCCCTTCAATAAGAACACGAGCAAACAAAAGTTCATCGACCGTGCCGTTGGGTTCTTTGCTCGCGCTATACTTCAGTTTCAAATCTCTGAACTCGTACTTGAAATTTGACTCATCTTTCATGTTTATACAAAGAACAATATCCGTGAATCCTTGCTGAATAGCATCCTCCACTATCCACCTCAGACAAGGTTTGCCAGCAACTGGAATAAGACACTTAGGAATCAAAGTGGAGAATGGGAAAAATCTCTCCCCTTTGCCACCCGCCAAAACTAACATTCTCATAGAATTACTCAAGACTTGTTGCCCCCAAGACACCCAACGGCATCTTTCTCTGTTAGCACTGAATAGTCTCTCCCTGGGTGGGAGCAGACATGGAAGCATACGCTAAAACAGGGCAAATTCTGCTTTCTCCTCATCCCCTTCCGTTATATGTACAGAATAGAATAGACAATCGGCTGCTAAATAAGCCTAACTGAAACATTTGTCTTCATGGCAAAACACATTTGCAGCTTCAAATTTGAACAAGTTTAGCGAACAATGCACAAAGAGCAAAGACCTGAAGTCACTTCTTCTGAGAACAAAGAACAAGTTTGCGCAGGCCCATTGGATGCTAGTTTCAAACAATAAACTGACATGAAACTCAAACCTATGTAAGTACAACAGAAACACCGGATCCTTCTTCAGAGTCCCCAGACTACTACGTTTCTGTATTGAACTATTACGTATTTTGCCTTCGCCGCAAATCGGTCTCGACATCGCACAAGCGCGCGCTCAGCTTAGCCTATCGTAGTATGATGAGTTCTTAGTTTGGAGTATTTCGAGAATCATTTTTTCTGTATGTTCTCCGACGCCTTTGATTTCTCGAAGACGGTCTTTCACGGTTGACAACGGCTTGTCCAGTTTCGAGATTGACTGAGCATCATACGCGAAAGACGAACGTTTTCCCTCCAGCCGCAGGAAATACTCAATATGCTCTGGTAACGATTGCCAGGTCATTCTCGGACAAAACGTCCTCGAAGAGCTTTGGAAGCATTCTTCTGGGCATCCTGCAATTCTTGGCTGCCTGATTGAATACCGAATTTATCGAGTTCTAGTATTCTGCTGTTGCATTTCCCCATGGGTCTCCTCTGTAGATTTTCGAATACTCTGCGGCAAGTTCAGAACGCGTTTTTCTCAACAAATTTTCGAAGTAGGCTTTCTGTCTTCTTTTCTTGAGAGTCATGCCACCAAAAAGTGAAGTCAACGCCCCCCTCATGTGCTCTTCTCAGTTTTCCCCGATCAGTTCCGGCGTGTCGGTTATGAACAGAATCACTGGAAGAAGAAACATGCCACATTCAATGCCTTCCCTTTAGACGAGTAATCGTTTCTAATCATTCGATAGGAGACAGGACGCCTGGCTTGACCTCAGAGTTGATCTCATCGTTCGCAGATGAGAAACTGAAGCCGACGACGGACCTGTTCTCCTTGTTGATTTGTTTGATGATGTCCCTTTCGACGAGCGTAGATTTTGTAAGTTTATGCACGGGTCAATTGAGCTCCTGCAACAGCCGTAAGGTCTTTCTGGTCAACTCGTACTTTTTTTCCGCCTGCAGGTAACTGTCGCCGACGCCTCCTCCTAGTTATGATGAACGCTGACCGTGGCCTAGCAAGCTTTCTCAGCGGATTCAGCTCTTTTGGAAAAATTCCCACCGCGTTTATCTTTGCTGCCGCGTCTTCCCCGAAAGTTCCGTCAACATGGTAATTTTCTGACCGTCCGTCACAGTACGCGCAATTGTGCGTGCATCCTCGGTAAAGGTTCATTCCGTATCGTGAGATGAACCATGAATCGATCTTGCCGCGTTTAAGAAGGACCGATTTTGCCTCTGTCTCCCGGACGGTCAACTTGCCACTGGCACCTTCACACGATATTCCTCATTACACGGAGACTGATTTGTTTGTTTCAATTCGGCAAGTAGTTAGCGCACGCCCTATCGATAATCTTATTTCTTGGTTGAACTATAAGTAATCTTGAGGAAGGGTCAGATGCCAAAAGCAACTTTATCCAGATCCATTCTCGGCTTGTTGATTGCATCACTGTTATTCGGGCAGTTTGCCCTCCCCTTTCGATCAATTTCCACGTCAACTCCAACGACGCTCCGGGCCACGTCCACGTCAACAAATATGTCTACTTCTTTGACCCTTCTCGGCGGAGGAGCAAGATGGGCTGGCAGAAACGGCACTTCCGCTCTTTACATAGATTGGAAGGACAACTGGCTCAACCATCACCTCACAGACGGAGCTTCATGGGGCCCATGGCCGGAAGAAGCATATATGGACAACTTGACCGCGTCGGTCTCTCAAGCCTTGACCGAAAACGGTTTTGACGTGCATCTGGCCGGCGATATACCTGACAACCTGTCTGGCTACGACCTCTTGG
>Ga0315274_10006009_pt1 | contig 17726 bp, 12 predicted proteins | sample YL17G02_20_MG_FD_203700 | JGI IMG/M metagenome (GOLD analysis project Ga0315274, IMG submission 203700) | Sediment microbial communities from Yellowstone Lake, YNP, Wyoming, USA - YL17G02_20 | ecosystem: Environmental > Aquatic > Freshwater > Lake > Sediment | place: USA: Wyoming | collected...
CTTCATTTACATAATCAAATCCGGAAGGCAGTATCTCATTAAAAAGAAGTCTGCCGACAGTCGTTTCCACCAGTTGTCCGCCTATTCTTACGACTATTCCCTGCCTAAGTTCGACTTTCCTTGCCTGATGGGCAAAAATTGCTTCATCTTTATCCGCAAAAATCGAATTGGCTGCGGGATGGGATGAATCCAAACTGGTCAAGAAATAGATCCCCAGAGCAATTTCTTTAGTGGCAGGTGTGGTCACCGGAGAACCGTCGGACGGTTTAAGAAGATTGTTTGTGGGAAGCATTAGGTTTTTCGCCTCATCGATTGCCCTTTGGGAAAGAGGAATATGGACGGCCATCTGATCACCGTCAAAATCAGCATTAAATCCCGAACAAACCGCCGGATGAAGACGGATGGCATTGCCTTCAATCAAAACCGGATAAAAAGCTTGAATCGAAAGTTTATGAAGCGTAGGCGCACGATTAAGAAGAACCGGATGATTTTTGGTAATTTCTTCCAAAATATCAAAAACCTCCGGTGGCCTTCTGTCCAACATATTCTTGGCACTTTTAACGTTCGGGGCAATTCCTCTCACGATCATTTCCTTAAGGACAAATGGTTTGAACATCTCGAGAGCCATTTCTTTAGGCAGTCCGCACTGGGTAAGCTTAAGTTCGGGACCAACAATAATTACAGATCGGCCCGAATAATCAACTCTCTTACCCAATAAGTTCTGCCTGAATCTTCCCTGTTTCCCTCTTAGCATATCGGAAAGAGATCTTAGGGGCTGCTTTCCTCTTCCTTTTCTCGTCGCCTTTCGTTGAGACGCATCAATCAAAGAATCAACCGCTTCCTGAAGCATTCTTTTTTCATTTCTGAGAATTATTTCGGGGGCACCAAGTCCGATAAGATGCTTCAGCCTGTTATTTCTGTTAATCACTCTCCGGTAAAGATCGTTAAGATCGCTGGTCGCAAACCTCCCCCCGGAAAGTTGGACCATCGGCCTTAAATCGGGAGGTAAAACCGGCAAAACCTTAAGAATCATGGAGGAAGGATTAATTTTGGCGCGCCTTAAGCCGTCGACAAGTTTTAATCTTTTGCAGGTCTTGATGTAACGGGAACTGCCCACCTTGATCTCTTCAAGATCTTTCCTTAAAGAAGACGAAAGCTGCTCCAAATTAACTTTATCGATGACGGAAAGAACCGCGTCGGCTCCCATTTTAACGACCAAAAAATCGCTGGTTATGTGTTCGGAGAGTTCTCCAAATTCTTCCTCGCTTAAAATCGTCAGGGGTTTGACGCTTTTGGTTAAAAGGATCAGGTTTTCGAAAAGTTGGCCTGTCTTTGCCAGGGTTTTTCCTTCCTCTTCCGAAAGGGAAGTTTCTTTCTTTCTTAATTCCAGATCGATTTCACCCAAAGCAAGAGCCAATTGCTCTTTATCTTTAATTTTAATTTCTATCTTTTCTTTTTCTTTTTTCGAATCGTTGATTAAACTTTCTTTAGCTGCCTTAAAAGTTGCCGTTATCTCTTTTTCTCTATCCGCCCAAGATTTTTCCAAAAGTTTTATTGCTTCTTTCCTTTCAGGCTCCTTGACTTCAACCACCAAGTACATCGCAAAATAAATTACCTGCTCTAAAGCCCTGGGGGGAACTCCCAGAAGTAAAGACGTTTTTGAGGGAGCCCCTTTAAAATACCAAACATGGGCAACAGGGGTCGCCAGGCTAATATGCCCCATTCTTTCACGCCTCACCCTTGACTGGGTAACTTCAACTCCGCATTTGTCGCAAACTACCCCCTTATATCTGATCCTTTTGTACTTACCGCAGTAACATTCCCAATCTTTAGTCGGACCAAAAATTCTTTCATCAAAGAGTCCATCCTTTTCGGGCTTAAGGGTTCGATAATTAATCGTTTCCGGCTTCAGTATTTCTCCACGGGACCATTTCCTGATATCTTCCGAAGAAGCCAGTTTAATAACCAAGCTCCTAAAATCCGCCAGTTGTCTTAAATCTGTCGTTGTTTCGTTTTGGATATCCATTTTTTAAATACTTTTAGATAAAACCTCCTCCTCAACAGGAACTGCCACCGCACCTAATGCTTCGGCTAATTCCTTTCCGGAAGTTTCGTCTTCATCGACTTTCTTAATCACCACGGCGCCTTTTGGCTCAATTGAAAGTCCGAGAGAATTTAATTCCCTGACCAGGACCCTAAAGGATTCCGGCACGGTTGCTTCGGGAATATCGGTTCCCTTTACTATCGCCTCGAATGCCTTGGCCCGGCCAACGATATCGTCGGATTTGATAGTTAACATTTCCTGAAGGGTGTAAACCGCCCGGTGGGCTTCGAGTGCCCAAACTTCCATTTCCCCGAGACGCTGTCCCCCCATTTGAGCCTTGCCTCCAAGTGGCTGTTGGGTCACTAAAGAGTAAGGCCCGGTGGAACGCGCGTGAGTTTTATCCTCGACCATATGGATAAGCTTCATGATGTAGGCAATTCCCACCACGGTATCTTCCATAAACTCCTCCCCGGTTTTTCCGTCCCTAAGCTTAATTTTCCCCGAAATGGGAAGGCCGGCACTTTGGAGTTCTTTAAATATCAAATCTTCACCGACTTTATCAAAAACAGGCAGTGTTCCCTTTTCATGCTTCGCGGCAAGCGCCCAACCCAAATGGCATTCCAAAAGTTGCCCAAGATTCATACGGGCCAGAACCGAAAGCGGAGAAATAATAATATCGACAGGTGTTCCGTCGGGAAGATAGGGCATATCGGAAACCGGCATTATTTTAGCCACCACTCCTTTATTGCCGTGGCGGCCGGCGACCTTATCACCAACAGTTAATTTTCTCATTTGGGCAACCTTGACAACAACTTTTTTTATTACTCCCGGGCCCAATTCATCCCCTTTATCCTTATCCAGGATTGAGACATTTACCACTATTCCTTTTTCTCCATGCGGGACCCTTAAAGAGGTATCTCTTACCTCTCTCGCTTTCTCTCCAAAAATTGCTCTTAAGAGTCTCTCTTCGGAAGTTAGCTCTGTTTCCCCCTTCGGGGCAATTTTACCAACCAAAATATCGTTGGGCCCCACTTCCGCACCAACAACAACGATTCCGTCTTCCGCAAGGTTAGCCAACTCCGTCTCGGCCACATTAGGAATATCCCGGGTGAGTTCCTCGGGGCCAAGTTTGGTATCAACGATGTCAGCGTCATATTCTTCAATATGGATCGACGTCAGCATGTCTTCTTTGACTATTTTGTCGGAAACCAAAATCGCATCTTCAAACCCGTAACCCCCCAATGAGGCATAAGCGATGACGAGATTTTTACCCAACGACAGTTCTCCAGAGTCGATAGCAGGACCATCAACCAAAAGGTCTCCTACCTTTACCTTCTGGCCCGGGGTAACCACTACTTTCTGGTTATAGCAAGTGGAATGAGCGGTTCTTTTAAACTTCATCAGATGATAGATCTCTTTTTTGCCTCCATCAAGAATTTCAATATCTTCCGCTTTAGACCCGACTTCGGCTGTCTTATCAAGCTTGACCTCAACCGATCTTGCGTCACAATACTCGACCACTCCCGCATGGCGGGCGTAGATCACTCTCCCCATTCCTTTGGCGATCTCCGCCTCCATGCCGGTGCCCACTATTGGAGAATCGGGATTAATCAAAGGCACCGATTGACATTGCATGTTTGCTCCCATCAAGGCTCTATTTCCCTCATTGTGCGACAAAAATGGAATTAATGATGCGGCCGCCCCAACAACCTGACGCGGAGTCACATCTATAAAGTCAACTAAAGAGGTAGGTCCTTCGGTAAAATTACCCTTATGTCTTAGCGGCACTCTTTCATCCTGAAGATAACCACGAGCATCAATATTAACCCCGGAATAAGTGATGTGAAACTCCTCCTCATCGTCTGCAGTTAAATAAACTATCTCGTCGGTTACTTTAACCAAAGTTTTATTTCCTTTCTTTGTTTTTTCGATTTTTCTATAAGGGGACTCCAAAAAACCAAAATCATTGACCTTGGTGTAAAGCGCCAGATAAGTCACCAGCCCAATATTCGGCCCTTCCGGGGAACGCACGGGGTCAAGCCTGCCGTATTGAGAAGAGTTAACGTCGCGGATCGAAAAAGAAGCTCTTTCTCTGTTTATTCCGCCCGATCCCAAGACCGAAACTCTTCTTAAATTATCAATTTCCGAAAGGGGATTAGTATCGTCTAAAATCGTCGAGAGTTGATTTGAACGGAAAAACTCATTTAATGAAGCAATCAAGGGCCTCGCATTAATCAGAGTTGCCGGAAGTGGTCTATCGTCGGGAGAAATAAGGCTCATTTTTTCTTTGATCGATCTTTCAAGTCTTAGAAGGCCAACCCTAAAGGCGTTAATTGAAACAAGTTCTCCCACCCTTCTTAAACGCCTGTTGGCCAGATGATCGATATCGTCAACTCTGCCTGCTCCATTCTGAAGGCCAATAAGGTAAATTATTGAACCAATAATATCCTGCCTGGTCAAAACCCAAGTAGATCTGTCGTTTGGCAGGTTTAACCCCAATCTCTTATTGATCTTATACCTCCCGACCCTGCCCAAATCATACCTTCTCGGCTCCAAAAAAAGACTTTTAAAAAGCGTTTCCGCATTTTCAAGGATGGCCGGCTCCCCAGGCCTTAATTTTCTGTAAACTTCCAAAATTGCTTCTTCCTTAGATTTCGTCGGATCTTTCGCCAAAGTTGCGGCAATATATTTATGATTTGGGTCTTTATCAAAGCTTTCGAAAGTTTTAATTATCTCCTCATCGGACCCTAATCCCATGGCTCTTAAAAAGATTGTTCCCAGAACTTTCTTTCTTCTGTCAATTCTCGCCGAAATCACGTTTCCACGGCTAACTTCAAATTCCAACCAAGAGCCGTGAAGAGGTCTGACTTCGGCTTTTCCGAGCATTCTTCCAGACGGAGCATCGAGCTCCTCAGAAAAATAAACTCCGGGAGATCGGACAATTTGATTAATAACGGCCCTTTCGATACCGTTAATAATAAATGTGCCTTGAGGAGTCATTTGGGGAAGATCTCCCAAGAAAACTTCCTGAGAAACTTCTTTGCCGGTCCTTTTATTTACCAAAGTGGCCAAAATTTTAAGAGGTGAAGAATAATTTAAACCTTTTTCCTGGGCCAGCATCGGAGAAATTATTGGCTCTCCCAAGACGTGCTGACCTAAAATCAGCTGCCAATTTTTGCCGGTAAAATCATCGATGGGGGAAATACCCGTCAGTTCTTGAGCAATTCCTTCCGTCAAAAACCAGTTCCACGATTCTCTTTGGACAGCAGACAAATCCAATTCAGGTAATTTTTTTTCTATTTTCCCGAAATTACGGCGATTGTTTTTGGAAGTCATTAGATAACAAAAAGCCCACACCCCACGATGCGGGAAATGCGTACAATTTAAGTACGCCTAAGATCGGATTATATCTATCAAAAATCAGTTGTCAAGGGGACAAATATTGTCTGATGTTTTGATTATGTTCCTCAAAAGTTCTGGCGTAATGAATCGCCCCGTTTAAATCGTGAAGATAATACAAAAAATCCGTTTTGGCGGGATAAACCGCTGCCTTGATTGAAGATAGGCCCGGGTTGCAAATCGGAGTCGGAGGCAAACCCAAATTAGTATAAGTGTTATAAGGAGATTTAATCTTAAGATCATCTTGAGACAAAACCGGCCACCATTTTTGGGAGGTCCCAACAACATATTGAACAGTCGCGTCAACCTGAAGGGACATCCCGATTTTAATCCTGTTTAATAAAATTCCCGCCACAATCGGCCTCTCCTCGGCAGTTTTTGTTTCTCTCTCAACCAGTGACGCCAAGATAATGTCTCCGTTTTTTATTTTTAAATCCACTTTTTTATCAAAAGTGGCCAGCATTTTTTCCACAATTTTTTCGGCCGTGGTTTCCTGGGGGAAAAGATAAGTGTCCGGGAACAAAAACCCTTCTTTACCCTTCCCTGCTGCCAAAAAATCTTCCACAAATTGAGCGTCTTTTGCCAAAGCTTCGGTGAACCTCACGGCCACCTCCTCAATTCTTAACCCCTCAGGAATCGTTACCCAAATTTCTTCCGGGCCATGAAGGAATTGATCAACAATATCAGATAGAGAAAAACTTGGCGAAAGACGATACTCGCCGGCCAAAATTTTCTTTGAGTTTCCCGAAAATTTAACATAAATTCTAAAAGCCAAGGCACTTTTAATAAACCCTGATTTTTCCAAAGAGGAACCGATCTGCGACGCAGAAGCACCCTTGTTAATTAAAAAATATCTAGAGGAAACATCATTTGAGAGAGGAACAGAGTTCCGATAAAACCAATAAAAACCACCGCCTATCAAAAAAAGGACTACCAAAATAAAAATCAAGAAAGAGAGCTTTTTCATTAAAGGTTAAACTTCTTCCAGAAGGGCGCGTCTATATTTGTTGATTTTGGGATCGTGGACAAAAACTCTACCGCAAGCACAAACTACTTTTTCTGTTCCGTCCGCTAGTTTACTAACCTTGCCGCTACTTAATTCCTTACCGCACCCAACGCACCTTTTTTGGGAAAGAAGCCAGGCTTGAATCGGGGCAATTACATCTTTAAACATAATTATCTAAATATGATTGTAGCATAACACAGGCGGCATATGCATCCTCAAGATTTTTTCTTTTCTCTCTTGCAATTTTTGCTTCCTTGGAGAGCTCTTGGGCGTCATGGGTAGAGAGTGTTTCATCAAAAGTTTCTGCTCCAATTCTTTCTGCAAACTTTTCTGATTCTTCTCCCATTCTTCCCTCCGAAACACCAACTATTACTTTATCTACTTGTAGTATTCCTAATACTCGTAACACTTTCGCAACTGCTTCCTCAAAATCTTCAACCTTTATTACTTTCCACGGTTCAGCCAAGGAGCCATCGGCCCTTGCCAGCCCGATTTTCTTTCTGCCGTAATCTATCCCTAATATTTTTGTCATGAATTTTGATCGGGCGGGACCACTCTTGCCCTGACTATCAACCTTTTTGGTCTTCTGGGATCCCCCGGCGGAACACAAGTTACCAGTGTCAAAAAAGAATCCGAGGAATCCTGCTCTAAAACTTGGATATCGGCGGGGTAAACCTCAAAGATACTTTCCACTTTATAGATAAAGGAGACATTATCATAATCCACCAAAACCTCGTCGCCTATTTTAAGCGTAGGAAGCATTGAAAAAATCGAGAGATACTCTTTCGGATTATAAAAAATCGGCAAAATCGAATGCCCAAAAATGACGGAATTCCCCCGTTTCCCGGGCAGGGCAGTGCCGGGATATTGGATCAGATTCTTTGATAAATCTTCTCCCCCGATGGCGACAGTGGCATCTTTAATTTTTAACTTGGGGATGGAAATATTATAGTAAGAAATCTTGGATAAATTAAAGGCGTCGGAGGAAGCCCCTCCAATAAACCAGTTACTGGCCTTAACGGAATCAAACTCTTCGCTACCTACTTTGTTGGTCTTTTCCAAGGGAATGGGGCTCAATAAGTCGGATGGTTTATACGAAACAATTGGCCAGATTACTCCCGCCAGAATTACCAAACCGGATATTCCCCAAATAAGCGCCACCACTTTTAAAAAGATTCTTTTCTTAACCATAAACATTACTTCTCACTAACCAGCTCTATTTTTATATTTTTGGGGATTCTCGGAAGAGAGCCCAAACTTCCCGGAAATTTTGGGTTGATATCTATCTCGGCTCTGGAAAAACCAGGAATCGTCGAAAATCTTTCTTTAACCAAGAGCGGATTTTTGCCGGATATTTCCTTAGAAAGAAGCGTTAAATCCACTTCGGGTAAGAAGTTGGCCACAATTTTTAAATTAAATAGCGACGCTTTACCAATATTCTTTAGGCCGCTAAAATCAAAGCTCAAACCATCCCCCCCCAAGGAAAATCCTGAAGGGGCAGAGTCTGCCAAAACCAACTTCGCCAAAGAAATCAAATCTTCCTTTTTAACACTAAGAGCAGTGACCTTTAGGCCAAGTGTCAATTTCAAATTACTGGCTTCATCGCCGACCTTACTACTGAATACTTTTGAAGAAGGAGTCGCTACCAGGGAATCATTAATAAAGACGGTGCCTGAGGAGAGGCCTTCCACTAAACTATTTTTGGCATTATCGGAAAGTTCGCCGGTTAGACTATTCAACAAATTTTCGGCGTCATCCGAAGACACGGCGGAAATGTCTCTACTTGATCCCCCGGTAAAATTCCCCGTTGCCACCGCGTCAACTTCGGCTTTCGAATAGTTTCCAACCTTAAAGACCTCATCTTTTGCCAGGTTATATTCGGCACCGATGTCGGCAGCCACAACATCAACAATTTGTGTTCCGGGATTGGCTGGGGAAAGGGCCGCGGAGATGGAGGCGGAACTCGCCAAACCAAACTGTAAATTATTGTTGGATCCAATTTTTGTCCCGGTAGGTAAATTGAGAATCGAAGCCGTACCGTTTTGAATTTTGATGCTCCCGGTTGCCCTATCTCCAACTTTTTTTGTGCCGGTTGTGGATTTTGTCTTCTCGCCGGAGGCCTCCGTCGACAAAACTTGACCCCGTATCGTTTTTTTGGCTAAATCTAAACTTCCCGCGCTCGGATTAACCGTTATCTCCGTTTTTTCTTCAAAGCTCCGGGGTGTTAAATACACTTTGATATCTGCCTTGGGATAAAACCACCAAAAGACAAAGAATAAAATCAAAATTATAACCAGCGATATTCCTCCCCAAAGAAATGTCTTTTTCCCTTTCCGGATAAACAAAAAGGGCTTGTTCTTAGGTTTTTGGGTAGGGGTTTCGGGTTTCGACGCGACATCTTCACCAACGACAAAACCCAACTCTTGCGGGGTCAGTGAGACCTTCGGTTCGATAATATTCGGAGGCTCTTCTTTCTTCTCCAAAATTACGGAAACTCCCGCCACCTCCGAGGCCCCCGCAAAAGCCGTCGCCAAAACTTTATTGCCGGGGTCCAGTGTTTCAACTTTTGGCGCATGCAAAAATTTGACCTTTTCCAATGATTCCCAATCGGCGGCAATTAAAGACTGTTTCACTTCTTCAAGTTCTCCTTCTCTACCGTCATAAATAATGATTCTTGAAGGGAGAACCTCGGTAATTGCGAATCTGGATAAGCCTTCTATCACGTCATCAAAAATCGAAACGCTTCTTGCCACCGAAGTGGTTCCCATCAAATTACCAAGTTTAAAAACAGAAATTTCCAAAAAATCTTTGGCAATGCCCACAATTGACGCATTTAGCGGAGAACCTTCTTCTCTCTTTACCAAGTGGGCAATTGCTTCAGTGAGAACAACAAATCCGGTAGGCTCCAAAGAAAGATCAACGCAGATATTTTTTATCTTGGCTAAAAATTCTTCTTTTATTTGTCCTTTCTCAACCCAGGACGGGGGCAGACCAAAAACCGTCTTGGAAGGCCCCTCGGTTTCTTCGGGTAATGTCTGAATAATTGAGGAGAGAGCGGTGTCGGCGGCGCCGACAAGTTCGGAGTCTTCTTCCCAAGCGGCCAAAGGACTGGTTGAAATAACTTGGGCCTTGCCTTCAACTATCTCCCAAACACCGGCTTGAACCCAACCCGGTTCGATGACCAAGGCCCAGTACAAATCTTTTTCCTTACTTTTAGATAATCCCAGCATAAATTCTTATCATTCCGGCACCTACCTTTTCCTGCTTAATTATTCTAACACGCCCAACTTCACCGAGGTGGGTAACGTGCGGTCCTCCGCAAATCTCCTTGCTGAAAGAACTAATACTGTAAACTTTAGCTTCTTTTCCATATTTTTCGGCAAAAAAATGAAGTGCGCCCCTTGAAATTGCTTCATCCACACTCATTACTTCATAAGTTACGGGTAGATCTTTTTTAATCTGTTCATTAATTAAATCTTCAACCTTCTTAATTTCTTCTTCCGTCAGTTTTTGTGGATGAGAAAAATCAAACCTTAACCTCTCCGCCGTGATGTTTGATCCTTTTTGGGAAACATGTTCTCCCAAAACTTTTCTCAAAGATGCATGAAGTAGATGGGTAGCAGTATGAAGTTTGGTTACCTCAATTGAATTATCCGCCAGCCCCCCTTTAAACATTCCCGCCGAAGCGGATCTGGAAAGCTCTTGGTGTTTTTCAAACTCTTTCTCGAATTCGTCTTTGTTTATGCTTTGACCACGATCTCTGGCAATTTCTTCAGTGAGTTCCAGCGGAAAACCATAATTTTGATAAAGATCGAAGGCTTTTTTGCCATCAAAAAAGTCTAATTTTTCAATCTCCTTAAAACCTTTATTCAAACTTTGTTTGAATTTTCCAATTTCTTCCGAAATTACTTTGTTATTATTTATTTTTTCAAAATCAAATTCAGTAAAGTTTGGTTTTAGTGTCCTCATTTGTACCGCAGCCCTTCTTATCAGCCTTCTCAAGATATAACCCTGAAGTTTATTTGCTGGATAGACTCCCTCAGAAGCAATTGATTCTGCTGCTCTTAAGTGATCCGCAATAACCCTAAAAGATTTCTTGTTTTCTTTGTAGGTCTTACCCGTTATCTTTTCAAGTTTTTGAATAGTTTCGGTGAAAATATCTATCTTAAAAATATCAGGGTCGCCATTTACTACAGCTGTAATTCTTTCTAATCCTCCCCCAAAATCTACATTTTTTTGTGGTAATTCAGACAAAGAGCCGTCTTTATTTTTTTGATATTGAATAAAGACCGAATTGCCGATTTCCAAAAACCTGCCACAGTCGCAGTTTGGATGACATTCTTTGCCAAATTTTGGGTTATGCCTAGTCCCGAAATCAAAGAACATTTCTGAATCCGGTCCCCCAATTTCACCAACCGGCATTTTATCCGGAGCGCCGGAGCGGCTCCACCAGTTTTTCTCTACACCGTAGAAAAAGATTCTACTTTCAGGTATTCCTAATTTTTTCCAAAGTTCAAGGGATTCAACATCTTTGGGAACATCTTTAGATCCCTCAAAGACAGACACCCAAAGTTTCTCTTTTGGGATACCAAGTTCCTTAGTAAAAAATTCAAAGATCCAGGGAATCTGTTCTTCTTTGAAGTAATCTCCCAAACTCCAATTTCCCAGCATCTTAAGATAAGTTAAGTGCCTGTTATCTCCAACCTCATCAATATCCACAGTTCTTAAAGAACGCTGACAATCAACAAGTCTTTTTCCTTTGGTGTGGCGTTGACCTTTTAGATACGGAATTAAAGGCTGCATTCCGGCTGATGTGAAAAGAGTTGTCGGATCACTCTCTAAAACAAGAGGGGCGGGCACTATCTCTCGGTGATTTCTAGGCGATGATATAAAAAAATTTAAATACTTCTCTTGAACATCATTTGAAGTCATGCTCAAATTATACCCTTTTTTTAACTTTCCTGTCCGTGGGTCTCGAGTTTTTTGCCGCGGCGTAAGATTTCCAAAACTCCGGTTAGTTTATCGGGACGGATTAATCCCCCTCCCAAAATCGCATCTTCCAAAATACTATTTAATCTTTTTATTGCCTTTCTTAAATCCAAAATAATCATCACCACCTGAACCCCAACAATCACCAAAAGGGCAGTGAGAGAAATTACCACGATGATTAAAAGTGTTTGAACTCCATCCATATTTTTATCTTATTTTATCTCAGTTACTAATTTGCGTGTGACCATTGTCTCTTTTCCACTTCTGGAAATTGCTACGACGACTATCTCTTTAGTTCCTTCAAAAATCTCCAGGTTGGTACTGAATTTTCCATCATCACTAACTAAAACCGATTGATTATTTACTTTCACAGTGGCATCGGGATCGGTTTTGCCGTCGACTAAAACCTCCCTGGCCGTGGCCACATATCCGTCCTTAGGTTCTGTCACCTCCAGGGTCGGTGCCGTACCAAACTTGATGTATTGAAAACCCAAATACCCGAAAATTGCCAGAAGGACCATAAAAATTCCGATCCCAAAAGTATATTTGGGCGTCCAAACGAACTTACCCCCAATATCGGGCTTGGGACTGATTGATATTTTTTTAAGAGGATAGTCCCTTTTCAGAAGAGCTAAAGCCGTTTTTGGATTCATCCCCAGAAATGAGGCCAGATTTTTAACAAATCCCGAAACGACCGTAAAATCGGGCAGGGATAACCACTCCGCTTTCTCAATGGCTTCTATAAATTCCCTTTTAATCTTCGTGTCGGATTCCACTTTTTTCAACGAGTACCTTTTTTTATCCCTGGCGTTCTTTAAGATTTCTCCGATGTTTTTCATTTATTTGAAGCGGTCTTGGCTAAAAATTCCTCGGCGTTTCGGATTAAAACCTCTCTGGGTTTGGACCCCTCGGAAGCACCTACCACTCCGGCACTTTCCAATTGATCAACTATCCTGGCGGCCCTGGCATAACCGATCGAAAGCCTCCTTTGCAGTAGTGACGCCGAAGCCCGGTCATATTGGCAAACAACTTCTACCGCTTTTCTAAAAAAATCGTCAATGTCTCCCTCAATCCCGGCAACTTGCGGCACCCCGGATTTACTCATCGTCGTGACCTCTTCCGTATATTGAGCTCCGATTCCCTGATTTTTTAAGTAGGTAACCAAGGCCCCCGTTTCTTTGTCGGACACAAACGCTCCCTGAATTCTTACTGGTTTTGCCTGTTCCGGCGGCAGGTAAAGCATGTCGCCTCTCCCCAGAAGCTTTTCTGCTCCCTGGGTATCCAAAATTACCCGGGAGTCAACCTGGGAAGAAACGGCAAAAGCAATCCTGCAGGGAATATTGGCTTTGATCAATCCCGTGATGACATCAACCGACGGTCGTTGAGTTGCCAAAACCATGTGGATACCTGTGGCTCTACTCATTTGGGCAATCCTGGTAATTGAGTCTTCGACTTCAACCGGAGAAAAAAGGATAATATCGGCCAGTTCATCGATCACTAAAATTATATAAGGGAGAGCCTGAAACCCGGACATTTCATTGTAACCATCCATGTTTCTGACTCCTGCCTGGGCAAAAAGCTTATACCTCCTGTCCATCTCGGACAAAATCCACCTCAGAGCCGAAATTACCCTTTCCGGTTCGACAATGACCGGGGTTAAAAGATGAGGAATGCCGTTATACCCCGTTAATTCCACCCTTTTTGGATCAACCAGAATAAATTTAACTTCAGACGGGGCCGCCCTGAAAAGAATGGACGCCAAAAAAGCATTGATACAAACCGACTTTCCGGAACCGGTCTGCCCCGCAATAAGAACATGCGGCATTCTGCCGATCTCGGTAATGACGGCCTTACCGGAAACGTCAAGTCCCAAGGAAACTGCCAGTTTTGAACTGTTGTTTTTCATTACCTCGGCTTCCATCATCTTTCTTAAGGGAACAAACTCGGGGCTTTTATTAGGCAGTTCAATCCCGACAAGACTTCTTCCGGGAATCGGAGCTTCAATTCTGATAGTCCCAGTGGGGGCAGCTAAGGCCAGGGCCAAATCGCGTTCAAGAGCCGTAATTTTGGACAGCTTTGTTCCCAAGGCAACCTCCAGGGCATATTGGGTTACGGCCGGACCCAAATTCACTTCAACCACACGAGCGGTAATGCCAAAAGATTCTAGGGTTTTTTCTATCTGCGCTGCATTCCCCTTAATATCCCCTCTATCCGCTTTCCCGGCTTCGGTATCGTTCAACAAATCCAGTGATGGATATTTCCAAACTTTTTCTTCCCCGGGGAGATTGGTGACAAGTTTAGGGGATAAAACTCCGGGTTCTCCTTTAGAAACCTCTTTGATAACTCCGCCGGAAACTTTTAATGGTTGCTTGGAGAAAGTTCTGGAAAAGGATTTATCTGATAAAAAGTAGCGTCTAAAACGGTTAATGCCGAGCGTAATCCTCGCCCAAACCTGTTCAAAAGAGGTGTTAAAAAGAATTATCAAACCGATAAGTAAGGTGCCCAAAAAAATGATGAAGGCACCATAGCCGGTAATTAAGGAGACCACTCCTTCCCAAGAATTTCTCCCCAATATCCCAGCTTGAAAAAGACTCATGGCGGAAATAAAAAAAAGTAGTCCTCCCACCAAAACATTCGGTTGGCTTAGGGGGCTTTTGAACTTGGAAACAAAAAAACCAAAGGAAATAAAAATAAAAGGAAGAAAAACCACCGTCCAGGAAAAATACAAAACCAAAAAGTTGTTCAGGTTCATTAAAACAATACCTCTCCGTGCGAAGGAAATCAAGATTATTCCAGCCAAAGAAAGAAAAAATGTCTGGGTGATGGAAAAGACGGTCTCCCTCTTAAGTCTTAACCTAAAACCTTTTTTGGTAAACCTCTTCCTTCTTTCGAACATACAATAATCATTATATCGAAGTGGAACTAAACCTCAACCACCACAGGGAGAATCATAGGAAGACGGCCGGTATTTTTAAAGAAGTACTTCTCCAAAAAATCCACAGTGTTTTCTTTCACTGAAGATGCACCAACGGATTTTCTTTTTTGCAATTCCTTAAACAACTCCCTACCTGCATCGTTAAGGATACTCCTATACCTTTCTTCAAAAACAAACCCCCGACTGACAATCTCGGGGCTACTAATCATTAGTCCGCCCTTACCGGCTTTAAACACCACCACTACCACCCCTTCGTTACCCAATAACTTTCTGTCTCCCAAAACTACTTTGCCGATATCTCCTATTCCCAGTCCGTGCACCAAAACGTCTTTTACCTGAACCCTTTCTCCTCTTCTGGCCTTTCCCTGTTCAAAAAACACACTTTCTCCGGCCTTGAGTTTAAAAACATTGGCTTTATCTCTTCCCGTTTCAATCACGAGCTTTTCATAAGCATGCATATATCTGATAGTGCCCCCTGTTGGAATAAAGTACTTTGGTTTTACGATTTCAAAAAGCTTTTTAATATCCTCTTGACCACCGTGTCCGGAAACATGCAACCCTTCATGCAGATCGTAATAATGAACGTCTACCCCTTTATCGAAAAGTTCATCGATCACAAAATTCTGGGTTTCTTTACTGTATGGCGGGGCAGGATCCGCAGAGAAAATAAACGTATCCCCAGGAACCACACTCACTCTTTTGTCTTCTCCCGTGGCCACTTTGTAAACCGAACTGCCTACCTGACCATAACAGCCGGAAATAATACACATTACGCTCCCGGGCCTAAAATTTCCCATTTGTTTAAGATCAATTACTTGATCGGTTGAATATTTTAAGTAGCCAAGATTGTGGGCCGCCTTGGTTTTATTCTGAATCGACCGGCCGATAAAAATAACTTTTCTGCCTACCTTCCGGGCAACATTAATCATTTGTTGGAATCTGCCAATACTGGAAGAGATAGCGGTTGCAAAAACGGTTCCTTTTGCCTTTTCCACAATTTTGAGCATGTTGGTTTCGATACTGGCCCCGCTTTCGGTAAGGCCGGGTTCATTTGACCCCAAACAATCGGAAACCAGACACAGGACGTTTCCTTCGGATAGACTTTTTGCCCTTGGAATATCAAAAGACATCCCGTCGACCGAGGTTTGATCCATTTTATGTTCCGGAACATGTAAGATTTTCCCTTCCGGGGTGTTAATCGCAAATCCGACGGTGTCGGGAACCGAATGGGTGACCCTGAAGGGAGTTACCTTAAAATGTCCGATCTCAAAGACGCTGGAATCCGGATTGAAAGTGTTTATTTTATAATCCTGCACACCGTAATCTTTAAATTTTTCTTTGGCAAACTCGGTTACCAGGGGGGCACACCAAATGGGAGCATTAACGTCCCGGAGTAAAAAGGGAAGGGCACCGATATGGTCTTCGTGCCCTTGAGAAAGAATTATCCCTTTTAGCTTCTTTCTGTTTTTAACAATATAGGAAAAATCCGGTATCACCAAATCAACTCCCGGCATTTCCAGATCGGGAAACCCCACCCCGCAATCAACCACCATTATCTCGTCGCCATATTCGTAAACGTAAAGATTTTCAGTAACTCCTGTGGTTCCGGAAAGAGCGATGAATTTCAACATAAGTTCATCTGTTCGGCTTCTATTTTACTCCCAATTTCTTTTAAATAGGTAGGTAGTTTAAGAAAGTCTTCTTTAATTTCTTTCATGACGTCTCCCTGACGTAAGGCCGCGGCGGGGTGATACATCGGGACAACAATCAATATTTTTCCGTTCCAGAAAACCTCAAACTTTTTTCCGTGAACTCCGGAAATAAAAACATTCGGCAAAAATTTCCCCATCGAAAACCTGCCCAAAGTGACGATTATTTTTGGATCAATTATTTTTATGATCTCATCCAGGTATTTACCGTAGGCGGCTATTTCTTCGGGCAGAGGGTCCCGGTTTTCCGGCGGTCGATGGTGCACCACATTGGTTATAAAAACTGCCTGTCGGGGTAACCTAATTGACTCCAATAAAGTGTCCAAAAGTTTTCCCGCATTGCCGACAAAAGGCTCTTTTTTTAAGTTTTCCCAATATCCGGGACCTTCGCCGACAAAAAGTATTTTTGTTTCGGGGTTGCCAACGCCAAAAACCAAATTTGTATCAGGCTTTTTCAAAGGCAAACTTTCGTCTTTCTCCATCTTCTTTTTTAACTCATCTAACTGTTCTTTTTTACTCATCTTACAAATTAAGAAATTCTACTCCATTTGTAGCGGTATCGTAAACAACAAATGACGGTTTAACCGAATGAAGTGCCCCGGGATGAACAATCCTAACCCCATTGACAATCCTTTCGGATTTAAAATGTCTGTGTCCGGAAAAAACTACATCGCAATCAATGACTAATGGTTGATGGCTAATGGTTAAATTATGAATAACCCCAATTTTTCTATTTCCCAATTTAATCTTTAACCATTGATCATTAACTATTTTTGCAATTCTCGGATCTATGTCTGCATTGCCTAAAACTCCATAGACCGGAATTTTGTACGAATAAACTATTTCAACCGCCTGTAAATTATCCCAATCCCCGCAGTGGATTAATGCTTCAGCTTTTATTTTTTCCGCAAAGCCCATTGCAAGCTTAAGGTTGGCAATATTACCATGAGAGTCGGAAATCACCAAAATCTTCATTATTTATTGAGGCAGGAATTCTTTAATGTTGGCAGAAGTTATTTTAAAGGAACTTCCTTTTTTCTCAACCAGGAGTCTGGCGGTCTTTCTGACAATGGCGTCAATTGATCTTTCTAAAGTTCTAATTCCGGCATCGTACCCCAGTGGCCTAACAATATTAGGCCAGACGTTTTCGTCAATTTGCAATACTCCTTCGGGAATCCCGGCGGCTTTTATGGTTTTCGGCAAGACGTACTTTTCCCCAATGGTTATTTTTTCCATATCGGTGTAGGAGGGCATGGAAATAGGTTCCAATCTGTCCAAAACTGCCGTAGAAATGGTATTGGTGTTATTGGCGGTGGCGATAAATAAAACCTGGGAAAGATCAAACGGATAATCGAGGTAATGATCCGTAAAACTATGATTTTGTTCAGGATCCAAAAGTTCAACCAAAACTCCCATAATTGAAGCCCTGCCCATATCGGTTACCCTATCTATTTCATCCAAAAGAATGACCGGGTTTCTGCTTCCGGTTGCCCTCAGGGCTTTGATAATCTTCCCCGGTTCTGCCTCCGCGTGCATTCTTGACTGACCCCTTAAATCCAAGGGATCGCCCATTCCTCCAAAAGGAATTCTGTAAAATTTTCTTCCCAAACTTTCCGCAATTGAATAAGCAATCGTTGTTTTCCC
>Ga0315274_10006010_pt1 | contig 17725 bp, 13 predicted proteins | sample YL17G02_20_MG_FD_203700 | JGI IMG/M metagenome (GOLD analysis project Ga0315274, IMG submission 203700) | Sediment microbial communities from Yellowstone Lake, YNP, Wyoming, USA - YL17G02_20 | ecosystem: Environmental > Aquatic > Freshwater > Lake > Sediment | place: USA: Wyoming | collected...
CTAAGTCGAGACCGTTGCAGGAAGGTTTTGGCCTCAGGAGCGGGTCATCAACCCCTCCTGCGGACAATCCAATTCCTTAGTCCCCCAAAGAACCACTCAGTTCACATAGGAATCCATCGGGTAATCGGGGTCCGGATAGAAGGGAGGGGTAGAAAATGGAACCTGGGAATCTGAATCATCGTAATAATTCAAGTCCTCCATTTTCTTTATTCGAAATTCTATAAATGTTCCGACTAGGGGTGAAATTTGCCATATTCAATAAAATTATACAAATGTTCATCAATAAATGTCACTATGCTATCAAGATATACTTTGTATTTTTCTACCGTAGTTTCCGTTAATTGGGGATTCGCATCTTGATGAACAATATTATGCCTCAAATTCAAAATACTATTAAGCTTTTCCAGATCAATACCAGGAGATTCAAAAATATTCTTTCCTTCTAACTGTTTGAATAACCTTATTAATTCATTTACACCTGTTTTTCCAATTGGAAAATCGCAATCAAATAAGAATTCCCGATTAATCTCCTTTTGATCATCACATAAATCATACATAACGTATAAATGTTTCCTCACTTCTTCAAATTTGTCTATGTCATATTGTGTAACATCTGTAAGCTTTTTTGTTAAATCATAATCTAAAGCTATCAGCCTCAATGAGTTAAGCCTCATACATAAAGATACATCTATGTTCGTTATCTTACTATCCCTAAAATTGAACAAAAACTCTTCGAGAACATTCTCAATAAATACTTGAAACTTTGTAACCATTGACACAATACACAGTTTTAAGAAAAGTATGCGGTTTTCTTCGTTATTACCCTCACCCCCCTCTCTTGCGAATTTGATTAAGGTAACGACCGACAATACAGATTTAAAGTAATCGGATGTTGATTCAAAATGGAACGACATTCTTAAGTTCTTTAAACCAGGTGTTTATTCTATAATTTACATTTTCTACGTCAGAGGTTCTTTGTGATATTGATTTCTTAAATTTAGCATCTTCCTCCAGCAATCTTTTCAGAAGATTTATTATCCCTTCTCTTTTTTCAATTAAAATGTCTTCGTTTATCATTGAGAAGCTTAGCACAATAAAATCCGATATTGCCTTGTTTACCTTTGTGCTCTTGCCGGTCAGATCTCTGAAAGCATTCTTCACCCCGAATACATTTACCACTTTCTTTATGACCCCGTTAAATGTTTCCGCAAGTTTCTCCCCTTCACCCTGATCAATATTCTGGTTTTTTTGCATGAAATCATTTATATAAGTAAGCAACCTCCCCTTATAATCTTCCAAATAGTATTTCCCCTCTTCGTCTTTTCTTATATTTTTTATAAAAGCAAGAAAACGAATAATAAATTCAACATCCAGAAATCTTTCGTGTGGTTTTTTCAGCTTCAAAATCAATAAGAAGTCTTTATTATCACTTACCAACTTCTTTGCTAAAGCATTTAAACTTCCTCTGTAGAGACAGTTCCTTAACTCCTGATTGTTCAATATAACGGAGCCCCTGTTAAGTCTCATAAAAATGTCATATTTAATGTCTGGGTGGCTATCTCTCTTAATAACATTTACTCTCATCATCCCATCATTTAATAGGCTTTTTGACTTAGGTGGTAAATCCTTATATTTAAGGTTTTCTAATTCCTTTATAATTTCAAGTTTGCAAAGCGCAAATTCGTTTTGAAAGAACGTTGAGATTGAATATAATCTCTGCAATCCATCAACGACCAACCACTTATTGTTTTCTTCTTCCGCAAAATACAAAGGAGGTATAGGCACATTCATAATTATAGATTCTATCAGTTGAGAAGTCCTATCTACTTTCCAAATAAACTGTCGCTGAAAAGGAACCTCCAAAATAATTTTAGCGTTTGGTTCCTTCATTAGGCTAAACAGAAATTCGACTGAATAATCATACGAAGTAGTATTTAGGTTTCTCTTCTCTTTTGGAACATCTAATCCCAAGCTCAAATCTTCTTTCTCAAAAATTCTATCATTCATTTTAATCTCCATTAACCCTTCAAGGATTTAAGTCTTAACTCTAACTATAAAACCTATACCTTTTAAGGAGACTTGTCAATTATCTATACCGTAGGTGTCTATACAGTCGGACTCGTGGCCGGGAATCTGGTCGGGACTTATCCCTCCCAGACCCAGCTAAAGGGGGTTAAAAAGGTCTAAAAATGGCGGAATAAGGCTAGCACGCCCAAAAAAATCCAAGGTCAACCCGATCAAAAGCCACGCCAACCCTCCGAAGTCCACGCCCTTAAGAAATTTGTAGACTCTTTCAGGATTCCGGATGGGACGGGACGTAGTTGAAAATTAACACTTATTCCCCTCTCCTTCCATATTCTGAATGGCTTTAGCAATCGCTGAAGTAATAACCCCCAATTGCCTGGCGATCTCAGCCCTCGAAATCCCGAACTCATGACTTAAATGATACGAAACCTTCGCTCGCACCCTGGAAAACTTTCTGGTCCGCACTCCCAGCCGCAATTCCTTTTCCGTAACCCCTTCTTTATTGACAAAAAGAATATAGGATGTCCCCGGACGTTCATTTCTGCGCGAAGGTCGGCTACTTCCTACCGGCCACCTCTGCCAACTGCCCTCGCCACATGCGACCACTACCCCGCGAATAATACTCGCCGAAGTAGTGGCCCGCCGATGCATAAACGACCTGGGCTGGGCAGTCCGGGTTACTGCGCTTGAACAAGTAAACACCGAGGGTTTCCGGCTTTGTTCCTAAAGGTGCTATAAGAAGGTTGTAATACTTATGGTCTGCCCAGATACCCTCAAGCTCACGGCACACCGCGTCCGGGTCACGTGCGCGCACATCGCGTCGCTCGACCCCACGCTCATCTAACAATGTTCGGTTTAGGCGCTCCGCGCATTCCGCATACGTCGGATCGTAGCCGGGGTTACCAACGAAAGCTATGCTCTTCTCTGGTTCGAAGTGCTCCCAAATAGCATAGGCGCGATCTCCTTCGAAACCAAGAAAGATGACTAGCAGGTCAGGCCGCGAAGGTGAAGGGTGGCCGTTGTAGAACGGAACGTAGCCGACAGTACGCACACCGGCAGTTAGCTTCTCGGGCATGTAGTAGGCTGGTTCGACGTAGACCAACTGGACGTCAGCTCGATGAGCATTCTCCAAGGCCCTGAGTAGGACGAGGAAGTACGACTTAGTGAAGGTTGTAATATCGAAGGTAATGCGCAGTGGGCGTCCGGCTGAATCGCGCTCCAGTCGCCGGAGACTATCAACTAGAATGTCAAACCCTGCTCGGGCGTCAGACCGTGGAGGCCGTACTATTTCGACTCGGCCACCTTTTTCCTTCCGCTCATCTGCTGCTTGCTGCATGATTGTGCGATTATCTTTTACCCGGTGTTTCTCCCGTGGGCCCAACTCTGGGTAAAAGAAGAGCATGATATACCTTGCTTTGTAGTCTGTTCCTGACACGAGCGCCTTTCGGCAGCGTTCTTCAAAGCTGACGCACCCGATGAATAAGTCATCTGGGACTCCAGGCTGGACCGTATCCAGCCGTGATATCTCCTTGAGGATCATAGATCATACCTCCTCTGCGGTTGCATTTATCGCCTTGTCGAGGCCAGTTATGATGTCCCGTGACATAGTCTCACCCAGCGTCCATGGAATGTCCACGATGGGGCGGGCACGTCGCATCGTAATAGGCTGAACAATGTCTCGGTGTAGGTTGACGGCGACTCGGTCACCAAGACCATCTGACATACCAAGGATGAAGTATCCAGCCGGGTTAGGCTTTTTCTCCCCGGTAGAGTCCACGATGCACAACCTACTGGCTTTTACCTTATAGCAAACGTGGCACAATTCGGGTTTTGTACTCACTCCTGTGGGGAGAATCACTTCTTTCAAGCCTTTCTGTTCAAGCAATTCTCGTATCGCTTTGTTGGCCGACGTCCACTCGTCTCCGGCGGGTGTGAACAGTGAGAACGCGTAGCGCCCCATTGTCGGGTCGAACTCGCAAGGGTCCTTTGGATGCACAGGACATCTGTTCTGTCTCTCCAACTTTTCCAGGTAACCCATTACCTTGCGAACGAAGTCTCGAGCATTGCGTATTTGGCCTTTCCTACTGAGCTGGTATGGTTGGATGAGCACTGTCTGGAGAAACCTCGGAAGGGTGGCCGTGTCGAAATCCTCCCCATATCCGCGTGCATCGTTCCAGATCATCGCCCATGATGTTCCAATCGCCATAGCCATTCCAAGCTCGTAAAAGACACTAGGGTTCCTTGCTGCGACTTCGAAGAGTGCGTAGTTCGCCTCTCTCAGTCCTGCAAAGGCCTTCTCCCCTATCTCCGTACCCTCTGCCATGTCTTCGGCGTCATAGCAGGGCTTCTCAGCGTGCTGCTCGTACTCTGCCTGTGATAACGGCTTCTCACGTCCCAAGAGGTAGGCAGAAAAGAACCTCTTTAGGACGCGACGAGCGTCAACTGACCACTCGGGATCCTTGGTGAATTGGATAGCAAGGAAAATCCTCTTGCCAGAGGCTGCTTTCGTCCTCACTATTGGGACGCCCACTCCCGGTTCGCCCTTGTGTGGTTGGTTGATAAGCGATTTGATGTATTCGGTAGAGTATTCGCTGGAAGACGCAACGATGGGTTTCAGCCCGGCAAGGGGAGCGAAGGCAGCCATCACCGAAAATGTAGTCGGTGTTGCTCCGGCAAGTTCGCAACCCAACGAATCTTCTACACGCAGCAATCCAGCTTCATGTGCCGCGCGGAGGGTGCGCAATACGTCCTCCGCGGCTGGACTGTCGAGATTGGTGACACATACCTTCAAGAATGCCGCCTCCGCTGTCGTAACGCCACGCTTGAGTGCTTCTTCGAATTCCCGTTCCGCTTCACGTCCGAGCCAGTACACAAGTCGCTGTACTGACCGAGCGAGGTTATAGTCCTGAACGATGGCCATTATGTTTTCGAATTCGCGCTCGGCGAAGCGGACCGCGAACTCACTCATCTCTGCCTTTTCCATCTTACTGCGTCCAAGCTCAGCGGCTCTCCCTATGGTGCCGTGGCACAGACGCAGAAAGGTACGCGCAGCCCCTGATGATAGAAAAGCGTATGTTAGAAACCCATGGTAGTTATTCCGCCTCGAGTCCCGATCGCGAGCCCTAAAAGCGGGTAGCCGGGTACTCAGCTCGTTGAGACCTAAGCCCTCCAACACCAGTTGCTCGCCTGAGGACACTGTTGGCGGCCCCAGCAGCGCTGCGATGTCTTGGCGAACCAGAAGTCCTGCCTCAGGTTTTTCCAACTGCCTGTTGACAATTTTCCGGGCAAGCTCGACATACTGCTCGCTCAACGGTGCATGAAGACCTATCGGTACTACATCATAGTCCAGCCCGTAGCGAATTATTCTCCGACCCCATATATCTCCCTTAATCTGGTCTCCGAACCTTCTTGCTCCAATCTTTAGGAAGCACGCTGTGCTTTGCGTTGCATCGATCAAAATATTCACCACTTGTGCAAGCGGTCCCAGATTCTCGTAGCCGTCCAGCAGGATGAATACTGCAATTTGTCGCCCTAGAAAACCCCGACATGCTCGGCCCACGACGTCCACCAAACGAGGGACGAATATCCCCGGCTGTGTACAGGGAATATTCGCTTGCGGCGCAAGTGATTGTGTTGACTCAACAACGTTCAGGATATCATCTTGCCTCCGCCAGATCTTATCAATCCACTGTTCACCTTCGAGATTACGGATCGGGGATAGAGACAAATCAAGGTGCTGTGAGACACTTTTCGCGACCGCAAGGCACAGTTCATCTTCAACTTCCTGTAAGGTATCCAAAACTCGTTGGGCAATGAGGAGGTCAAAATAGTCGCCGAAAAGTTCCCAATGATCCGGATCACGACTATATGCAGGCAAGAATGGGTTGCAGATAGCGGGCGTCATGGGAACGTAGATGCCCACAAACTCAACATTTCGGACCGACCCCCGAACACGGGCTTGTGCGGGCAGAGATAGATAGCGCAACAGAATGGTCTTCCCAGCATCACGAGGGCCAAATACGATGACATGGCGCCGGGCAGTCACCACGTCCCAACCGTCTGGCTCGACAAAGAGGGAGGCTACCTCCTCGTATGTCATGCCATCGGCTCTGCTAGTATTGATTGGATTCAAGACTTTTCTCCTCTTTAGCGCGCACACTGTGAAAAAGGATTAGGGGCAACGGAAATACGGTATTTTCTCTTCCTCCCATTTACCAGTTTTTTCCCTATACGTTTTAATACTTCCTCAAACAACTTATCCTTCCGCAAGAGATCTTCGACCTTAATAATTGCTTCCCCTATCGTCACAGGACTCCGCTACCCCTCTCCCACGTGCTCCTTTGCGATCCCTTGCTGTAGAGTATAACCGATCCTCTGTAACCCTTGTGACTTCGCTCACCTCTTGATGTCAATACCTAATTACCGTTGCCTGACCCCCACATAGAAATTGGGGTAATCTCAGTGTAATTCAAACAAGTGATGCCGATCCCAAAGAGCAATGCCTCGGTCTCTTGCAAAAGTTATCGCGTCATTCGTAAATCCACTCGGGCAAACCACAACTCCCCGTACGCCTGCAACATCTTTCGGAAGTGCCCCGTTCAACGCTCTTATCACCTCGACACCCACAGGTGCTGCATGATTTTTACACTGAATGCAAAGGGTTACCTCTACTCCAACATCATCACACCGCCTGGCTACAAGATCGATACCCCCATCACGTGTCAAAGGTGTTGTTTCTACTCGCCATTTTTTTACTTCTAACAGCTTTTGCACATGTTCCTCAAATTCCACGCCATTCATTTCCGAATAGTTTCCAGATAAGTCTGATCTGCGTTTTTCTGATTTTAAACGTTCCGGAGGGGTTAGCCCAAACAAACCAAAAAGTTCTTCGCCTGACAGTTTTGATTTTAAGTCTATTGAAACACTGTCCACCAACTCATCAAAAAGCAATTGTTTTTCCCCTAAAATCTTCTCAATTCGCTCCTCAATTGTATTTTCAATCACATATTTATAAACATGAACGGGAACAGTTTGGCCAAGGCGGTGAGCTCTACTCTCAGCCTGAAGTTCAACGGCAGGATTCCACCAGCGATCGAAGTGAAAAACGTATGAAGCATCCTGCAAATTTAGCCCTTGCCCGCCGGCACGGAGGGAAAGAATAAGGACTTTATGATCACGATTCTCTTTAAAGATCCTGATGACCGAATCTCGCTGTATTGGGGAAAGATCGCCGGTAAAGAGAAGAGGGTTATAGTCTTCAAGTCTTGATGCAATGGCATGTGCCCCGTACTCTGGATCCGTGAATTGTGAAAAAATTAATGCACGATATCCCTCAGATACAAGGATGTTTAATCTCTCAAAAACATCTTCAAACTTGACAGATGCACCATCAATCGGACAGAAATTACATATCTGTTTTAATTTCATGATGAGCGCTAAGATGTTTTCAATTCTGACAGACTCACCACTTTCCTTTAATTGGATTATACCTTCTTTTTCAGCCCGCTCATAATAATCGCGCTGTGTTGAATTCATTGATAGAAATAGCTGGCTGACAATTTTGGGCGGAAGTTGTGGCAGCACATCCTGTTTCTTCCGGCGAAGTTGTAAACTCTTATGTATTTCTCGGAGTTCAACCCCCGGCTTAAGCCGAGGTGCTGATTCACCGTCTTTGAGTGCTGTTACAAATTCGAGAATTGATGCAAGATCATCCTCCCTGTTTTCAAGCGGTGTACCCGTGAGTGCCCAAGCCCGCTGTCGCCGTAAAAGTTTACATTTACGGCTGATTTCAACTTCCTGATTTTTAATCTTTTGCGCCTCGTCAAGAATGACAACCCCCCACTCACGGCGGCGGGGAGGTGATTGAAGATGGTCGGTACAATCGGATCGGAAGGTTTCATAACTTGTAAGGTATATATGAGCGGGGGTAGACCATTGCCATGTCCGTTCTGCCGTTGTGCCACGAACGGTTGAAACACGAAGTTCCGGAGCCCATGAATGTATTTCCTTGCGCCACTGGCCGACGAGACTCGCTGGGACAATCAATAGAGATGATTCAATACGGCTTTGCAGATAAAGGATGCGGAGAGCACCAATGGCCTGAATTGTCTTTCCAAGACCCATGTCATCTGCAAGCAATAAGGCATCTTTGGAAAGTAAGGTTTTTATTCCTTCTATCTGATAGTTGAACAAGTCATGCGGCCACTCCAAAGGACCAATTTGTGACAGCAAGACATCGGCCGGTGTTTGCAGCAGATACGCTAATCTTTTGGTAAGAGAGATTTCTTGTTCATCTTTATGAAGGCTATCTTCAGAAGTTTGTGGCAATAAACCTGGTTTCGCCCGTTTTGATGTTTTTAGACCGGACGGTTCCTCCTTCAATAGTATTCCCGCAAGCCCAACACTACCACACACACAATCATCAAGTTGTGTTTGGCCGGAAATCAGATTCCCAGGAATGCTTAAAGGAAAAGAGATCATTAACGAAATTGGTGATGATAAAGAATTGTCATCAGATGGTGATACGTGTTGGGGAACAGATAGAATTATGGATGGTACAGAAAGTTTTTGGGGAATATTCTCACTTAGCTTAATCGAACGCCGTAGAAAGCCGAACCAGCGAACTCTGGGACGATCGGCAAGATGATTATCTTTCCACCAGGACATATCCGTGTTCATCATCATTTACATTTATCCGGATACACTTCACGGAGTCCAATTAATGCGCGCTCAAAGGGTTCTGTGATTAAACCCCGGCCTGTCAATTCATGTAATAGCTTCACTTCAATTGAATCATCCTGAGGTTTTCCGGGATACCAAAAGAGATTCATAGGATCTCCAGTTTCGATCTTATCTTGAATCTCAATTGTAGAATAGGAAATTGCTTTAATAGCTGGTGCAATGCGGCAAACAGGAACGGATACTTGAATATCCTGAGTAAAAAGCTCGCTGCCTATCTCTTCAGCAAGGCAAAGTATTAATCGCGGCATTTTCGGACACAAGGAGAGTATTGACGCAGTCAGTTTTCTTGTCGCATGGCGTCGGATATCATCCTGGCGCCAAAGAAAAGTGTTTGGCGTTTCTATCCGGTTGTATGTAAATTCTATCGGTTCACCACGCGCATTGATCAGGAATAATGCAGCCAGACAACCAGATTTCCCCTGCAAAGGTTGAATCTTGAGGTATCCTGCAATCCCTAAATCATTTAGTTCGTCCGCATCGCGATAGGGTATGGACATTGCTCTATACCTCTATACCTCCAAAAACCTTTTACGTATTAAGACTTGTGGCTTCGTTATTTTCTGATTCTACCTCCAAATCTTTGTCTTCGGTATAGTCCGGCTCAAGTTTTATTAATTCAATTTCCGGCTTATAACCACCGTCGAGGCGCTTTAGATCCCATTCAGTGATCCATCCTCTTACATACTCTCGCATTCGCGTAGTAACCAAGCGCTCGACGGATTCCACGGGTGGTGGGGACCATTGGTATGCTTCGGCATGTATGGCTCGTACTTTTTCATAAGTTAGATCTAACGATTCTTTGTCGGGTGGTTCTAAATGAACCAATTCGTTTTGAATCACACGCATCCCTCTTTCAGCTTGGCTTGCCAAAAGAAGATCGTTCGCCAGTCCTTTTGCTCGCAGCCTGCCGGGAACTTTTTCAAAGTCATCATTTCCCTCCAAGATTTTGCTCTGGAAATCATCTGTGATTGCAAAAACAGTTGTTAATCCCGTCAAACGAGACTCATCAAGTTTGCCCATCCATCTTGCCAATTCTGCATATGATTTTGCCCTTTGAGTAAGCGAATATCGCCCGATCAATTCAGCTTCGTCAATCAGTAAAACCCAACCAGAATATCCTGCCGCCATAATTAAACGAGAAGTAAACTGAAATGCCTGCAGAGAAAGTTCCTTTCCTGCTATGTTTTCGATCTTATAGGTTACAGGTTCCCGACATGCCCTGAGATATTTCTTTATTTCTCCAGAGCCTATTTTATCTCCAGACCAAAAGCGGATAATCCGGTTGCTAAGTTCAGGATCATTTGGCATTCTTTCAAACAGAAAAAGGGTCGCAGCAAACCGGGAATTAAGACCGGCCTTCTGATTTATCCATTGGTATAAATCCGCATAGGAGGGGCTGTTAAAATTCAAGGCTGTGGCAATTTCCGTCATAGCATTGCCCCTTTTACCGGGCACAATGGCCGTATACACCGCAGCACGATAAAGTTTTGTCGGATCAAAAAGAGGGGTCTCTTTACTGATGACGATCTTGCTGCAGACAAAATTTTCTTCCAGAGCAAGGTGCATTAAATATTCAAGAAGATGGGATTTACCTGTACCAAAATCCCCGGCAACCATCATCCCCTCGTTTTTACCGCCTTCAGGAATGGATCGCACGGTGCATTGGAGTTGCTGCCGAAATTTTTCTTCTATGTCAGGTTGATTACATCCCAACACCTTGACGGCATCACGATTCGGTACGCCGTTACGAAGGGCTTCTATGGCTCGGTGATTTTTCACTTGCTCATCAATATTCATCCTTGCACCTCCTGCAATACTCAATAAAGTCATTCTGACTCAGTTATGCGAACCAACGAGGCGAGGGGATTTTGCCTTCGTTTGTCTCTCACTTCATCCCATATTCTCAATTTCAAGGCATCATAACGGTTTAAACCTCGCTTATCATCATTGAGAAAATCCATTGGGGCAAAGGTCACAATCAGACAGCCTTCCATTTCATCAGTGCCATCAATGAATTGACGAAGCACCTCATAAGCATCCAACAGGGCAGGTCTGGAATAGAAAAAACCGGCATCAGGATCTCTCGATCTCGTTGAGATAAGGTAACGACTGATGTCAAGCGCCACAATAAGACCGCTTTTCCCGTTGACCCGTAACCAATGGGCAAGAGAAAACAACATATGGCGGGCATTATGTCGAGCAATCTTTTGAAAGATCAGTGCTTCCTTTAATATTTTGATCAAACGGAGTTCCCCCCTCAGCCATTCTTTGACAGCATTGCTTAAGTACGCGGTGGGGGCTCCTGCGTCAAGCTGATCCAGGCAGAGACGAATCATCGCAATTCTAAATTCCTGGCTCATTTCGAAATCGTGGAAGATTTCTCCTTCAAGCCATGAGTGTATTTCCTTTCTTAGGAATTTTTCCTCACGTTTGTTGAGTGCCGCTATGCCCTGAAGATTAAAGTCTTCACGTCGCTCGGGCAGTTGGTAATTGTTTTCTAAGAAGAATTTCTTAACAAATACATATGACAATTCATCCCAATCAACCTGTCGAGCTATTTCGTGAAACACCTTGTCAATCATATGAATCTTTGTTGATACGGCATCGACGAAAGTAAAGAGGTAGTTTTCGTCTTTTGAAGATTGCCGTAAGATGCTCATTAATTCATTTTGATCAACCCCTTCCATAGGAACGACAAATTTTACAGCTGCGCCGCCGTGTTTAATAAAGCTTGATAAATATTCTTTGCTTATCGTGTTTATCCAGGATCGAGGTGTGATATTCATGCTATAAGCCTCCTAAACCCCCTGAGAATGAAATACCATAATATTTCTTTTCGGATCCCTTCCGTGTAATGACTCTAATCATACTTTTCATTGATTTTGTACCTGTGCTTGCAGGCAAACTGATGACAAAGCCTTTTTTCGTCTCTTTAATTCCGCTTTGGTCAAGAAGATAGAGATCGCGTGCAAATTCCTGCTGTGAATATTCTTTGGATAGCCCCGGCATAATTGTCAATAATTTGTAAATCTCAAGAAGGGGTATCACGATTCCTTTCCCCACCTGATCCTGCCCGCGACTTCTTATGATGGTTTCATACGCAGAAAATAGGCCCTCCATAAAAACTTCCGGTTTGAATCTTACAGGTTTATTCTGTAAAAACTTCAAATAACCGATTAAAGTAGAAGGGCGTAACCGTCTTTCCTTTTTTTTGTCAATCTGTACAGCAAACTCGTTGGGCAAAATGCGGATCAGAAAGGGATAACAGTAGAGTCTTTCATCTTGTTCAAAAATTTTAACATCCATTTCCTTAGCTGTTTCTAAAATCTCTTCGGGAAACACTCTGCTGGCAATATAGGTTTCACTGTCAAAACTCCATCCCTCCTTCGTATTTATAAATTGTTGTTTCAATGCCGCAATAGCCTGTTCCGAAGATTCAATTATTTTATTTAATTCACGAAGATTCCCGGTTCCGATAGCGATGCGAAATTTCTTTAGAGAGCTGACAACTGAAACTGCGGCCTTTAATGTTGCATTAACATCACCTTCCGTCTTAGCCAGAGCTTTCTCAAGACTGTTTGGATAGATATTTTCCATTTCTCCGCCTTCCATATTATGAAGTATGCGTTAACGCATACCCACTCTCCCCTAATAATGACCTTTGAGCTATCCCAAGAAACTCATCAGTTCCGATTTCCACTCTTTGATACCCCCGGATCGGACTGCCTCAAAAAAATGATAATGATTAGAACTTGCTTTGGGATGAGTTGAATGTATTAAAACGGAAGTTGAATGTCAAGATCAAAAATACCATCAAAAAGACCACCGATGATTACCAATTGCAAGCATACTTTTCTGAAATTTCCGGTTGTGGACTTCAGGAAGAACTTAACATTTTTACTTATGTTAACCGTCGGGTGGAGTCCGAGTACGTATGGTCTTCTAAAAAGGAGCTCTTTTCAGGACTCCTGATGGAAGATCACTCCTCTAAAAAGAGACCACCTCCTCTTTTTCTTCCGCTTTGATAACCTCTTAGAAAGATTTGAGAATTTATTTGAACAATATAGGGTATAAGAGATTACTCAAAAAGTCATATTTTCCTTGACAAAGCATGCGAAATAATTTAGAAAGTTTTGTGAATAATTTCTCATAATTAAGCTTTATTGCTGTTGCCTCAGTGAGTGAGGAATTGATGGCAGAAAAAGATGTCTTGATTATTGGGGGAGGGATCTCTGGTATCACAGTCGCTTTAGAATTAGCTCAGGTAGGAATCCCCACCACGCTTGTCGAAAGAGAACCTTCCATCGGAGGGCTTTCTGCTTCCTTCTGTTGTAAGGCCTCGGAGTCATGCAACAAGTGTTTCGCCTGTGTGGTAGACAAGAGGATTTCTGAGGTTAGAAATCGCCCAGAAATCTCAATCCTCACCCAAACCGAGCCCATTGGCGTAAAGGGGAATTCAGAAGAATACACGGTTTCTCTGAAGAGAGGGAAAGAGAGATTCGATCGAAAGGCCTCGGCTGTTGTGATTGCTGCTGGGATCAATCCTTTCGACGCCTCTCAGAAGGTAGAGTATGGATACGGCCGTTTCAAAAATGTGATCACGGCCAAGGATCTCGATGAAATGCTTCGCTATCAAGGAAGACTCTCACGTCCTTCCGACGGGCAACTTCCTAAGAACGTCACCTTTTTCCAATGTGTGGGGAGTCGAGACGAATCAATTGGAAACCTTTACTGTTCTCAGGTCTGTTGTGCTTACGCACTTCGCCTGATCAAAGCCATACGATACCAGTACCCCGAGGTAAAGGCTACTTTTCTCTATATGGACATTCAGCCTGCAGGAACATCCTTCCAGGAGTTCCTGACCTCCTGTCGAGAGGACAAAGGAATTCGTCTCATCCGGAGCCTCCCTTCCAAAGTTTACCATTCCTCGCTTTCCGATACCCTGAGGGTGAGGTTCATCGATCCTCAAAAGGGCGAAGTGGTAGAAGAACCCTTCGACCTGATTGTTCTCTCTGTCGGAATGGTCCTGAAAAAAGAGGCCAAATCCCTTACCCAAATTTTCGGTTTGAGTCTGACAGAGGATGGCTTCATCGCCTCTCCGCCATCTCATACCGGCGTATTCGTCACCGGCGCTTGCACTGGACCAAAGGATATTGATCGTTCGATCCTACATGCGAAATCTGCAACCTTTCTCGTGCATCAATATTTGAAAGGGAGGAACTAAATGGCTCGAATCGGAATCTTCATCGACGCCTTAAAAGGATCGATTCCTTCTTCCTTCCGAGAAAAGATGGCTGCCCATGTGCAAGGACTGCCAGATATTGTTTTCTGCATAGAGGAGGAGAACCTCTTCTCTTCTGGGGGATTGGAGAGAATGGCCAAACGTCTCGAAGCAGAGGAGGTTGATCGTGTCGTCATCATTGGAGGAAGTCCTAAAATTTATGAAACCTCCTTCCATAAATGGGGATATCCCCTTTCCCTCAATCCTTACCTCTTTGCAGTTGCAAATGTCAGGGAACAGGCCCTCTGGGCAATGGTGGATGAAGAGGCCGCCCTGGAAAGGGCCAAAATAACTATTACAAAAACCATTTGCATGGCCTCCACCTCCAAACCCATCGAAGCTCAATCTCTTCCTTTGAAACCTGAGGTACTGGTCCTCGGAGGTGGAATCACTGGAATCTCTATTACCCTGGCATTGGCCAAGTCAGGGATACATGTCACCCTTTTAGAGAAGGGGAAAAGCCTTGGCGGGAGGGCGTCAGAACTTCGAAGGTTCTATAATCGTCCTGAAGAGGTTAAGAAATGGATCGAGCAGAAGGTTTCTGAAATTCATCAGATACCCAATATCACTCTCATCACCCAAGCAGAACTGAAACGCCTCGATGGACATCTGGGTCGATTCCAAGCAAAGATTCAAAGGCAGGATGGGACAGAGTCTCTTCTCACTCCATCAGCCATTGTTGTCGCTACAGGGTATGCTACCCAACGTGAGACGAAAGGCATTTTTGGTCATAAAAGGGTGATCACTCTCCCAGAAATGGAGAAACTCCTTTCAGAGACCACAAGTCCCAATCTCCTTTGGGATGGAAAGAAGGTGGAGATGGTCACCTTCCTTCTGGATGGAGTCAATGAGGATATCAAAGTCGATTCGATCAATGCCATCAAGCAAGGCCTCCTCCTTCAAGAGAACCTCAACTGTCAGATCGCCATCCTCTGTAAAGACGTGAAGGTCGCTGCAGATGGAATGGAACGTCTCTATCGGAAGGCAAGAGAAAAAGGTGTTCTCTTTTTCAAATATGAAGAACCTCCCAGGCTTTCCATGGTCAATGGTCAGATTCAAGTGGATGTCAAGGACACCGCTGCCATTCAAAAGACTGAACAATGGCCGGTCTCCATTCTCTCGGATCTCATTGTCATCAGCGAAGCCTTCATCCCCGCTCCAGAGACAGAACATCTCTGTAGTCTGCTTAAGCTCCATCTGGGAAGCCGAGGTTTTCTCATGGAGGACAACCCTCAACTCCTCAGGGTTCGATCAAACCGAAGAGGGATCTTCGTTGCGGGTGCATGCCGATTTCCTCAGGAGGTTTCAGAATCACTGATCGAAGCGAGGGCAGTGGTTCAAGAGGTGATGGCTCTCCTCTCGAAAGGGACTTATCTATACGATTTGGCTGTTGCAGAGGTAGATCCAAAAAAATGCGCGGTCTGTTATACCTGCCCAAGACTCTGCCCTCATTCCGCGATTACCGTGGAGAAGTATGCAGAGAGGAACATCTACGCCCCTCCTGGAACTGGGAGCGAGATGAAATGGGGAGCAGCCAAAGTCGATCCGGCGGCCTGTTATGGATGTGGAATTTGTGTGGCTGAGTGTCCTGCAAGGGCCATCACTCTCCACCACCTTACAGATGAAGGGATCTACGCACAAATGGGACTGTCAGGATGAAAGCAATGTCAAATGTCAAAACCCAAATATGATTAAATCGCAAAAAGTTTAAAAAACCCCAAAACGGTCATGCTGAACTTGATTCAGCATCTCGTTTTGTCCATAGTGCGAGATCCTGAAACGAGTTCAGGATGACAGGTTAAAGGAATTTCAAATACTTTTGTTTAGAATTTTGAAATTAGGATTTAGGATTCTTAGGAGAAATTGATGTCAACGTTTGATCCCAAGATTGTTGCCTTTTGTTGCGATCAGTCTGGATATGTTGCAGCAGACATGGCGGGGGCATTGAAATTAAACTTTCCCAAGAATGTCGAAATCGTCCGTGTCCCTTGCGCGGGTCGCATCGAGACGATCTACCTCTTAAAAGCCCTGGAGAAGGGGGCGGACGGTGTTCTCATATTCGCCTGCTATGAGGAGAACTGTCAGTTTCTTCGGGGAAACCTCCGAGCGAGAGGCCGTCTCTCTTATGCCCATCGGATGCTGGAGAAGATCGGTCTGGAAAAAGAACGACTGGAAATCTGCCACCTTGCCACGAACAGCGGTGTAAGGTTAGCAGAGGCCCTTCAACGAAAATCAGAACAGTTGAAGAAACTGGGACCAAACCCAGCTAAAATATAAATTGGCAGAGAGCAGAGTGCATAGAGCATAGTGTTAAAACCCTTTGCGCTTTGCCCTATGCGCCATGCGAATTTAATAAATTCGTTAGGAGGAATGAATGATCAAAGCCGAGCAGAAACCGATCGATGAAATCCTGAAATACCTCGATCCCTATAATAAGATCCTGCTGGCAGGTTGTGGGGCCTGTGTCACTGTTTGTCACACGGGAGGCGAGAAGGAAGTGGGTCTCCTCGCTTCTGGGCTTAGAATGGCCAGGAAGAAGATCGGAAAAAGCATAGAGGTTCTCGAGGCAACGCCTGCCCGTCAGTGTGAACCCGAGTTCGCTTTAGAACTGACAGAGACCATCGAAAAAGTGGAGGCCGTCGTCTCCATCGCTTGCGGAGTGGGTATCCAGACCCTCGCCCGCCATTTTCAAAAAACTCCAGTTTTCCCGGGTGTCAATACCACCTTCATGGGCGAAACAGTGACGCACGGTGTATGGGAGGAGCGTTGTCAGGCTTGCGGAAACTGTATCCTTGAAAAGACCGGAGGGATCTGCCCTATCGCCCGTTGCGCTAAACAACTCTTCAATGGACCCTGCGGAGGTTCATCAAAAGGAAAATGCGAAATCAAACGGGAGACTGACTGCGCCTGGCAGCTGATTTACGATCGGCTCAAGGCCTTGGGCCAGCTTTACAAACTTGAGGAGATCATACCGGCCAAACGATGGGGAGTGGAATCAAGGGATAGTGGACCGAGAAGGATTGTGAGGGAGGATCTCAAGGTATGAAAGCAGGAAGCAATCTGGAAAAGATTTTAGAGAAAGGAATGTTTGCGGTCACAGGTGAACTGGGTCCTCCAAAGGGTAACGATGTCAGTGTCATCAAAAGAAAAGCGGAACTCTTGAGAGGTTATGTGGATGCCATCAATGTCACGGATAACCAAACCGCCATCGTTCGGATGTCGAGCATCGCCACCTCTTCTCTTCTGATTCAAATGGGATTGGAGCCGGTGATGCAGATGGTCACCCGGGACCGCAATCGTATCGCTATTCAAAGTGATATCTTCGGCGCAACGGCTCTGGGCATCAAAAATATGCTCTGTCTCACAGGAGACCATCATACCTTTGGAAATCAGGTCGACTCAAAGAACGTTCACGATCTCGACTCCATCCAATTGATCGACTGTGTCCGGACCATGCGAGATCAAGGTACGCTCCTGGGTGGAGAGGAGAAGATCGAGGGGGAGATCAAACTCTTTATCGGTGCAGCGGAAAATCCCTTTGGAGATCCCTTCGAATTTCGAGCGATTCGATTGGGCAAGAAGGCGGCCGCAGGCGTGAACTTCATCCAGACCCAGTGCATCTACGATATGAACCGATTTAAAGAATGGATGAAGATGGTCCGAGATCGAGGGCTGCAC
>Ga0315274_10006011_pt1 | contig 17724 bp, 14 predicted proteins | sample YL17G02_20_MG_FD_203700 | JGI IMG/M metagenome (GOLD analysis project Ga0315274, IMG submission 203700) | Sediment microbial communities from Yellowstone Lake, YNP, Wyoming, USA - YL17G02_20 | ecosystem: Environmental > Aquatic > Freshwater > Lake > Sediment | place: USA: Wyoming | collected...
TTGCCACGCACCCTTCAGGTGCTCGCAATGACAAAAGAGAGGCGGCTCAGAAGGACACCATCCTGTCATTGCGAGGAGCGTAGCGACGAAGCAATCTCTTTGACGGCACGGGATTGCGACGCTGCCTACCACGCCTTTGGCTCGCAGCTTCGGCTCGCAATGACAAAAGAGAGGCGGCTCAAAATGACACGGCTCTTTGCCTTTATTCGTGTCAAGAGCTACAATGGAGGCGTGCGCGACTTGATTGTTGATGCCTTGAAAGGCCATGGTGCCGACTATATTGAAATCCATTTTGAGGAGAGCCAGGCTACCAGCATTATCTACAGGGGGAAGAGGCTGGAGGAGATAAGCCGGGCTCGTAATTCTGGTGGCAATATTCGTGCTTTAGTCCAGGGTAGTTGGGGATTCGTCAGCTTTAATCGCTTGGATGGGGTGAGGGAGAAAGTGGCTCTGGCGCTTGAGGAGGCAAGGCTAGCCAGCAGGGAACCATTCAAGCTTTTTCCTACAAACACTGTAGTGGATACAGTGGCGCCACAATTGAAGAAGGACGCCACAACCATACCGCTGGCAACCAAGAAAGAGCTTTTAGATAGCTATAATGATATTATGTTAAGCAGCCCAAAAATTCAGAGCACACGGATTAATTATCATGATGTGAAGCGAAAGACTACTTTCGCTAATTCCGAAGGCAGCTATATAGAGCAAGCTAAAACTGATCTTAGTGCACGATTGACAGCCATAGCTCGTGAGGATAACGAGATTCAACAAGCAGGATTAAGCCTGGGCAGCAGTGGCGAGTTTTCTGCTGTGGAGGGGCTACATGAGCGGGCCAGGGAGATAGCGAGGCGTGCTGCTGCCCTTCTTTCTGCCCCTCAGGTAAAAGGCGGAGAGTATACCGTGATTTTGGACCCTATTCTGGCAGGAGTCTTTGCTCATGAGGCTTTCGGGCATTTATCCGAGTCCGACCATGTATATCAGAATGAAAACCTGCGAAAAATCATGGTCCTGGGAAAGAGATTTGCCGGCAAGCATCTCAATATCATTGATGATCCGGCAATCCCTAATTTGCGGGGAAGTTATAAATACGATGATGAAGGGACGCCGACAAGGAGAACCTATCTTATCCGAGAGGGAATTCTGGAGGGAAGGCTTCATTCCCGAGAAACAGCGGCTAAGATGGAAGAAAGGGCTACAGGGAATGCTCGAGCCATCAATTATCTCTTTCCCCCCATAGTGCGGATGAGCAATACCTTTATCGAGCCGGGTAGTGCTTCGTTCGAGGAAATGCTTGGTGACATTGAGGAAGGCGTCTATGTTAAGGATTGGTATGGCGGGACGACTAGCCTGGAGATGTTCACCTTCTCCGCTGGGGAAGCTTACATGATTCGCCGGGGGAGATTAGCAGAGTTATTGCGACCCGTGGTGCTCACTGGTAATGTCTTTACTACCTTGCAAAATATAGATGCCATAGGCAATGACCTGGAGATGAATCAGGGTGGTGGCTGTGGCAAAGGGGAGCAATATCCGTTGCCTGTTTCTGACGGGAGCCCACATATCAGGATTAGTCATTGTGTGGTAGGAGGAAGGTAGCAAATAAACCTCAAATGCCAAATGCCAAACAAATGACATCGCTCAGGAAATAAAAGAGTAAAAATAAAAATGCAAAATGACAAAGCAAAATTCAAAGATGAATTTAAAGATTGACCCTGAAAGGAAAAAGATGAAGTTTTTTTACATTTTAGATTGTAATTTTGATTTTTTATCTTTGAGTTTTAATGTTGTTTAGATATTAGGAATTAGGATTTAAGATGGAAGGTCTTTTGGAAGTCCTGCGCTCTGCCCGGAAGGTGGCTGAGCAAGCTGAGGTTTTTTCAGCTTCTGTTCGGGCAACGACGATACAGTTTGAAGCCAATGAACTGAAGCAAGTCCAGACCAGGGAAAGTAGTAGTAGTGCCTTGCGAATTTTCAGGGAAGGTAGAGTTGGTTTTGCTATTGCTAGTGGAGGGAGTGGTTGGGAAGCCTTGGTGGACATGGCTGTGGAAACCTCTAAATTTGGCGGTCCGTCCAATTTTCAATTTCCTTCCTCCCAGGACTATTCGGAAGTGCGCATCTTCGACCCTAAAGTAGAAGAAGTGGCTATGGAGAGGATGATTGAGATCGGGAAGAAGCTTATAGTCAAGATTAAGGGGCATACTCCTGATATCCTGTGCGATGTTCAAGTAACCAAGGGGACAAGCTCCATCTCCTTAATGAATTCTCAAGGCGGTGAGGGAAGGTATAACAAGAGCTTTTTTAGCCTTGGTCTGGAAGGCATTCTTGTTCGGGATACAGATATACTTTGGGTAGATGATAGTGAAAACTCATGTCGCCCCGGTTTTATCGCGATTGATGCCCTGGCTGATAGGGTGATATGGCAGCTGGAAATGGCGAAGAAAAAAGCTACTGTATCCACCAAACTGCTGCCGATAATTTTTACACCTCGTGGAGTAGCTAGTGCTTTGCTGAGCCCTCTAGTGCTGGCGTTTAACGGCAAAGCAGTCCTCGAGGGGGCCTCGCCTTTAAAAGATAAACTAGGGGAGCAGGTTTTTGACAAAAAACTGAGCTTATGGGATGATGCTACCGTAGCTTACGGCGTAGGGAGTTATCCTTTTGATGACGAAGGGGTGCCCGGCCAGCGTCTGCCGCTTATTGCAAATGGAGTAGTGGCGAATTTTCTTTATGATTTACAGACGGCAGCTTTAGCTGGCACGCACAGTACCGGTAACGGCAGGCGAGCAGGTGGTGGTTTCCCCAGCCCAGCTATAAGCTCTCTTATTTTAGGGAAAGGGGATGTTTCTTTCCAGGCGATGGTGGAGGATATGAAAGAAGGATTAATTGTAGAGGAAGTTATCGGTGCTGAGCAGGGTAATCTTCTGGGTGGTGACTTTGGTGGCAACGTTGTGCTGGGATACAAGGTAGAGAATGGTGAGATAGTGGGGAGAGTGAAAGATACTATGATTGCTGGTAACGTATATCAAGTGTTAAAAGAGCTTCTGGGCATAGGGCAGGAAGTAAGATGGGTGGGCGGGATTTTGCAAACTCCTCCTTTATATTGCTCTCGTGTATCGGTGACGACTAAAGGAAGTTAAGATGGATACGAAAGACGTAATAAAACTTTATAAGCACCCACGCCCTAAGAGTTGTTCCATGCTTGCCTCCTGGCCGGGCATTGGCGACGTTTCCCTAACCGCGGCGAGGTATCTTGTTGAGAAGCTAAATGCTGTAGAAATAGGGGAGATTGAACCTATTAACTTCTTTGAACCAGTGGGTGTCACTGTCAGAGACAACGTGGTGGAAAGCCCTCGTTTTCCTGAGAGCAAGTTTTATTATTGGCAGTATCCCAAGGCCGGTAAAGGCTTGGTGATTTTTATTGGTGAAGAACAGCCTGCTTTCAAAGGGTATGAACTGGTTAACTGTGTTTTGGACGTAGCGCAAAGGCTTAGAGTGTCAAGGGTATATAGTTGTGCTGCTGCGGTAACACGTATCCACCATAGTGAAGAGATGAAGGTTTGGGGAGCAGCTACAACCTCCAATTTAGTTGACGAGTTAAGCAAACAAAATGTGATTCTTAGAGATAGCCTTCGCATCGCTGGTTTGAACGGATTGATACTAGGGATGGCTAAAGAAAGGGAGATGGAAGGCGTTTGCTTGCTGGGCGAAGTGCCATCGTATGCCACGCAAATAGCAAATCCCAAAGCCTCCCTGGCTGTGCTTGGTATCCTGACTAAAATGTTAGGAATTACACTTGACTTGACCGAGCTTAGCCATCTGGCCGAACGAGTGGATGAGGAGATGGATAGAATAGCAAAGAGAGTGACGGCTGAATATATTGACCAGTTCACCGAGCCTATTTGGGAGCAGGATGAGGAAGAAGAGTGAATGAGTCGAGCAGTCCTGGTCTAGGAAGAGCCCACATTGACCGACAAAGGTAGATATGCTACCATCGGATTAGATGTCAGTTTTAGCACAACTTTGTGAGGAAATTGTAGCTTGTCGGGATTGTGAGCTAGCTAAGTCTCGCACTAAAGTGGTACCTGGTGAGGGGGCGGAGGACGCGGACTTACTTTTTATCGGTGAGGCTCCAGGCTGGCACGAAGACCAGCAAGGGCGTCCCTTCGTCGGGCCAGCAGGACAGTTTCTGGACCAACTGTTAACCTCAATTGGTTTACGGCGTGAGGAAGTTTATATTGCTAATGTAATTAAGTGCCGTCCTCCCCAAAACCGTGAGCCACTACCAGCGGAAATAGAAAGTTGCCGCAAATGGCTTGACCGGCAAATAGAGATAATTCAGCCCCAAATGATAATTACTTTGGGACGTTACTCTCTAGCGCGGTATTTTCCCACTGAGAGCATCGGAAAGATTCATGGAAAGCCGCGAAAGTTGGGAGGCGTCATTTATTACCCCATGTATCATCCTGCAGCAGCTCTCCATCAGGGCTCTCTACGACGGACCATCGAAACGGATATACTCAGGATTCCGCAGATATTAGCTCAAGGTAAAGACCTGCCTCAAGACACAGTTGAATCTCAACAATTAAGCTTGTTTTAGAACCATGTTCTGAATGAAAGGAAGAGAAAAACCATGCCAACACATAAATTAAGAGTCATCCCTCTAGGCGGATTGGGTGAAATTGGTAAGAACATGATGGCACTGGAATATGGCAATGACATCGTCGTCATTGATGCCGGACTTATGTTCCCCAGCGAGGAGATGCTGGGAGTTGACTTGCTTATCCCAGATATTAGCTATCTTTTGGCGAGACAGCAAAAGTTAAGGGGGATAGTGATTACTCATGGGCACGAAGACCACATTGGGGCACTGCCTTACATTTTATCTCGCATCTCCCCTCCAATTTATGCTACCAAGTTTGCTCGAGAGCTGATTCTCATGGAGCTCAAGCAGCGAGGAGTGAAAACTGGCGTAAAATTGAATTTAGTTAGGCCGGGGAACAGGATTACACTGGGTAAGTTCACCATAGAATTTTTCTCTGTTTGTCATAGTATTCCTGATTCTGTAGGGCTGATAATTCACACTCCCCTGGGAATTGTAGTTCACAGTGGTGATTTTAAGATCGATTATACGCCGGTCATTAGCGAGGCTACTAACTTTAGCCAATTAGCTTCGCTAGGGGCAAAGGGTGTTTTGCTGTTTCTTTCTGACTCCACCTATGCCGAGCTTCCTGGATATACTCCTTCCGAGCGGGTGGTTAGCGATACTTTAGATAGGATTGTAAGCGAGGCAAAGGGAAGGGTAATCGTAACTACATTTGCCTCTCTCATATCTCGCGCGCAACAAGTATTTGATATTGCCGTTAAACATGGGCGCCGTGTATTTATCATCGGGCGGAGCATGAAGGAAATAGTGAGCATGGCATTGAAAACGGGTTATCTTACTGCTCCCCCCGGCCTTATTTGTCGCTTGGACGAACTTAAGACCTTGCCTCACAATCGAGTTATCGTGTTGAGCACGGGAAGTCAAGGTGAGCCCACCTCTGCCTTAGTACGTATGGCTAATCGCGACCCCAGTAGTCGAGTTCAGATAGTCCCCGGCGACACCGTGGTGATTTCAGCAACTCCTATTCCCGGCAATGAGGCATTGGTTAGCAAGACTACAGACAGCCTTTTTCGTCAAGGTGCCAATGTAATTTATGACAAGCTGGCTCAAGTTCATGTCCACGGGCATGGTAGCCAAGAGGAGTTGAAGCTTTTGCTTAGTTTGGTTAAGCCTAAATTCTTTGTTCCTGTTCATGGGGAGTATCGCCATTTAAGCTTGCATGCCGGCTTAGCTCGAAGCATGGGTATACCCAAAGATAACATTTTTGTCCTTGATAATGGGGATATTCTTGAACTTGGGCAAGATTCAGGAAAGGTGGTTGCTCGAACCCGTGTCGGAGTTATCTATGTAAGCGGCATGATAACAGGCGAGCTGGATGGCGATGTGCTTCGGGACCGCAAATTACTTTCGCGGGACGGCGTCGTTGTGGTGACCATTGCTGTTGATGCTGAAAATGGGAAACTAGCTGAAAGGCCACGTATTATGACGCGGGGCTTCATTAATGCTGGAGAGGAACAGAAATTGGTTGAGAAAGGCCGGGATGTGGTGCTAGCTGCTTTAAATCATGATAAAGGACGTTTGATTGAACCAAGCTTCGTTGATGCCAAAGTAAAAGATTCTCTCAGCAGATTCTTTTATGAACAAATTCATCGTCGTCCTGTTATCATTCCTGTGGTTGTGGAGGTAAGAGGGAAGAATCCAGAAGTCAGTAGCCAGTAGCCAGTAGGAAGTGGACTTCTGACTACTAATTTCGGGGGCATAAGTCCGTGTCTAAAACAAAAAGTGGGTCTAAGTCGGGGCGGAAGGCAAAGGAAAGCCGACCGGCGTGGAAACGATTCTTTAACTTCATCGCTTCACCAGTGGTACGCAGGCTTATCTTAATTATCGTAGTAGTAGTATTGCTGTATGTATTATGGGAAGACATACTCACACTGTTTGGTTATGGATTAATAATAATAGCCATTGCTTTGGGCACACTGGTCTGGATGGCCTGGCGGCGGCAGTTCTCTGTTGTGAAACAGATGTGGAATTGGGTTCTCGGGGGCATTAGCCTGGCTTGTGCCGTGTGGGGAATCCTTGCTTTCTTCCACGGGGAAGGTGTTTTGAAGGACGCCACACTGGGAGGCAAAATTGGGCAGAGCATAATAATGTATTCTCCCGATAAAGTTGGAGGACTTCTAGTAGCCGGGCTTGTCCTGCTCGGCATTATTTTTATCATTCCTCGGAAGTGTTGGAACGCTGCTAAGAATGTCTGGCGTCTCTTGGCCAAAGTTTTCCGACCCCGTCTCAGGGGCATCTTTTCCCGGCGAGCTCCTGCTAAAGCTACCTCTCTCGAGGCTACCTCTCCTGAAGCAGGGGCAGTCAATGAAGAGGAGGCAAAGCCTGCTCCATCTCCTTCTCCTCCTGTGTGGCAATCAGAACACGAACCAATTCTCACCCCCGGAGGATGGCATCTTCCGCCGATTGATATCCTGGATAAGCCAGTTGAGATGAAATTGGACAAGGACGCCATTGACCAACGAGCTCGATTGATTGAAGAAGCTCTAGCGAGCTATGGTGTGGAAACCAAGGTTGTGCAGATAAACATAGGCCCTACCGTGACACAGTTTGGGGTTGAGCCTGGTTGGGATAAAAAATATAAAGAAGTAAGAGAAAAGGGGAGGGATGGTAGCTACGAGACGAAAGTAGAAGAAGTATCCAGAACCAGGGTAAGGGTAGACCGCATTACCTCTTTGGCCAATGATTTAGCTTTAGCCCTGGCTGCCTCCAGCATCAGGATTGAGGCTCCTGTGCCCGGAGCACCGGTGGTGGGCATTGAGGTTCCTAATACTGTATTTGGCTCAGTTGCCCTGCGCGGTGCGATAGAGAGCGCTGCTTTTCAGAAGATTAAAGCCCGCTCCAAGCTAGCTATCGCTTTGGGTAAAGGTGCTGGTGGTGAGGCAGTGGCAGCCGACCTAACCAGGATGCCACATTTGCTTATTGCTGGAGCGACTGGCAGTGGTAAAACTGTTTGTCTTAATTCTATTATTTGTTGCTTGCTTTTACACAACAGCCCCGACGACGTTCGGCTCATCATGATTGACCCCAAGAGAGTGGAGCTAGTGACTTTTAATGGGGTGCCCCAGCTACTTGCTCCTGTGGTTGTGGATACTGATAAGGCGATAAAGGCTTTAAGATGGCTTAATCAGGAGATGGATAGTCGATATCGTCAGTTTGCTAAGGCAGGAGCACGTAATATTGAGGGGTATAACAAAGACCGCACACTTGGAGAAGGGTTGCCATATTTAGTGCTCCTTATTGACGAACTGGCTGATTTAATGATGACAGCTTCCGATGAGGTGGAACATACGCTTTGTCGATTAGCTCAATTAGCTAGGGCTACAGGCATTCATCTCGTTGTCGCTACACAACGCCCTTCAGTAGATGTGGTTACCGGGCTTATTAAAGCTAACTTTCCTACCCGTATTAGTTTCGCCGTTACTTCTCAGGTAGATTCCAGGACTATACTTGACATGGTAGGTGCTGAGAAATTGCTAGGTAGAGGGGATATGCTCTACATGCCTACTGAAGCTAGCAAGCCTAAACGTCTTCAAGGAAGCTTTGTTTCTGATGCTGAGATTGAGAGATTGGTGTATTTCTGGGGAAACCAGCGGCAGATTGAGGTGAGCTCTGTTAACTTTGATGAAGTAGCTGAGCGCCCCTTAGGTGCCCAGATAGCTGCTCCTCCCGACCCTCTTCTGGAAGAGGCAAAGCGCCTGGCACAAGACTATAGACATGTCTCCACCTCTTTCTTACAACGCCGTCTTCGTATTGGCTATCCTAGAGCTGCCCGCCTTATGGAAGCACTGCAACAAGCAGGTTTAGTGGAGGAGACTCCGCCCGAGACGGAGAAATTCTAATTTCTAATCTCTAAATCCTGAACAAACCTGTTTGAAATGCAAAAAGCAAAAATAAAAATGCAAAGTGACAAAGCAAAAGTCAAAAGTTTTTTGCATTTTGAATTGTAATTTTGATGCTTGACCTTTGATTTTTGATTTTGTTTAGGCGCCAAACTTATCCAATTTTAAAGCGTTAGCCATAGCTAGGGGCATTATTTCCGTAGCCGGGAAACGCCCCATACCACCAGCCAGGCAGGCTCGTTCCGAGAACTCAGCGACATTATCGGGGCGACACCATTTGGACTTTAGCATGAAAGGGACTGGATGCCAGCTATGCATGGCTAAGGTTGCCGGGGTAGAGTGGTCTCCAGTGATAATCAGGACCTCCGGCTCTAAGCTGAGCAAGCTGGGGAGAGCATTATCAAGTTCCTCAATGGCCTGAACTTTAGTCCGGAAGTTGCCATCCTCCCCTCTGGCATCGGTGCTTTTAAAATGGACGAAGAAAAAGTCATAATCGGCATAATAGCGGCGTAGGCTGTTCAGTTGCTCTGTTATGTTGTCACCGCCTGGCAACACCTGCATCCCTACCAGCCTGGCCAGTCCCCGGTACATAGGATACGTGGCGATGGCTGCCGGTTTTAATTTATAGATTTCAGGTATGGAGGGGATGTCGGGGCGACGGGAGAAGCCGCGCAGGAGCACCATGTTGGCGGGAGATTCATGCTGTAATCGGCTTCTTGCTTGGGACACGAATTCGTTGGCAATTTCCGCGGTTCTCTGTGCCTGCGGTGATAATGTCTCTATTTTTTTGGGGGCCAGTCCTGCTTGTTGGGGGTCAGAATCTGCTAGCTCAGAAGATAAAGCTTTGCCTCGAAGGATGAGCACAAATCTATGTTCTTTCACCGGCAGCACGGAAATCTCAGCTTCATCTATGGCGATATTACTCAATAAGCGGCACAACTCGGTATTTTTATCTGTGGCAAGCCGTCCTGCTCTTCTGTCGGTAATGATTCCCCTGTCATCAACTGTGCAGAAATTACCCCGGGCTGCGATATCGTCTGGCTTTAGTTCTAAGTCTATTCCCAAAGCTTCCATGACTCCCCGCCCGATATTATATTGGACAGGGTCGTAGCCAAAGATGGCCAGGTGCCCCGGCGCACTCCCCGGCGTAATTCCTGGGCTAACAGGGTCAATGAGCCCGCAAAGGGAGTCCCTGGCTATGCGATTCAGGTTGGGCTTCCTGGCTGACTCCAGTTCTGTTTTACCGGTTTCAGGATGAGGGAGACCGCCTACGCCATCTATTATCAAAAGCACTATTTTAGACGGGGATGTCCGGGATATTTTCTTCATGTGCTCAAATCCTATCATGGTATTTGTTATTTTACTCGGAGGCGTAGCCCAGTTCAAGTTTGTCGTTTGACAAGGCTAGCTTGATAGCAGCGGGGAACATATCTATTGACGGAATACTTGTTTTCATATCATACTAGTGGTAATTCAATTACAGGAGGTGATAATCTATGATTGATGTGCTTCATTCGCTACCCACATTAACTGTCGTTGGAGGAATAATCGCCATTATCTTCGGTATCGTCATAATGATTTTTCCTAAAATCCTCAATTATCTGGTGGGCATCTTCTTGATATTGTGCGGAGTGGCAGCGCTTATTCTCCATTTTATTGCCTAAAGTCGGAAAGACTTTTGGCGGCTGGTGCATAGTTCATACAAGTCAACCGAGTTCCTTACTTTGGGGAGACTGGTTCTCCGAGAGCTTTCCGGATGATATGTGCTCAAGCTCTTGAGGCACCACGTTTGTTACGCGAGCAGCTAATCGCTCGCTTTCAAGATTGAAAGTGGCAGCTATTGTAAAGTATAATATCCATTGTTGTGGTGAGCGTAGCCCAGTGGTTAAGGCGCCAGGTTGTGGCCCTGGAGATCGTGGGTTCAAATCCCACCGTTCACCCCAATTTCTTTTTGCGCCTATAGCTCAGCGGACAAGAGCACCGGTCTTCGGAACCGGGGGTCGTGGGTTCAAATCCCTCTAGGCGCGCTATCATAGCGCAGAGTCTATCCCGTACTCCCACAGGAAATTCACTTCACTCTTTTATGCCTTACAAAATCTTCGATTTGTCTGGATGGAGTTCATAGGAACCCAGGAGATGCCCATGAAATAGAGATGGTGTCCCTTGAAAAGAAGGTGTTGATAACGAGCTAAGGACGTTGTAAGATGGATGATAAATAAAGCAGAAAGGAGGGAACAAGGATGTTACAAGACTTCAAGGCATTTATAATGAGAGGCAACGTGATTGACATGGCCGTGGGCATCATCATCGGTATCGCCTTTGGTTTGGTTGTAAACTCACTTGTTAAAGACGTCATTATGCCACCCATAGGTCTTGCCTTGGGCAACGTTGATTTCACCAATCTCTTCGTTGTCCTTAAAGAGGGTTTAACTCCCGGGCCATATGCTTCTCTGGCTGCCGCCCAACAGGCCGGGGCCGTTACACTCAACTATGGGGTGTTCATAAATGCTATTGTCAACTTACTGATAATCGCAGCAGCCGTCTTCTTCTTGATTGTGCGTCCGATTGCCAAGCTGCAAGCCCGCAAAAAGGCAGCAGAACCGGCACCGACAACCAAAGAATGCCCGTACTGCATTACTGCCATTCCTGTTAAGGCCAGTCGTTGCCCGAATTGCACTTCAGAACTGAAAATGGCCTAATTCAGCAGGCATTCCTTGTAGTGGTAACGACAGCAGCATATCGAGCACTTAGGGCAGCTCTCTACGCGGTTCAAGGAACCGTGACTAAAGAGAGCTATGCCCGAGGGTACACACGATTTTCCCAAGAACGGAGGGAGATGGGGTTAGCTTAAAAATCATCAAGTACGGATTTTTGTAACTCTTTTAGATGTGAAGTATCGTTATGTCTGGTCAAGACGAAACGCCCATCTACATAATTAAAAATCGTGATTCCACCTACATCCAGATTGATATTCCAGAAGTGTGAGTTGTCCAGTCCCAGTAAGGAGCATATCAGGACTTTGTTCACAACCCTATGCGATACCAATAATATGCTGCCCTGATATTTGGGAAGGACGTCATTAACTATCGCGACAGCTCTCTTTCTTACATCTTCCAGGCTCTCTCCGCCGGGCATTTTTACCTTGTGAGGATTATTGTGCCACTCGTTGTGGAGGGTCGGATAGAGCCTCTTTGCTTCTTCCTCTGGCAGAGATTGCCATTCCCCATAATCGAAATCTATAAAGCCCTCGGCAACGTGTACGCCGATTTTCTGATAACGGGCAACGATATTTGCCGTGTCTAGCGCCCTTTTTAAGGGACTGGAATAAATAGCCTCTAATTTCCAATTGCTTAAGTACTTGCCCAATAGCTCTGCCTGTTTAATGCCCACTTCGTCCAGATTTACATCTGCTCTACCCCGATATATCTTCTCCACATTCCACATGGTTTCTCCGTGTCTTGCCAGGATAAGTTTTGCCATGACTCCCACCGCAATAATTATCTAATGTCCGAGACTTTATAGCAATCTGGGAAGAGACTCAAATTTTTGAGATTGGATGGGTGACTTGCGTTCATTGATTAATTAGGATTGTGGGTGTAAAATAAACGCTGCAAAGGAGGCATAGCATGGTAGAGATGACGATTGACAGCATTCGAGTTAGCTTGATGAATTATCAAAGGGTGGTGATTTTAAAGGAGAAGGGGACTAATCGTTATCTACCCATTTGGATTGGTCCTGCTGAAGCAGATGCTATTGCCGTAAAGTTACAAAACGTCGAATTATCTCGCCCTTTGACGCATGATTTGTTGCAATCTGTAATTTCTACCCTGGGGGCTTCAGTTGAGTATATCGTGGTAAATGGACTTAAGGAAGATACTTTCTATGCCAGGCTTGCTCTCACCATTGATGGCGTTAAATTAGATATTGATTCTCGACCTAGCGATGCATTGGCCCTGGCTGTAAGAGTTGGGGCACCAATATATGTTGAGGAATCGGTGTTGGAAAAAGCGGGCATTATACTGGAAGAGGAAACAGGCAAAGCTGTTTCTGAAAGTAAAGTTGATGAGCAAGAGATGAAAGGGCTATCAGCGTATAAGGATTTCATAAACACGCTTGATTTAGAAGATTTTAAGAAGCGCCAATCCTGAGAATGTCAATAAAAGTGGCCTTTTTTGCCACTTCCAGATAAATTCTCCTGTGTCGCAGGGCAACGGACTATTGCAGAGCAGCCGATCGGGCAAATAAAAGGAGCTTGGAATCCTAACGTGAAGGCTTTGCTTTCAGCCCACCAACCAGGACTTGCAAGGCAGTAATATACCCCCTCCAACCCAAGCCACTTATCTGACCTTCAGCTACGGGGGCAATTACAGACTTGGCTCGCCATTCCTCACGGCGGTAAATATTGGATAAATGGACTTCAATTACCGGTAATTTGCTGTCAGCCAGGGCATCGAGCAGAGAAAATCCATAGTGGGTGAGGGCGCCAGGGTTAATTATTATGCCCTGGGCGGAATCTGCTTGCTCTTGAATAAAATCTACGAGCGCCCCTTCATGATTAGACTGAAATGTCACCACTTCGACATTTAAAGCCCGGGCTTCTTTCTTCAGTAGGGCATCAATTTGGCCCAGGGTCTTTTCTCCGTAAATTGCCTTTTCTCTTTTGCCCAGCATATTCAAATTTGGTCCATGGATAACTAGAATTTTCATAAGGCTACCTCCTCTTTTTGTTTTTCCGGCTCGGATAGTTGTACTTTACGTTGACAAGCCACGCATTTAGCCCAATCACCTCTGTATTGTACTAAAAGATTGCCACAGTCAGGGCAAGGCTGAGCTATTGGCTTGCGATTTACGGTGAATTGGCATTTGGGAAACTTGCTACACCCATAAAATACCTTCTTTTTCTTACTGATTCTTTTCACGAGCTCGCCGCCACACTGGGGGCAAGAAACCCCGGTTTTAACTGCGTAGGACATGGTTGTTTTGCAGTCAGGATAGCCGCTACAGGCGAGAAATTTACCGAAACGCCCGACCTTTATGACCATGGGGCGACTGCAATTGGGACATGTCTCCTCGCTCACCTGGGTCATGCTGACCTTTTCTAAATTTATCCAAGCTTTATCCAGCATATCTTGAAAGGGGGGATAAAATTCCTGCAAAGCAGCGCTCCATGCATATTTACCTTGGGCTATTTCGTCTAGTTGTTCTTCCATCTGAGCCGTGAAACCAGGGTCAACGATTTTAGGGAAATGCGCAGTCAAGATTTTGTTGACAGTTATCCCTAGTTCCGTAGGATGGAATTTGCCATCGGCTTTGTTAACGTAATCTCTCTCTTGAATAGTGGACAAGATGGGGGCATAGGTACTGGGGCGTCCGATTCCTTTTTGCTCCAGGGCTTTTATCAATGTGGCCTCAGTGTAGCGGGGTGGCGGCTGGGTAAAACATTGCGCGGGAAATGTTCCCAGGTAAATCAATTTATCTCCAATCCTCAGCTTGGGCAAGGAAACAAAGCTTTCGCTTCGTTCATCTTCATCCCTGCTTTCGCTGTAAACAGCCATAAAACCAGGAAATTTAACCACAGAGCTACTTGCTTTGAGTAGATATCCTTGAGGTTGTTTTTTGGCATTGCTTGCCTCTATCTCCACGTTGGTTGTGTCGTATAAAGTTGCTGACATTTGACTGGCGACCATACGCTTCCAGATAAGCTCATAGAGCTTTAGCTGAGCCAGATCGAGAAATGGTTTGAGTTGCTCCGGCTGGCGGTAAATTTTGGTGGGCCGAATTGCCTCGTGAGCTTCCTGGGCCCACTTTACTTTCCTGACAAAACTACGTGGCTTTGGCGGGAGAAATTTGGCTCCGTATTTCTCACCGATGAATTCCCTCGCCTCGCTTATGGCAGAGGCCGCCACATGGGTAGAATCGGTGCGCATATAGGTAATAAGTCCCACCGAGCCTTCCTTGCCCAAGGGCAAGCCTTCGTAAAGTTGCTGGGCAATAGCCATAGTTCGCCTGGCGGTGAAGTGCAGCTTCTGCCAGGCCTCTTGCTGCAAGGTGCTCGTGATAAAGGGTGGGGCTGGCTGACGGGCTACCTGTTTAGTTACCACCGTCTTAACTGCATATTTAGCCTTTTCTAAGTCGGCGATAACCCTGTCCGCTTCATCTTTACTGCCAATATCAAGCTTGGTGCCATCGGCCAGGGCGAACAGCCTGGCTTTAAAGCTCGCCTTTTTTTCTTCAAGCGGAGCTAGCTCAACTTCTATAATCCAGTACTCCTGAGGAATAAAGTCTTGAATCTCCTGCTCACGGTCAACAATCATCCTCACGGCCACCGATTGAACCCTGCCTGCGGAAAGTCCCCTCTGCACCTTTCGCCACAAGAGCGGACTCAGCTTGTAGCCCACAAGTCTATCCAGGATACGCCGGGCTTGCTGGGCATTCACCAGGTTCATATCAATAGAGCGGGGACTTTGGAAGGCCTCTTGAACTGCGTCCTTGGTTATTTCATGAAAAACTACGCGCTGAACGGGTCTGTCATCCTTGTCCAGCTTGGTTGCTTGTACCAGATGCCAGGAAATTGCCTCTCCCTCGCGGTCAGGGTCAGTAGCCAAATAGATAGAACTAGCCTTACTAGCCGCCTTTTTGATTTCGCCAACTATCTTTTTCTTCGCTGCTGGAATGACATACTTGGGGATGAAACCCTTGTCTATATCTACCCCGAGGCTTGCCCTGGGCAAATCGCGCACATGCCCCAGAGACGCTTTGACACTATAGCTACGTCCCAGAATCTTATTTAGCGTCCTGGCTTTGGCGGGAGATTCGACGATAACTAGTTTACTTGCCATAATTTATCCTGTCTTAAGTTAACCCCAAAAAGTCACGGGGACTTTTTGGGGACCCCAATGAATTTGCTCTAAATTTAAGTGGGATAGTTTAATTCCTTCGAGCCAGCACATAGTTCATGTTTCCTACTTGTCTGACAATCCCCTTTAACTCCAGCATCGCTAGGGTGCTGCTCACTTGCGGCATACTCAAGCCGCTGCGGCGGCAAATTTCGTCTATATGATTGGGCTCGGAGCTCAATTGTTTTAGTATAGCAGATTCAACTTCGTCAGCCGGAGAAAATTCCTTGATTTCCATTTGCTGTACTACGATAGTCAAGTTTAATTCTTGTAGAATGTCAGCACAATTGCAAACCAACTTAGCTCCTTCTTGAATAAGACGGTTAGTTCCCTGGCTGGCCGGGGAGAGGATGCTGCCCGGGATAGCGAAGACCTCCCGGTTCTGTTCCACTGCCTGATGGGCCGTAATCAAAGCCCCACTCCTTTCTCCAGCTTCCACCACCAGCACCCCCAGGCTCAAGCCACTCATAATTCGATTGCGGAGTGGGAAATTCTCAGCCTTAGGCTTGACGCCTAAAGGATATTCACTGACCAGAGCGCCGTGCTCCATAATAGCTTGAGCCAGTTTGGCATTTTCTCCGGGATAGACGATATCCAAACCGGAGCCAAATACAGCTACGGTTTTGCCCCCGGCATCCAGAGCAGCCCGATGAGCCACAGAGTCAATTCCTCGGGCTAATCCACTGACAATAGTGATTTTACTGCGGGCTAAGTCGGCTACAATCTCTTCAGTTACCTGCCTCCCATAGATGGTGGGACGACGGGTACCGACTATGGCCAGGCAAGGCTCATCCTCGGCTGGGAGGCTACCCCTCACATAAAGCACCGGTGGATAATCATAGATTTCTTTTAATCTCGAAGGATAAAGAGGGTCATCATAGACAAACACCTTTACCTTGTAGCGTGCCAGTTTTTCCATCTCGGCGTCCAGGGCGATTCTCGGTCGTAGAGTCACCAGGGCATCTATGCTTCTTGAATCTAGTCCTGCTTGCTTTAGCTTGCCTTCGGGAGCTTTCCAGGCCTCCTGTAAACTGCCAAAGTACTCTTTTAGCTGGGAAATCCGTACCCGGCCAATCCCGGGTATCCCGGAAAAAGCTACCCAATATTTCAGTTCGTCAGTACTTACCATATGGACTCTTGCTGGATTTTAGCATAACTCTCCCCGCAAAAGAGAGCTATTGACACCATGCAGTAGCTATGCTACGCTAAAATAAATTGAGACTTGCTTGATGTGAGACCGTGTAATTGTCACCCAGAGAGAGGATTATTAAACAAACTTGATGGGAAAAGGAGGTAAAAAATGCTCCTAGAAACGGGTACAGCTAATCCATTACCAGCAATGCTCCTGGAGACGGGTACAGCTAATCCATTACCAGCTACGATAGTTGACGTTAGTCTAGCTACATTGGTGCTAATCTTAGGTATCTTTTTTGTCATCGTGGGCATAATAATAGCCGGTGTAGTCTATCGGGAGTCGCGGGAGTGGAGAAAAATGGTATTGCCCATGTTTGATAGGGACTCCACTGAGATGGCGTCGGAATCCCCTAAGGAACCAGGTAGTTTAACGCCCCGAGCGGCGGCCTTTGGCAAGGAGATATTTGGCCGCGTTTTTACTCATATGGACATCGCTGGCTTGCTAGGCGGCGCCGCTACCGTCATCCTGGGCATACTTGTAGTCTTGATAGGACTTAGTATCGGAAGTTAGGTTAACGCCCGAATGGCGGCCTTTGGCAAGGCGATATTTGACCGCGTCTTTACTCATATGGATGTCGCTGGCTTGTTAGGTGGCGCTGCTAGCTTTATCCTAGACATATTTATAGTGGACCACTACCCGCATATTTGTAGTCCTGATAGGACTTACTCTCAACAGTTAGCCCTTTCTTTAGTGTTCCCTTGACGCCCGTGACAGGCCACCACGACACAATGCCGTAAATTACTGCGCTGATGGGGCGGGCTATCAGCCTGAGGACGAAAATCCCAAACTCTATAACCCAGCGTATTGGTGGGTTGTATAAAAGCCAGGCTGTAACTCGACCGATTAACCGGGTAATGAAAAGGATAGCAGTTGCTATGCTCTTCAACGGTGGGTTATACAAAAACCAGGCTGCTGCGGCTGCAATCCCCCTGAGGTAAAACAGGAGGGCTGCTATTAGCCAGCGGAGAGGAGGGTGGTAGAGAAACCAGGTTATACCTAGAGGAATCCCCAGCAGTATTTTCCCGAACAGGGCAGCAACACGAAAAGACATGTCCCAGAAGAAATTTCTCGCCAGAGGCCAGCCACGACGCCATAGTCTCACCAGCCATACCACCAGAGCCAGTAAGAGCAAGAAGAGGA
>Ga0315274_10006013_pt1 | contig 17723 bp, 14 predicted proteins | sample YL17G02_20_MG_FD_203700 | JGI IMG/M metagenome (GOLD analysis project Ga0315274, IMG submission 203700) | Sediment microbial communities from Yellowstone Lake, YNP, Wyoming, USA - YL17G02_20 | ecosystem: Environmental > Aquatic > Freshwater > Lake > Sediment | place: USA: Wyoming | collected...
CCCTGTTAGAAATTACGGGACTCTCTAAATTTCCGCTAAACATTTGTTTTTCTCGGTCTACTATATTATTTCTAACAGGGTTAATGTCTTTAATTAAGTATTATTAAAATTTGAGGGGTCGCACCCCTAAGATTCTCATAAAGACGACGTTATTCATATGACCAGGTTATCAATAACTAACAAAGAATATAAACATAATAAATCAATTGAGACCTTTTTAGGTCAAAGAGAGTATCAAAATGCCTAATTTCAAATTTAACATCTCACTTAGTAATTATTTAACATCTTGACTTAGTAACAACAGAGTAAGATTACATTTAATTTTCTTATGAATCCTGATGATAACTACATAATAATCATGCCGCTTGTATTAGATTTCTGAAACAGTCTGAAATCTCTGATTACACAGATTAACGAAGAGATTACACTGATTGAAGTCATTGAAACACTATATCTGTGTAATCGGTTATAAATCCGTGTAATCAATAGAGCGAGTTTTTCTTAGCTCTCTGTATTATATCAAACATCAAATATTTTTAATATTTAATATCATTAATTTTAGATACTATGCTTAATAAAGTTCCAAAACAAGAATTTTTCTTGTGCCTTGTCTTATCCCCTGACTTATCTCCTCATATTATCCCAGATATACCCTTGCTCAATCTCCTGTTATATACCCTGATATAATTCCGATTAGATTTTCAATTATGTAATCATTTTTATAATCGTTTAGATATGTTATTATGAACCGAATTTTAAACTCCGTTATAATCTCAATTCAATCTTTAACCCAAAGTTCATTTCCCCTCAGCACTATGCACTGTCCAATATGGAGAGGGGATACCTCCCCTTGCTCGAGAGAATTCCGTTACATCACGAATAATAATATTCGAATGGACGCCGTCGTCCAAAGCACTTTGGCGTCGGACGATTCGCGAATAAATTCGAATCATATTCGTGACTCTATTGTGATTAAACTATCTATGCCGACTGGTAAGTTTTTAGCTAAATACAGAGAAAAATCGGGGCTATCTCTAATGTTAATATTAATAATCAAAAATTAATTATTAAAAACACATATATAAAAATCGGGGTTGGTTTTGGTTGTCGCTACTCGTATCGTTAAATGTTTTTCGTTTAACGTCACCCAAGCCGAATCAAGTAATTCAAAATTTTAAATTTTAAATTCAAAATTCTCAAGAACGAGGGTATTCTTAATTGATAAGTTGACAAATTAGGTTTAGGGTCTTATAATATATTAATCTCTCAGAAATAATTTGGGGGCGAACGGTTTTGACGGAGTAATTGAGAGGTTTAAGGGCATAGCGAGGAGCTTCGGTATCTCGTTAAAATAACCGAAGAACTTACAGCTGCCAATAACAGCTATGCACTGGCTGCCTAATTAAGGCAACCACTCTTTCCAATCAATGCACCCGGGATTGGATAAGGGTCTATTAGGGTGATAAAGGTTCTGACTACACCTTATGGTTAGAACTGGATTTTAAATAAGGTTGGTTGGTTCTTGCCTGCTATTCGGCGAAAGGACTGACGAGAATTAAAGAATAACTAACTATGTAGAACTTAAACTTCGAATGCTTCGGACGCGGGTTCGATTCCCGCCGCCTCCATTTAGGTATAACAAGTAATTCAAAATTTTAAATTTTAAATTCAAAATTCTCAAGGGGGCTTATATGAAAAGAAAAGTTTGTGGTCTGATGTTTGTATTGGTATTAGTTGCATTGTGTTTTGCGGAAGCGCAAGATATATTAAACACACAATCACCATTACCAGTAAATTGGACTTTGAATACAATCTGGACAGGAAGCCAAACCCTCCGGCAAATAGATGTCGGTAATCATTTAAAAGGAATAAGCGATGATACATTTCGTCTTTTTACAGTTCAGTCGGCTGCCCCGCAAATGGTATTGCTTTTTACTGACGTATCAACTGCATTGCCCATGCAATGGCGTTGCGATACGATAGAAAGTTCAATCGCGGGGTACTTAGGAGCAGGTATCGGTGATGTTAATAGAGATGGCGATAATGATTTAGTCTATATACGTTTTGCTACCCCATATTATCTTTTTTGCCGTTACTGGGAAAATATAAGTTCGACCTGGGCAATCGAAACAATTACGGCAACTTCGGCAAGCAGTTGGGCAATGGATGTCGGCGATGCGGATAATAATGGATTTACCGACGATATTATTTATAGTACTGGGGTTACGACCAGCAGTCGTCTTTACCGAGCATACTGGACTGGTTCGGTATGGCAGAATTCTCTAATCTGGTCTGGCGATGGCCGGACAATCCAAGGTATCGTAATTGGTAATTTTGATACATCAAATGGAGATAGTAATGAAATCGCAGTTGCGACCGCTGGCTCGACTACTGACGGAGGAAGGGTAGTTCGTATCAAATGGAACGGAAATTTATGGGATACATTAACAATTTGGAAAGCACCCGACAATGCATCGTTCACTAATGTTGCAATCGGTAATTTTGATTCGACTAATATGGGCAATGAAATTGCGGTGGCAAATGGTCTTGGACCGGGAAGTATGGCGCGTGGTGCAGTGATTGAAGTGTACGGTTCGGGAACAACCTGGTCGCAAAGACCAATTTTTACACCGACTGTATCAAACAATGCTTGGGGAATCGCAATTGGTGATGTCATAACGACAAATCCGCTCGATGAAGTTGTATTTGCAAATTCAACGAATGCACCATATGAAGTTCGAACGATTTACGGAGCCGGAACCAATTGGTCTAACGAACTTATTTTTAATATTGGTGGCGCGACTTATGGTATCGTAATCAGCGATGTAAACAGACATCGAACATTAAATCAAGAAATTGCAATTGCCGGTAACCGAATTGTCTATGAAGCGGAAGAGCAACCGAGTGGGGGTATTACGGTTAGCGACTTAAATAGTTTTATAAAATCTCAAATGGTAATAATACCTAATCCAACAAAAAATATTCTATTAGTAAGATATAATGGTCTTTTAGCTAATCCGACGCAAATAACACTTTATAATACTGCCGGAAGATTAGTCAGGTCTTATACCCTAAATGGTTTTGGTCAGAACCGATCATATAAAATTGATATTAGTTCGATACCTTCGGGTGTTTACTTGATACGATTAGAGTCAGGGGAGATTAACGCAACAAAAGTAATAGTTATTAATAAATAACCTTACAAATCAAAATTTATAACGTTTAAGAAAACTTATAACTTATAACTTATAACCGATTTTTCGTAAGAAATCTTTTCGGTTCTGCTTGTCTTTTTCGGTTTCAATTCCCTTTGGCTTAAAACCGTCAATAACACTTAAAATTCCTTGACCTTGCTCGGATTCGGCGATGACAATCTCAACCGGATTAGCGGTGGCACAATAGATTGTACAAACTTCAGATACTAATTTTATTTGATTAAGGACATTAATCGGGAAGGCATTTTTCATAATAATAAAAAATGTGTGTCCACAGCCTATGTTATAAGCATTTTCTTCAGCAAGTTTTATCAATTCCGGGTCATTACCTTCACTACGTACCAAACAAGGACCAGATGCTTCACAAAAAGCAACTCCGAATTTTATACCGGGGACGGTCGTAATTAAAGTTTCATAAATATCTTCAACGGTTTTTATAAAATGGGTCTGTCCAATAATAATATTGGTATCGTCGGTTTTTTTGATTTTAACCGTTTTAAATTCCACTACTACCCCCCTAAAAAATAGTGGGTCGTGCAGGGCTCGAACCTGCGGCCACCGGATTAAAGATCCGGTGCTCTACCAACTGAGCTAACGACCCAAAATATCATATCAATGCCGGGAGCCGGAATTGAACCGGCATGGATTATAAATCCGAGGGATTTTAAGTCCCTTGCGTCTACCATATTCCGCCATCCCGGCTTACTTGATTAATAGACTATAAATCAAGAAAGGCGGCAATGGGAGTTGCACCCATGAATAGCGGTTTTGCAGACCGCCGCCTTGGCTACTTGGCTATGCCGCCAAATTAGCAGAAAAGCGGGAGACGAGATTTGAACTCGCGACCCTAACCTTGGCAAGGTTATGCTCTACCAGCTGAGCTACTCCCGCATGGTCCCAACGGGAGTCGAACCCGTGCCTTCACCTTGAAAGAGTGATGTCCTAAACCGCTAGACGATGGGACCATAATTAATAACAAATACTTGAAATTTCTTAGATTGTCAAGAATGAATTAAAAGAAATTCTCGTCTCGGTAATCGACTATCTCAGGTTGTTTTACTGCATCCTGAAAGACTCGGTTCCCAACGTCATTACGGCGTTGTTCGGTGTAAGCCTCTGGTGTCAATACTTGATTGGTCTGTTTATTATCACAACGAATGACAAAAGAACCGATATCGGTTGCTAAGACACCATATGTTTCACCGGTATTCAAAGCATATGCCGCACCCGCAAATTCTGAGCCTTTACGATTTTGGCAATCCTTAAACGAACTAAAATCTTCAGTATGAATCTCGATCATAGTATCCATCCGAACAATCGATTCTAACGGTACACGATTTCGTATTTTATCAAAGTAGGTCTCAGCATAATTTTTAATCAAGTCTTTTTCTTTTTCTCGACGAATTGTCCATTCGATTGAAGACTTAACTTGGTCTAATGGTTGTATTTTAGCCGGTTCAATCGCAATAAGTTGGAAAATATAATATCCTGCTCTTCCTTTTAACGGTTGGCTAATACCTTTCGGTTTAGCCGACAAGACAAAATCCTTTAATAGATTCGTATTATAAATCGCTGAGAAATTAACTCGGTCTTTTGTTATCGGCGGCAGTTCTCTTGGGAATGCTCCGTATTCTTGACATAAGGTATCAAAATTTACGTTTTGGGCACGAGAAATAAAGTTACTTACACTATCCTTTAAAGCGGCTTCAGTTTCTCGAGTTAATTGGACCGCTTTAGTGATTTTTCTAATGAAAATACTATCCTTGGCTTGCCGATCGATTTTAATAACCTGCCAACCGGTATAAGTGAGGAATGGGGGTGTGATTGAATCGTTCTTTAAATTACGAATTGCACTTCGAGTAATCGAATCTAAAGCGGAGGTCTTAACCCACTGGGCTACTGAATCGTTAGGTGAATCTGAAAAGTCTCTTATGATGATACTGAATTCGTCGATTTTTGCTTGAGCATAGGCATCATCAATTTGACGTTGGGCATCCAAAGAATCTCTCGATGTGATAGTCAGTGGGAAGAATACATAACGTACTCGATAGCGATTTTTTTGCTCATATTTATCTTTATGTTTTTCGTAATACTCTTTTATTGCCGCGATATTAATAGTATCACGATTTTTAAGGACCTTTGGTGCAAAATATAAATAAGTTAATTTGAGACTGGTGTTTTCTTTACTTATCGCATCACTGATTTCACCATTAGTCACACGATAACTATTTATAACATCTAAACGGAATTTTTCCTTTGGTAATCCATCGGCTAAATCGCGAGCATAAAAAGTGAGGTATAATCGGTTTTCCGGCGCAAACATATATTGCTGATATTTCTCAATATCGAATTTACCATCCGTCATTAATTCGCTTCGAGTTTGAAGTTCTTGAGGAGGATTGGCTTTCATTATTTCAATAATTTCAGCATCGGTAATTTTTATATTTGTTTTTTTATAGACATCGCGCCAATTTTTTTCTTGTGTCAAATACTGCCAGGTTTGTTGTGTGACGTTCTCTAAATCTTGTGGCGACAGGTCGCGTCGGTTATTTTCGGTCTGAAATTTTACTGTGTAAAAATCGATTGTGTTCCGATATTCTTGAAGGGTTATTTGCTTTTTGCCAACTTTACCAACAATACCTTTATCAAGCATATTTTTACCGGATCGACTGCCGAGCATTTGCCACAATTCACCTAGTAAAAACCCGCCAATAAATACAATCGCAACAATAATAAAAATACTTTTTGACACATGGCGCATTCTTGTAATAATTGACATAGTTTATAATAATACTCGGATTTTTTGTAAAAGTCAACCCCGCACCTATTTCTACAGGTTCTTGATTATTAATCAAATAATTAAGATTAGTTTTACGCTTACTGGAAAATCGGTGCGGGGTTAATGTGTCAACGCGTATGCAACAATGTTAATACCTAATTTGAATGCCTGTTCTCGTTTTTCGGATGGGTCATTATGGGCTTCGGTCCAACCATCGCTAATATTAGAGTTCCAGGTATAAAAAACTACTAACCTTTCTTGATAAAATATACCTAACCCTTTTGGCGGTCCATCGTAATGTTCGTGGATCTTAGGTAAACCATTTGGAAAATCATAAATTATATGATAAATTAAGTGGTCGGTCGGCAATTCGACCAGTTCGCAATCCGGGAAAACTTTCTTCATTTCGCGACGGAACGATTCATCCATACCATAATCATCATCCGCATATAAAAATCCACCACTGGTAAGAAATGCGCGCAAATTTTTCACTTCCGCATCAGACAGGTTAATATTTCCATGACCGGTCACAAAGAGGAAAGGATCGCGAAATAGCTCTTCGTCTTTTAAAGAGACGACTTTTTCAATAATATCAGATTTGATATTAGTCCGTTTGTTTAACTCCTGAGCTAAATTGGGAACAATTTCTGGGTCGTTATACCAATCGCCACCACCCTCGTATTTTAATCGCGCTATCGAAAAATTTTGTGCCGCCATAAAATTAATTCCAAATAGTAAAATTAATAAAAGGATTTTTTTATCGCGCATGTTTGAGCGCTGTAACGTATTGGTAAGGAACTTTTATCTCTCCTATTAAAATTTTTCCTTTTCGACCACCATGACAGTCAGTTCCGCCCGTTGCTAACAGATTGTTCATTTTGACTAAGTTAGATAAATATTTAACTTCATTTTCAGAATGGTCAGGGCGCCAGACCTCTAGTCCTTGGATTCCTTGTTCAATAAGATAACTGATAGTCGAGCGGTTGTTATAACTCATCGGATGAGCTAAAATTGCTTGACCATGAAAGTTGCGAATTAATTTAATAACATCTTTAGGTGTTAACTTTTCTTTAGGGACATAAGCCGGACAATGGTAACCGATATATTTCCAAAATGCTTCATCGTAAGAAGAGATATGACCTTCTTCGAGTAAAGCTTGAGCGATATGAGGTCGACCGACTGCCCCATTGCCAGCCAGTTCCAGGACTCGTTCGATTTCAACCTCAGCCCCCTGCTCGGTTAGTTTCTCGACTATCTTTTTTGCCCGCTCAACTCGTTTATTCTGGATATCATTCAGAGTATTTATTAACTTGTTATTTTTATAATCAAGGCAATAACCGATGATATGAATATCATTATCGCCAACGATACAACTGAGTTCGACAGCGGGTATAATTTCAACGCCCAGTTTCTTTCCGCTTTGAATTGCTGGTTTAATTCCTGCTACTGCATCGTGGTCAACAATCGCGACTACCGCCAATCCGTTCTCTTTAGCTTTTGTAACAACTTGCTCGGGCGTAAGAAGCCCGTCAGAGAAAGAAGTATGAATATGAAGGTCAGCAAATTTATTTTCATTATTCTTAGTTTTAAAAAATGACGATAGTATTCCCATTACGCTAAGATTTTGTTTTCAACAATCGCTTGAAGATTTTTTATTGCTTGACTTACAATGCCCGTTGTTTTTTCGATTTTAGTTTTTTTCTCGGTGATATAAATCTCATCTTTGATCGACTTAAGATTTATTAATATATTAAGTTTTGCGCCATCTAATGCAGAACTTAGATAGCTGATTGCTACTCCGACATCGGAAATCGCATTCTTATTTCCTTTTTCCGCAATCGGGCGGATTAAATTAATTGTTTCGATAGCCAAGTCAAATACTTGCTCCGGTACCGCGCAGGCATTTTTTAATGCCTGCTGAATCGACTCGCTCCGTTTTAGTTTTTCTTTTTCGGTTGCCTTTGGTAATTTATAAACTTTCATTACATTATTGAACGCTTCGGTATCAAGATTTATCAGTTCAAAAAATCGTTTCTGAATTATAGAAAGTTTATTTTTGATTGATGTAAACTCTTTAATAATTTCATCTGATTCTAGTTTTACCAGAGTTAAATTCGTTACCATCGTTAATAAAGCACTAGCGATTGCACCAGCTAAGGCAGCACATGAACCACCGCCGGGTGTTGGGGTTGGTTGGCTTAGTTCAAATAGAAATTCTTCAATCCCTTTCCCTTTGCTGCCCGTCAATTTTGATTCTAATATCTGTTCGGGTTTGAACTCATCCATTTGCAAATAATAAACTGCGCTATCAACAATCGCTTTTTCTGGTACTAAACCAACGATTTCACTCTCCTTTATCATTACGCCGTATCGTTCAGCTTCTCGTTTCACCGTCTCGAAGACCCGATATAAAGGAGTGCCTAGATAATTGGTCATATTAATCGAAACCTGAACACAATTTTTCTCTTTGATTTCGAATCCTAAAGCTTTAGCATAACGAAATCCGCCGTCCCGAAATCGAATTACCTTAGCAATCTTTTTAGCAATACTCAAATCAGTTGTGTTAAGATTAATATTATAGGCAATTAATGGAAATCTTGCGCCAACTACGGTCGCTCCGGCAGTTGGATGTAATTCAGGTTTACCAAAATCCGGTGCTCGGCTCGGGTCGGTTTTAATCGTAGTTTTTAACCCTTCAAATTCACCTTTACGTATATTAGCTAAATCAATGCAATGAGGGCGGGTCGCAGCCGCTTCATAAAGATAAACCGGTATGTTCAACTCATCGGCAATTCTTTTTCCCAACTCTTTGGCTAAATAAACACATTCATCCATTGTTACATTTGAGATTGGGATAAATGGTATTACATCAGTAGCACCGAGCCGAGGGTGTTCTCCTTGATGAACATTTAGGTCGATTAATTCGGAAGCAGTTCTGCATCCGCAAAATGCTGCTTCAACGACCGGATTAGGCTCGCCGATAAAACTGATGACTGCTCGATTATGGTCGGCATTCATCTCTTTATCCAAAAGAACGATACCTTCGACCGATTGAATCGCAGTTACGATTTTATCGATTATTTCGGTTCGACGACCTTCAGAGAAATTTGGAACGCATTCAACAATTTTCGCCATAGATATGCTAGATATTTATGATAACCAATATTTACGATTTGTCAATTATGTGCAAAATTTTATATAAGAAAAGTCACAACTAGGTTATTCTAATGTTCCACTTGATAAAATGTTCATCATCTTACCTAAGCTATAGCCTATTAAGAAATAAAAAACCTACCAATAGTTATTCCAATTTATATAAGTGTAATATTAATTAGCATAATTATACAAATTAACAAAGGATTTAATAAATTCCTTTATTCTTTCTCAACGAAGTTAGGCTTTTTAGCAGCTTACTATTTGGCATTTGGGGCAGGAAAGGATTAAAGTCACCACAGTTCGGGAGATGTTCAATGCATGCTTAATATGTATGTAGGTTTTATTTCTATAATTTTTTGTTGACAATTATTTCTTTTTCACTAAAATCATTTTAAGTGACAAGAAAATATTTCGATAAATTTAATTTTGGGGCAGTAGCTCAGTTGGGAGAGCGCCTGAATCGCACTCAGGAGGTAGCCAGTTCAAATCTGGTCTGCTCCACTTTTACAAACAGGACAGGAAATAAATGATATTACCAAAACGTGTTTTTCTAACCAAGGGAGTCGGACGGCACCGCGATAAACTTTCCAGTTTCGAGGCAGCATTAAGAGATGCTGGTATCGAGCGGTTTAATATTGTAAAAGTTTCCAGTATTCTCCCCCCTGGCTGTAAATTTCTTTCTAGACACAAAGGAGTACAATACCTCGCCGCGGGTGAAGTTATCTTTTGTGTCCTATCCGAAAACTCGACCAATGAACCTCACCGATTAATCTCAGCATCAATTGGGGTTGCGGTACCCAAAGATAGTAATCAATACGGTTATCTTTCCGAATATCACTCGTTCGGTGAAACGGAAGCAAAGGCCGGTGACCATACTGAGGATTTAGCGGCGTCTATGTTGGCAACAACATTAGGTGTCGAGTTTGACCCGAATGCGGGATGGGATGAGCGAAAAGAAATCTGGAAAATATCTTCGAAGATTGTGCGCACGATGAATATCACACAGACCGCAATCGGTGATAAGCGTGGTTGTTGGACAACGGTTATCGCAGTCGCAGTTCTTTTACCGTAAGAAAGCAGTTCTTTAATAGTCCCTGAAGAATTTTATATTTGAATAGTAGTGTTTTAAAATGTTTTTATAGGATATTTTTTGTCGCGCCATTGTCATCGCACCGTACTGACACATTCCAATGCCATGACCCCAGCCATGACCATAAATTTCAACTGAATCATTTCTTATCTTGTATGTAAAAAACGTTGACCGTAAATTGAATGCTTTACGAAAACTTTCGGAAGAGACTTTGTATTCTTTGTCTGTTTTAAATTTAAAATATTCAACCCGCTTGGTATTTTTATTGATATTGAGTTTGGGATTAATATGAAATTTATATGAGATGCCGGCTAATTTAATAATTGTAATTTCAAAAGAATCATGTCCAATTTTTACATTCCATTCATAATAGGGCGAGTCTTGGCAATAAGGTTTCTTATGTTTGGAATGATATGGCGCATCGATTATTGGTTGTAAATAAGGATATCTTCCAAAAGTAGTTCTCCCGCCACAACAAGCATGGTACTGAGCAAGAATCGGTTCATTTTTATATTGCATGATTTCACCGTGGGTTTCCTGCACGGCTTTGATTGCCAACGGATATTCGCGGCTTTTCCCTTTATATTCCTGGTCATAAAGATACGAGCCATATATATCAAAGTCTTTTCTTTTACCCAGAAGCGACATTGTATAACCACGGGCACAGACTGCCTGTGCTTTAATTGCATTGAATTCATTTTCTTCTGCTTCACCGATTTCACAACTGACCACCCCATATAAATACTCTTCAATCGGCAGAATATTTATCGCAGTTAAATTATGTGTGACTGGAAAACGGTGGACGACTCTATTTTTTACCTGTATTTTATTGTGGTACGCAACCATAGATTTCGAATTACTTCCGATACTTATTTCATCTTGGCTTTCGAAGATTACTTTAGTTGCGTTCAATAGAACACTCTGTTTATTTTTTATAACAGAGATGGAATCGTTTCTTGTAATTACAGATAATATTGTGTTCGACAATATATTAATTACTTTGTCGTCGCTTTTGATTGTTAATGGGTTTTTGGATGCAATATAAATCGTGTCGGTATCCCAAAGAACTGCAACCGCAACTGTTGGTTCTTCGATAATTTTTTTAGGGCGGACAACAAAACAACAACTTATTGGCAAGCATAACAAAACAATTAATAAAAAATTATAAGTTTTAAGCATCGGAAAAAGAAATTATCTTCTAATTCTTAATTTAGCAGTAAGGACTCGGTCGGACGAAAATATTTTTGCCGCGATTGTCATTGTGATTGCGGTAAAGACAAGCATATACACCATACCACCGACAAGTATTGTTGTCTGATTGAGGAATAATGCTTGCGGGACCAAAAAAGGATACGTGAATGGAATGATGTATAAAATAATTTTGAGTAACGGAGAAAGGGAATTGATATCAATCATCATTGTAATAAAATAAGGGAAAAGCACGAAAATCATCAATGGCGTTATTAATACCTGTGCCTGCTTGGCATCGCTGGCAAAAATAGATAAAAGGGTTGCCAGACTAGCGGCGCAAATGATTGCTAAAAATAGGGTCAGCGTTAACATTGCGTAAAACAATGTTTGCGAAGGGAAGAGCTTAAATGACTGAGTCGCGATTGATGTTACTTCCGAAGACCCGAATTGATTGAATGACCCCATATAATATTTCATACCAACAAGAAAGACCAGTGATATAATTATTGCGACAATGCCGGCGCCGAGCATTTTCCCGATTAGAATTTGGAATCTGTTGACTGGGAAAGTTAAAAGAGTTTCTAAGGTCTTATTTTCTTTTTCTTGTCCCATCGCAGCCGCAATCATTTGGCTCAGATAAATTATGACAATTAAGAGGGTTGCCGGAACAAAAATGGTTTGTACCCGAAAATAATTTTTTATCTCGGTTGGATTTGCTTGAATAATTTGTTCTCGGAAGCGCACGAAATCAATTACCTTGAGAGGGTTTTTAATTGTCGCAATCGGCGCGTCCTTGTTAATGCTTCGGAGCATTTGGGTGCTTAACGAGTCGTTAATTATTTTAAATACTGCTTTTAGGGTAGCTCCGCCGATTTCACTAAATGCGGAGAAATTATTAATTAATGAATAAACTTTTATCTCCGGACGGTGCATCGAGATAACATGGGCTTCTAAACTTTCGGGTAAAACAAGAACCGTATTAATTTTCTTCTGCTTAGCTTGATTGACTAAAAATTCAGCATCGCCCGATAATTCCTGCACGACGAAATTACTATTACTGATTAATTTTATTAAGGACCGGCTGGTATTGCTTTTGTCATAGTCAGCTATGATGAGCGACTGGGGATTGCTCGCTTTTTTTACTTCACTTTTCATAAGGTGACCAATAAATGTGAAAATCAGCATGATCGCCAGCATTGGAATTAAAAGTTGGATAGTGAGCAGCTCTTTTATTTCTTTTTTAGCCAGGGCAAATAGTATTCTCACTTTTCTGCTCCGAAAAATATTTCTTCTAAATTTTTGGCATGATATTTTTGTTTCAAATCAGCAACCAAACCAAGCTCAAAAATGCGACCTTCTTTTAACAGGGCGACACGGTCGGCGAGAAATTCGACTTCGAGCATATTGTGAGATGATAACAAAACCGTTCCGCCATTATTAACAAATGCTTTGATAACTTTTCTAATTTCCAGTGAATTTATGACATCTAATCCAACCGTCGGCTCATCTAAAATCGCAAATTTAGGGTTGGTCATCAAAGCACGCGCTAATAGCAGTTTTCTCGCCATACCTTTGCTATAAGTTTTTACCTTGTCCTTTAATCGTGTACCAAGGTTTGCAATACTAGTTGCCCTTTCAATAAATTCATTTTGTCTATTACTATCACCGGTATATAAATCGGCAACCAGGCGTAGATAATCATTGCCACTTAAGTTTTTGTAAGCGCCGGCTTCTTCGGGTAAATAACTGATTAATTTCCTGACCTCGGCTCCATGTTTCACGACATCGGTGTCAAAAATCTTTGCTTCGCCTTTATCCGGTTTGAGCAGCGTGACCAGTATTCTTAAACAGGTTGTTTTTCCGGAACCATTTGGTCCGATTAAACCAAAAATCTCGCCCTGATTAATATCAAATGATATACCCTTTAATGCTTCTAAATTACCATAACTTTTTGATAATTCTTGGACATTGCAAGCTTTTGTCATTTTGGGTTTAGTATATGCACGATTTTAGTTTTGTCAATCTTATCAATTTTAACTCTTTACAACGGGTAGGTTTTTCATGATAATAAACTATGCCTTATCGAGAACAAAAAGTCGCGGAAGCGATTAAAAGTGCGGTTGCTGAGATTATCTTGGAAGATTTAGCCGACCCCAAATTGGGTTTCGTAACCATAACCGCAGCAAGAATATCAAACGACTATAAAAAGGCGACACTTTACTTTACTGCTTTTGGCGAGAATGTCAAACAAGAAGAGGTGTTAGAACATTTAAACCATGCCGCAAATTTTATCAGAAGTCACCTTAAAGAAAAAGTAATATTAAGATACTTACCCGAGCTTACTTTTGAAATTGACCGATTGTTAGAGGAAGAACAAAAAATCGGTAAAGTTCTTGATGAATTGAATAAACTGCAAGAAACAAATAAAGGATAACCCCGTTAGATATAATAATAAATTAGTTAAAAGTCAAACTATTACAATTCAATTATCTAACGGGGTAAATTAAGAGTGAAATTACGTGGTGTCCTGCCGGTAAATAAACCAATTCATCTTACATCATACGATTGTATTAGAAAACTAAAACCTTTATTTCATAATACAAAACTTGGTCATGCCGGGACATTAGACCCGATTGCCGAAGGATTGTTATTGATATTATTTAATGAGGCAACAAAAATCGCACAATATTTAAGTGATAAAGATAAAGAATACATCGCAAAAATCAGATTGGGGATAACGACCGATACCGACGATATTACCGGTCAGATTATTAACGACCAACCTTACGAATATCTGACGCAAGAAAAGGTTAAGGAAAGCTTACAACATTTTGTCGGGATGAAAGAGCAAGTCCCACCAAAATTTTCCGCCTTAAAACAACAAGGTAAACGAAGTTACGAATTAGCAAGAAAAGGGATTGATTTTTTACCCGCAGCACGCAAGATAAATATTCAATCGATTGAATTATTGAAATTTAATTTGCCGATAGTCGAAATAAAAACATTAGTCAGTAAAGGGACATATATCCGTGCCTTAGCTCGTGATATCGGCCAGCATTTAGGTTGTGGCGCAACTTTAGAGGGATTGGTTCGGACAAGAATCGGACGATTTAAAATTGAGAATGCAATTCCGCTTTCGGAAATTAAACAAGAGACGATATCGGAAAATCTTTATCCGCTCAACGAAGCGCTATTTGATATTCCAGCGATTGTCGTAGCACAAGCAGAAATGGCAAAACTAATGAAAGGGCAACCAATATTAGCAGATTCAAAGATTAAAAAATTAGAAGATTATAAGATTAGCCCCCTAAATTGTCTTGTGAGGCTCGTTGATGATCAGAACCGAGTGTTAATGATGGCAATAATTAAAGACAAACAGATATATCCCGACCGATTAATTTATGCGGATATATAAAATAAGACCGTATCAGAAATACCCCAAGATTAACCGCGCCGTAATTGCATTAGGCAGTTTTGATGGAGTTCATCGCGGACACCAGAAGATTTTACAGACCGGTATTTTGATGGCTCATAAAATCCAAGCACTATTTGGTGTTATTACTTTTATGCCGATTCCTCAGATGGTACTCTTTAAAGAGTACCACTTTGTCTTAACAACCGACAAAGAAAAAGTTAATATCTTTCGCGATTTAGGAATAGATTTTTTAGGAACGATAAAATTTACTAACCATTTACGCAATATTGAAGCGAAACGATTCATTTTCGATTATATCATCAAGACGATTAAACCATCAGTAATTGTAGTTGGAGCTGACCATCGATTTGGTAAAGAACATAAAGGAAATGTCTCTTTGCTTAAAAAACTGGGCGCAGAATACGGTTTTGATGTAAAAGTAGTTTCGAGCCTGAAATATCATAATGCAGTAATAAAGTCAACCCGAATTCGCGAGTTGATAATCTTAGGTAATGTTAAAAGAGCACACGAGTTATTGGCTAGACCGTATTCGATTACCGGTATAATAATAAAAGGTAAGGGGCTGGCAAAACAATTAGGATTTCCTACGCTTAACCTGTATATTCCAGAGAAAGAAAAGTTAGTGCCAGCCGATGGGGTTTACCATATTCGTGCAATCTTTGATGGGGGGGAACACGAGGGTGTAATGAATATTGGTTTTGCTCCAACGATATCGGATAAATTTCGCGCTTATCAGATGAGGTCATTAGAAGTTCATCTATTTGATTTTAGCGGGACTGAAGCGACTGCATCGGGCAAGCAAATAACCGTAGAGTTTTTTGAGCGAATAAGACCAGAAAAGAAATTTGACAGTTTAGAAGAATTAAAAAACCAAATCGCCGAGGATGTCAAAAAAGTAAAAGGGTTTATAGAGTAAAAACACCTTAGTAGTTAATATCTTTTTGATAAAATCGATTAAATTTTTCCGAGTATTACGGGAGTGCTGAACCTAGTAGATAATCCGGTAGGTCATCTAGAGGGTAACCCGGTAGGTGACCTACCCCCTAACCCCCCGGTTCACCTAGTAGGTTACCTACTATATAACCTAACCCATTGTCTAGTAGGTTATTAAGTAGATTATCTACCGGGTTATCTGGTAGATTACCTAATAGATTACCCGCTATATCACTTAGTAGGTTACCTGATAGGTGTTGGTAAGTTTGGACTCTTAATATTTTCTATCGGGAAACGATAATTTTCCTCTGGATGCTTCTATCTTTGGTTTTTAATGAACAGAAATAGATACCGGATTTTACTTGTTTTCCTTCGTCATTAGTTCCGTCCCAAATCACTTCGCTTATTGCTGACCGCGAACCGCTATTCGCGTTAAATGTTTTTACTAATCGTCCAGAAACATCATAAATAGAAAGCGAAATATTGCTATAGGGGGGAAGCGAATAGCAAATGGTTGTGTGCGATGTGAACGGATTCGGGATAGCGTCAAAAGTGAAGTGTTGAGTATGTTGGATAAAATTCTCTTTTATCTCAATGGTTGGTAAAGGGACTTTAATACGTTGGATGACAATCGGGTTAAATGTTGCTCGTCCCTGCGAATAAAGTTCGAAACCGGCAATCGAGTCAATTAGATAAGCAACGGTCAATGTGTCGTGGTCAACACCGCCTACACATGGAAAACGTTTTGAAGTTGTATTAGGCGTAGTGATTGGTCTTTGATTTTGCCAGGTTAAACCGTTGTTTGGTGATTCCGCAAGCATGATATCAGCACGCGATAAAGTTGTTAACGGTTCGTAATTTAAAGAATCAAATTGCTCCCAGACGACATATAAATAATGGTCGCGTAGATTCTCAACAATAGTGGGACGACAAGTACCAATAGCACTATAACCAACTATGGCATTAAGCGTGTCGGGGTGATAAGCAAAAATTAGACCCCATGGCGGATTATTGGCTGGACAATAGTGCCAGACTCCACAATTATAGACATTGTCAGTATCACAAACCGCACAGACAAAATGAAAATCGTCATTGTGGTCAAACATCGCATAAAGCGAATAGGCATTAAATTCAGTGACATTAGGAGGAAATTGAATCTGAACTGGCGATTGCCAAGTTATGCCACTATTGTTGGATAAGCGATAAAATGCACGTCCTTGGTTTGTGTCTTCAGCACATACCCAAACTGCAATTAATTTGTTAGAAATCTTTGAAGCAGCAAGATTATGTGTAGGCCATCTTGGCTCAGGTGCGGGTGGGCATATATGGATTGGTGTTGACCAGTTACCACTTGTTGTCATTCTCGAATACAATAAAGTATCCATAGTTGCATCTAGAAACACACAATGAACTGTGGTGTCTGGAGTTACTGCAATCACTCGCGACGAACCATTTGGAAGTCCTGAGAGAAATTCAAAAAGTCCAACGCCCGGACCCTGGTCTCGTGCCAGTTGATTTCCCATAATATATATATGACCAGTATTCGAATGATTATCCATACTGGAAAATCCACTTCTTTGAGTAAAAACATTGATACCTGAATTAGGCCAATTCCAATTCCTGTTTGTGAAATTATAAAAATTATATCGTGCGTTACGATTAGCTGATACTCCATCACACCAGGTCCATGCGATATGAATGCCATTGGCAACTGTATCGGTTATGCACCATTTATGTGTTTGACCACTAAACTGCCAATCCCAAGTCGTATAACCAGCGGTTGATATTCTACCAATTTGGGCATAACTTATGATAAATAGTGAAAATATTAATATATTTATTTTACGCATAAACACTCCTCTTTATTTTGTTTTTATTATTTTATTTGTTATTGATTTGTTTGAGGTTTTGAGTGTGAAAAAG
>Ga0315274_10006014_pt1 | contig 17721 bp, 15 predicted proteins | sample YL17G02_20_MG_FD_203700 | JGI IMG/M metagenome (GOLD analysis project Ga0315274, IMG submission 203700) | Sediment microbial communities from Yellowstone Lake, YNP, Wyoming, USA - YL17G02_20 | ecosystem: Environmental > Aquatic > Freshwater > Lake > Sediment | place: USA: Wyoming | collected...
ACCTGGTCATCCCCGACTTCGGCTATCTCAAGGAGAACCGCGACCGCGTCCGGGGGATCATTCTGACCCACGGCCACGAAGACCACGTCGGCGCTCTCCCATACGTCCTGCCCGAAGTGCGCGTGCCCGTCTATGGAACGCGCCGTTCTGTCGGTGCTGGCGGTTACATTTTTTCTGGCGTGGTTTGGTCCAATGGCAATGTCCGCCACACCGGAATCGTATCGAAAACAGTGGCACGACGGCACTCTGGCCGAACGCATTCAGAGGAACATCGAAAAGTACCGCAAGGGCGACGCCGCCATCGAGGTGGTGGACGTTGCGGGCAAGCCAATCTCGGGCGTCCGCATCGAACTGAAGCAAACCGGCCACGAGTTTCTGTTCGGCTGTAACGCATTTGTTCTGGGACAGCTCAAGACCGACGAGAGGAACCGGTGCTACGAGGAGACGTTTGCGAAACTGTTCAACTTTGCCACGGGGCCTTTTTACTGGGAGGGCACCGAGCCGGCGCGGGGCGAACTGCGCTACTCGGAAGGCGCGCGCGACATCTGGCGCCGGCCGCCGCCGGACCGGTTTTTGCCGTTTGCGGCACGACACGGCATCACGGTGAAGGGGCATCCGCACGACACGGCATCACGGTGAAGGGGCATCCGCTGTTCGGGCATGCGTATAACCCGCCCTGGCTGCCCCCCGATGCGGGGGAGCTGCGCGAACTTTACCGCAAACGCTTCCAGGAAATCGCCGGCCGCTACGGGGACAGAATTCCGATCTGGGACGTGGTCAACGAATCGCTGGTCTGCAGAAGCACCTACCCGCTCTACAGCCCGGACCGCGCTTATGTGGCGTGGGCTTTCGCACAGGCGGGCCCGCTGTTTCCGGAAGATCGTGTGCTAATGATCAACGAGGCAACATCGTTCAACTTTATCCCGGCAGAGAAGAACCCGTATCTGGACCAGGTCAAAAAATTGCTCGCCCAAGGGACGAAATCGGTTCATCCGGATAGAGAGTACCTTTGTCTATGGAGATGATAGAGACGGAGTGTGAAGTAGTGGTCATCGCGAAAGCCGTACGCTTGTCGTTTGAGGGTTTTGATTTTGTTCACAATGCCCTCGATCATACCGGACGTAATGCCATGGGGGAAGTAGTTCAGGAGGAACGTGCGATAGAACAGGAGCGTTCTGCCGACGCGCACGAGCGGGGGGATGCACGACTGCATGGCGTCGCGACACCAGGCGGTGAGGAAGGAGGCGGCGGTGCGCCGTGTCAGATGCGGCCAGAAGATGCGCAGCTGTTCCTTCCAGACCCGCTTGCTGCCGATCGGCACCATCTGCAGTGCCCGCACGCGCGCCCCTTTGTAGATCACGTCGCGACTCCCGCACACCGGACAAATCGCCAGCGCCTCCGTCATCGCGGCCTCGAAAATGATCCCTCCCTGTTCGAATCGCGTACGACAATGCTTGAGGCCCCGGATGCCAAATGCAGGATACAGAATCGAGGTGGACATGGCTTGACCTCCTGGATGGGTTTCCACAGGCCTTGCCGTGGTCGCCTCTTTTCTTCAAGTCCCAAGTACTCTCAAACCGGATGAACCGTTTTTTTCTAGGTTTTTTCTAGATCAGGCACGTATTTGGAGCATATCGGGAGCGATCTGGCTAAATTGGGTCACCCCTACTGCAAAGCCACAAGTCCTTGATTTTACTGGACTTGTAGCTTCATTTTTTGGCGTGCCAGGAGGGATTCGAACCCCCGACCTGCGGATTAGAAGTCCGCTGCTCTATCCACCTGAGCTACTGGCACGCGGGGTTGGCTTGATTTGACTTACGCGCTCTTTGCCACCTCATATCCACGATGTTACATCCCCCTGTTGCATCAGTCAAATTGAGATTCGGCCGGATCTGCGGGGCGGTATCGCGGCAAGGACGTTCGGGAGTGGAGATTTGCCGATGACCCAGAAGCTCCTTTACGATGAAGGGATTGTTCCCCGTTGCCTCGGCCATCAATGTGGCCTACGTGTGGCGGAAGGAATGGGACGTGACCTTTTGCCGGTCGAGCGGGTGAACCATTTTCCGTTGATCTTGCACTGGAGAATCCGGGCGTTCCGGTTGGGAAGTTTTCTCAACGTTTTTTTGCCCCGCTTTGTCAAAGAACTGTTTCCGCCAGGAGTTGAACGCTTCAGGGTCGAACCGGATGGTGGGCGGTCCGAGCCGCAGATGCGGAATTTGCCCCGGCGGACCAAGGCGCGGCGGGCAGACTCGCTGATTTGAAGGTAGCTGGCCATCTCGCGCGATGTCAAGAGCGACGTTTACGGTCCGCCGACTCACGTCGGCGGCTACAGCTGCGGCGCAACTTTTCACGCCTCATTTGGCTTGATCCCGGTCACGGTCGTCGCCTAAAATCAAAACGACTCAGGAGGCCGACATGGGACGAATCGTGACACAAGTGAAACTGACGAACTTCTCCGACCCCCAAAAGACGTTGTCGGTGAGCGCGTTGGTGGATACCGGCGCCGCCCATATCACACTGCCGAACGCCTGGCGCGAGAGTCTCGGGGAAATCGAGCAACTGGCGGAAATTGAAGTCGAAATGGCCGACCAGTCGCACAAGAGCGGCTCAGTCTGTGGCCCGCTCCGCGTGAAAATCGGAGAATTCCGGCCGATCATGGCCGAAGTCCTGTTCCGGGACATGCAGCCCGATGAAGATGGAGAATACGAGCCGCTTATCGGCTACATCGCACTGGAACAGGCCGGCGCGGCCGTGGACGTGCTGGGCCACCGGCTTGTGCACGTCAAGCGCGTGGACCTGAAATAGCGACCCCGCAATCCCGCTGCACGCCCATTTCCGAAATTCCGAAACGTCTCAGCAAGAAAAACCTTGACGTTTCCCACGGCGTTGGACAACCTGCTCCATGAAATCCCGAGAGGCGTTCGGGCCGCGTTTCGGCGCAGTGGCTGTAGTGCTCCAGAACGTGACAGGGGACATCGGGACTGCCGCGCGTGCCAGTGCGGCCAGGAATCAAGGTAACCGCCCCCAGACTCAGGCTCACGTAATCCGGCCGGAAGCTGGCACCGGCGAGAGACGAAGATCACTTTGGAGCTGACGATGGAGTTGCAGAGTACTGAGAGCCGCAACAATTGTACGCGACGGGCAGCGCGGGAAAAGGCGAGAGACCATCTGTTCATCAGCTATGCCGGCGAAGATGGGGCTTTGGCGGAATGGTTGACGCTCAAACTGACAGCCGAAGGCTACAAGGTCTGGTGTGATCGAATCAAACTGCTCGGTGGAGAGTCCTACCCTAACGACATAGATCATGCCATAAAGCATCGGACGTTCAGAGTCTTGGCACTTCTTTCTCGATTCTCGATCCACAAGGCGAATCCCGTCAAGGAACGAACTCTGGCCCTGAGCATCGCAAGGGAAAGGAAGATTGACTTCCTGATCCCATTGAATGTGGATGGGCTTTCGGCGACCGAACTCGACTGGATGACCGCTGACCTCACTTTCATTCCATTCCATAGAAGCTGGGCCGAAGGGTTTTTGGGTTTGCTCAAGAAACTGGATTCGCTTGACGCACCCAAGAATCCCGAGAAAGGGAAGCAAGCAGTCTGCGAATGGTTCGCGGCACGAGACTGCGCAGCGGCGCGAAATGAACGGCTCTGGACCAACATACTACCAATCATCGAAATCCCACGAACGATTTCCCAATTTGATCTTGAGGGGAACGTTGACCTCGACAATCTCAAGGACAAATGGGCATTCTATCGTCAAACGCCCAACGAGGTGTGGGCGTTTGGGCCTCCAGACCCCAAGATCGGTCTTGCCGGGAAAGAGAAATGTTCGATCCAATGGCAAGACGCCAAGCAGTATGGCCAACTTAACATGCACCATGTGCTGACGCACCTTCTCAAGGAGTCCCTGCGCTCATATTGCCTACGGAGAGGCCTATTGCCCATTCCCAATCGAGATGATCTTTATTTCCCTCCCAATCTGCTCACAAACAACCGCCTTGAATTCACCAACCATGAGAATGTGAGAACCCACGTTCTCGCCACAAGCACACGCACCATTCGCTCTATTAGGTCCGGTGTCGAATATCGTGAACAGATTCGGTACCATCTTTCACCCACCATTCGCCCAATTCTCCGACAATTTGTTTCCGCAGCAGTGCGAGTTGGAGTTCGGCTTCACCTGACGGACACAAACGGCCAACCATTGGAAGCACGTAGAGCGTTGGGAATAAGAAAACGTATCTGCAAGGTCTGGTGGAACCATGAATGGTTGAATCGCGTTATGGCCATAGCATCTTGGCTTACAGAAGGTCAGCAGCCGTGCAACATCATCATCGCACCGGGTGGTTGCTTCTCCATCGGTGGAAACCTTGTGACCTTGACAGCGCCGCTTGGCATTGATGAAGAAGCCCTTGAGAAGGCTGTTGGGATGGAAGAAACAGAAATACTTGATGAAGACGCCGGAATCGATGGGGCGGGCGACGAAGAATCGCCAGAAGAGCCGACCAATGATTAGCAGCGATGTAAGTGTTCTTCAGGAGCCTCCGATCGAGTTCCGTTACGGGCAAAGGCTATCCGATCCCCACGATGGTCTGGCGATGTTCGGTCCGTACGACACCGATTTGCCATCACATCCCAGGAACATCTCCTACGGGTTTGTAGGGACGGCCGGGGGACTGAACCGCTTTCAAGAGTTCGCCGAGCGACTTCGCGCGAGTATTACAGTGGATGGTGACGATCACGCAAAACGCCGCTGGCCGACATTTCCGGGATTTGAGGCGGCCTTTCATTCGGCATGGCCTACGGGACCGACACGTTCAGTTACTCTGGACGAACAGGCCTTGATTGGAGCAGCCAAGAATAAGGACGCCAACCAACGGGCAGGAATAGTCGTAGACTCCTACTTGGACGGAATCCGCCGAATTGCCGAAAGCGACGAGGCGGTTGGTCTCGTCGTTTGCGTTGTACCGGACATCGTCTATCTCAATTGTCGTCCCGAGTCTCGTGTCACGGACGGCCTCGGCGTTTCAATACCACCAGCAGAGAGAAAGTTACGTGCGTCAGGACAGCAGGATTTCATTACCCATTATGATTCGGCACACTACCAGTATTCCGTGGATTTTCGCCGTCAGATTAAGGCGCGAGCTATGCGCCACAACATCCCTATCCAAATAGTTCGAGAATCCACCCTTCGCTTGGATTCGGAGGTTGCCGAACAGGAACGCGGGCTTACAACCCTTTCCGATCGTGCATGGAACCTCGGCGTCGCGATCTATTACAAATGCGGCGGAAAACCATGGCGACTCGCTACAGCACGAGACGGGGTCTGTTACATTGGGATCGCCTACCGCCTGACGGGAAAAGGCAGAGGTGGTCGAAGCGCCTGCTGTGCCGCTCAAATGTTCCTCGATACGGGAGATGGTATTGTGTTCCGGGGCCAGGATGGGCGATGGTATTCTCCAGAAAAGAACGAGTTTCACTTGAACAAGCCTGCTGCTCGGAACCTTCTGGCTGGCGTCTTGAAATCTTATGCGGAACTCGAAGGAAAACCACTCCGTGAGGTCTTCCTTCATTGCCGCTCTTATATCGCTGGGGAAGAGTGGGATGGATTTCGGGAGGCCTGCCCGGCAGGCGTGAAAGTGGTAGGCATTCGAGTTCGTCACGTGTACGATGACGTGCGTCTCTATCGTGAAGGAACCCGCCCCGTCTTGCGAGGCACATTCTGGCAGGTTAGTGAAACGAGCGGCTATCTATGGGGCACAGGGTTCAAACCCCGCCTGGGTACGTATGATGGCTGGGAGACCCCTGCTCCCGTGAGAATAGATATTCAGCGCGGCGAAGCGGAACTGCATCAAACGGCACAGGATATTCTCGGGCTGACGAAATTGAATTACAACGCGTGCAGGCTCGGCGAATCGGAGCCTGTGACGATTAAGTTCTCCAATGCCGTGGGCGAAATCCTTGTCTCAAACCCAAGTGTGATAAACACGAGTCCGAAGTTCAAGTTTTACATCTGATGATCTTGATATGAATTCAGGGACACGCACCTCTTTCCCTCAGAAATCCAGGAGGTGCAGCGCGTCCGGGATCGTGCCTTCCTTGGTCGCCAGCTTGGGTTTCGGCGAGCCGTCAAAGACCAGATACTGCTTTTTTGCTTTGATCGGCAGGTCGAGCCGGCAGTGGCCGCCGACGGGCTGCTTGGGAAAGGCTGAGAGCGGTCTTGAGGTCGGACTACGCGGGACCAAGGGATGAAAGGAGCGCTCGTCGGTTGACCCCATAATGGGTACGAATGAGCCCAGAATGAGTACAACTCAGAAAGCCGCGACCCGCCTGCGGGCCATAGCCCTACGGCGCGGCGAAGACCCGCCAAGAGCGTCGCGCCACCAGCTGCCGCCCGGACGAGGAAATCCCTGCGCTCAATAAGAGCCTGTCCGAAAACCTGGGACACGGACTGGCACAGACGGACACGGACAAACCTGGCGCAGCGAAGCCGCAGCCAAGAAAAACAGAACCACAGATGAACACGGATTCACACTGATAGCCAAGAGCAGCCGGAAAAATCTGCGAAGCCTTCGCAGATTTTGGATGATAGTAGTACGGACCTGCTTTTCGGATGGGCTTTAAGGCGCGGCGTACTCGGTGCAAGCCGGGTCGCGGTCGGCGGTCATGACGTCGAGCAGGCGCTGGTGCATCGCCTTCAAGGTTGCGGCATGGGCCGGATCGGCGGCGAGGTTACGGTCTTCGTTCGGATCGTTCTTGAGATCGTAGAGAGCGACGATGCGGCGGTCGGGCCTCACGACGTATTTGTGCTCCTCGGTCCGCAGCATCCGAAGATTGTTGGCGCGCTGGCAGAAGGCATGATCGCGCCAGGGAATCTTGCGGCCTTCGACCAGCGGCCGCAGCGACCGGCCGTGGATTGCGTCAGGCGACGGCATGCCCAGGTAGTCGAGAATCGTGGGCGGGAAATCAATCTGGCTGACTGGCTCACGGACGACCGCGCCCGGCTTGATCCGGCCCGGCAGCCGCAGCAGGAGTGGAATTCGCACGAGATCATCGAAGAAGCCGGTAATGGACTTGCCGATGCAGCCGTGGGCGCCCACCATGTCGCCGTGGTCCGAGGTGAAAAGGACCAGGGTGTTGCCGGCCAGGCGCAGGTCGTCGAGTTTCTTCAGAACGCGTCCCACCTGGTCGTCCATGTACTTGACCATGCCGTGATAAATGGCGGCGTACTCGCGGATTCCTTCAGGGCCGGCGAGATCGCCCAACTGCTTGCTCGGCCCCCGCTGGTCCCACGCGGGCAGATTGGTGCTGCCCCCCAGTTCGATCTTCTTGCGGTCCACCAGGCTGTAGTAAGGCTCCGGGATCACCCACAGGTCATGGGGCGGGCTCCAGGAGGCCGTGATCATGAAGTTTCCGTCGGCGTTTTGTTCCAGCAACCCGAGCACCTGGTTGGTGATCTGGGTTTCCGGCAGGAACTCGGGTGGAATCAAGCTCCGGCCGATGATCGAGATGTATCCCAGGGTGTTGTTGGGCCGACTGGTGAAAGTGTGGTATGCCTTCTCGATGGCGGGAATCATCTCGACGGGCCGGCCGAGATATTTCCCCGGGCTGCGATGACCGGCAAACTGCGAGGCGGGGAGCCGTTCATCGAGGAAGTCCCGATAGTCGCGTTGGGTCTTGCTCCCGTAGGCGAACGACTCGTAGCAATCGAAGTCGCCCAGATCGCCCAGGTGCCACTTGCCGCGAAAGGCCGTGTCGTAACCGGCGCGGTGGAGTATGGTTTCCGTATTGGGGAAGGCCTTCTGGGCGAGCGGAGGCTGTCCGTTCCGGCCCGGACTGACGTTCTGGAGGATGCCGTGCGAGTGCGGGTAAAGTCCGGTGATCATCGAAGCGCGCGATGGCGAGCAGTAGGGCGTCACGCAAGTGGCGTTCTCGAAGAGAACTCCTTCACGGCCGATGCGATCCATGTTTGGGGTTTCAATATAGGGATTCCCGGTGAGCGATAGCGAACGGTGGTGCTGCTCGTCGGTCATAAGGAAAAGGACATTCAGGCCGCCCTCGCGCCTGGGGCGTGTGGCACAGCGGACCCGTGAGGGAGACGCAGCAGCCAGGGCGGCGAGCCCGAGGGTTCGCAGGAATCGGCGGCGATCCAATCCCTTCATGAAGAATCCCTTTCGCCTGATCGGCGTCGGCGGAGCAGGCATTTCGTATGCAACGGCTGCGCCCGCGCATTCGTTGGCTCGGCCACAAGCCGGTTGCATAGTAGGTGATCCATCCCCCAGCGCCCGTCAACTCCAAACCACTGTCGGCGTGGGAAAGAGCTGGTACATGGTACCCCTGAGTGCACCTAAACATAAGCAAAGGGACCAAAATGACAAAAGGGACATAAGAGACAAGGAGAGAAGTCAGACCGGTCAGCCAATTCGGTCGCACAAGAGCGGAGGCAAGAGCAACCGACACGGCCGGTTCCTTCCCCGTTCTACTCCACCTTTGGGCCGGCGATTCGTTCGCCGCGCTGTTGGCGCGCCTGGTCGGCCGGATCGAAGGTGCCGTAGAACAGGGCGTTGGCGTCCATCCAGGTGGCGAGGCGCTCGATCTCATCCGGGTCCAGCGCGACTTTCTCGTGGCCGTCGAGAAGCAACTTCATCAACGGGCTGCCGCGCGCTCCGAAGAAATCGGGTCTGGAAAGCGGTTCGCTGTTGGTCTGGCGGAAGTCGCCCGGCGCCCCCCACGCGGAATAGCGCACGCGCGGGGCGAGCGCATTGTACGACACGGTGTAGGGTCCCTGGGGCTTTCCCGTGAGGATGACGCCGCCGTCGGGTTTCTGCTCGCTGTGGCAGGCGACACACTGTTTGTCGAGAACGGGCTGAACCAGGATGGGAAAGCTCAGCGGCTTCGAACCGTCGGGTCCCGTCTCGATCGCCGAAGGCGGTCTCTTCAAGGCCTGCGCCGGCGGCCGTTGCGGAGGCGCTTCGGTGCGGCGTTCATGACAGCCGACGCAGGAAGCGGTCTCGCCGGGTTGGAGATAGGTCACGCTGCGCATGATCTGCACGGCCTGGCCGCGGGCGTCGAGCGCCTGAAAGGCCAGCGGGAGCCGCGCTGGGGCGCGGAAGTAGGCCGAACCGTCCGATTCGACGGGCACGGTTCCGAGCACTTGCTTGCCCGGCGAGGCGTTGGGAATTCCCACCGGCGGCATGTTGATGTGCGGCGTGGATTTGGGAAGCACCTGGACGATCCGCAGCCGCCGGATTGTCTCCTTGGGCAATTCCGGCCAGGCCGCATAGACGTTTTCGAGAAAGAACGTGCCCTCGCGCTCGTCGCCGGCGGCCGCGAGCGACGGCAGCGCGGGGGGCTTCGGACGCGGGCGCAGCGGCGTCGGCCAGAGAGTCGAGATGTTCAGATCGCGATGGAGCAGTTCCTTGTTTCCAAAACAGTCCACCAGGTAGATGCCGAACATGTTCGGCGGGTTAGACGAAGGCTCGCCGATTAGGCGGTCGAAGCTGTAGGCCGCGAGGAAGTACTTCTCGGAAAGCGGATAGGGCGTGCGGTAGCAGTGGCCCGGCCATCGCGCGGCTTCGGGCGGCACGGGCGGCGGCTTCGGAACGCCGACGGGCGCGTGCCAGAGGCCCTTCGCGCCGTTCGACACCGGCGCCTCGCTTTCGGGAAACAGCGCGTCGGGCGTCAGGCGCGCAATCGGATCGAGGCCATCGCCGCCCTTGCTCACGTCCAGCAGAATAATCGAGCCTGCCGTCATGGCGTGGTGGGCCGCGGCCGTGGCCATCACGCGGTTCGATCCGGGAATCGGCCGGGCCTCCCACACGCCCACGGGATTGAGCGTATTGTTGCCGTAGAAGGCGCGCACGTCGGCGCCGTCGGGACGCACGGTCCAGAGATTCTCGTAGTGCACCGCATGGCGATCCACGTAGTCCCAGCGCGTGTAAATCACCCGGCCATCGTTGAGAACGCACGGGTCCCACTCGTGTGTCTCGTGGTAGGAGATGGGGTGCGGATTCGAGCCGTCGGGATTGGCGAGCGCGAGCGTGTAGGTGGGGCAGGGGCCGCGTCCGCACCGATGGAATCCCTGACGGCGCGTTGAGAGGAACATGATCTTCCCGTCGGGCAGATACCGCGGCGAAAAATCATCGAACGCCCCGCCGGTCAGTTGCTTCAGGTCGCTTCCGTCAGTGGTCATCTCGTAGAGATGATAGAAGCGATCGAGAAACGTTTCGCGGTTGGGCGGGGCGGTTTCCGCGCGGCAATACGCGAACAGCATCCGTTTGCCGTCGAACGACACCTCCGGGTGTTGGTAGCTTCCAACGGGCAACGCCCCTGCGGCAAGTTGGCGACACCGCATGGATTCGCTCGGACTGTCGAGAACGAAGATTCCGCCGCCCGGCTTGGCGCAGCTGCCGTAGTATTGTGTGAGCTGGTGACTGAAGCAGCCGGGCGCCTGTTTGGCGAAAAGGACCGGGCCGGTCTGGACGGCCGGGTTTTTGAGGACGATTTTTCGGCGCAGGAAGTGCACCCGGAGCCAGAGCTCCTCCCAGCTCGACAACTCCGATTCGTCCGCGGCCTGCCGCTGTGAGTCGGTCCAATGTTTCCACACGGCGCGGCAGGCCTCCCATTCCTTCGCCTCGTGATCCACGTCGGCGCCCGAGGCCCGCAGGTCGCCCAGCAGGTCGTCGCCGCGCTTCAGAATCCGCTCGATGGCCGCGGGATAGGTGCTCGGATTGCGTTCGGTGCCGATCCCATCCTGCATTCGCCAGTCCCATTCGAGCAGCGCATTCTCTGCCGCCGGACGCAATTCGGGTTGTCGGGGCGGCGGGCCGGCGCCTTCCGGCTGCGGTTTGGGCCAGGGGATCCCGTTGGCGTTGTCGAAGGCCGACGACTGATTCGGCGTCGAAAAACGGATTCGGCGCCACCGAACCGCCGCGGCCTCGCCGGGTCTCGCGCGCGTCTGGAATCGCACGGTTGTCCCCTGGGCGCGCACCTCGCCGGAGACTTCCAGACGCGGCCCGGCCCCTCGCGCAAGCGCCGTTTGTTCCGTTCCGCCTTCGAGCGACAGAACCACTTCGGCGATTCCCTGGACAGGTTTCGCCTCCGCTTCGACGGTGAGGCGACCGGTGAAGCCGCTCACGGGAATGGAAACACAAACGTCCTCACCGTCCTGCACGCACGCGATGAACTCCGATTTCCCCAGGACGGCAATCTGCGGCCCCGCATCGCGCGCAATCACCGAGAAGCCGCACCACGTCGAGGTCGGGGACGGCGCCGACTCGCCGCACAGCGTCACCTCGGCCTTTCCAACGGCGATTGGGGCAGCGTCAAGCGTCGCACCCGCCAGAGCAAAAATCGCCGCGGCGGCCCAAACCGAACTCCTCTTTCGTGCGAATGACACGCACATTTCGCTGTGAGACCGATTCCTAAACCAGTTGCCCCATTCCCACTGCGCCACGACGAATCCCACGGCATAAGCCACGCCGATCATCCCGATGAAGTGCTCGGTGCTGATGTTGGCCGCGATGATCGAGCCGCCGACGGTGTACCAGGGCAGACCTTCGCCGGCCAGGAAATAGCCGCGCGTTCCCGATGTTTTGCGCCGCGCAACCCAAAGCCCCAGCGCGATGTTGCAGGCGAGGTAGAGGCCGAACACGATGAAGTTGAGCGTGTTGGCGAACATCGGACTTGTCCCTCTCAAGGGCCTAATTTCGGCGGCAGGGGCGCGTCTTCCCAGCCCTGACGGCCCAGGGCGACGTCGCGTTCGGCGAATTCCCAGATCACGACCTTTTTGTCCTCGAGAATTTCGGGGTTGGTGCTGAGCCTTTTTCGAACGTCCGTCGCGGCGCCGCCATCGCTGACGATGTAGTCCACCGGCGCCTTCAACGCCAGAGCTAAATGCGAAAGGAATCCCGCCGAACCCGGCAGAACAGTCCTTGTAGCCCGATCCTCTTTGCCATTCGTTTCTCTGAGCTCCGACCTCTTGCCTCTGACCTCTTCTCCCTGGCTGGTCATCTCTCCCAACGAGCGCGGTTCCGGCGTCTGGTAGATGCGGCAATAACTGTCGCCGAGAACCAGGATGGATGCTTTTTGCGCGGGAAACCGATAGGTGCCCGGCCGGTCGGACGGCGACGGGATCAGAACGCCCAGAGCGGGATCGCGGACCTGCTCGCACTCAGCGACTTCCGGCTCGAATTCCGATTGAATGCCGGGAATCTGTGTCATCTCCAGAACATCGCCGAATCGTCTCACCGAGACGTTGGAAGTCTCGTACCGTCGGCTCTCCGGCGGCGCCCAGCCCAGTTCCCTGAGCCTGTGCGCTGCGGCATTCGCAGCCGCTCGCGCGCCCGCCGGGGTCCAGTGGGTGTCGCGCGCGAGAAAAAGGGTTTCGGCGGGCGCGTTCTTGCGCGAGTCGCGAAACGCCGCAAATAAATCAGCGGCGACGACGCCCTGCTTGCGCAGGTCATCGAGCAAATCCTCGGTGGGCGAGCGGAACTGCTGTTCCTTGCCAACCGCGCGCCGGGTCAGCTGGTCGGGATAGACACAGGGCTTTCCCGGAACCGGCACGACCAGCAGTTCGATTCCGCGTTCCCTGAGCTGGTCGCGAAATCGGATGATGGCGCGGACGACACTGTCGCGACACGTGCTGCCGTCCGGCGGCCGCACCCATTTCGAGCCGCTCTTGTCCACCTCGAGCCGGTTCGGCTCGACCAGATAGCGAACGTCGGGCCGGTAGAAAAGCCAGCCGTCGCGGCCCATCATCGCCTTCGAGCCTGTGTCCGCTAGAGCGTGAAACAGAAGTCGCTGCATTTGAGGGCGTAGCGCCTGCTGAAACCAGGACTTGTCCTCCAAATTCCTTTCAAACTGCCGAAGGTTTCCGGCCGTGGGCTTGTATCGAAATACATCGGTGAACTGTACCCGTTCTCCCCGACAGAGTTCGATAACGACCTGGCTCACCGGCACGACACCGATGACGGCCAGGAAGCACCCGATCAGAACGATCTCTTCTTTGCGCCGGTGATCCGACATCCATGCCCCTCTCAGAACTGGAAGTACAGGAACGGATTGAAGGCCTGGGAAAACATCACGATGAGCGAGATGACAAACAAGGGCGCCAGGAATCCCACCCGTCCCCACGTTTGAGGCTCCTGCGCCCACTCGTGCGCCTGCATCGGTTGAAAAGTGAGCAGGGTGCAGACGCCGAAGACGATCAACGACGTGGGCGTATAAATGTCCGCCGCCAGCAAGCCCGACGCGGTTGACGCGCGCGCGAGGCCGAACATTGAACCGAAGTAATGCATCGCCGCCGTCAGGTTTTCGGCGCGAAACAGCACCCACGAAAAGAGCATCAGCGCAAACGTATTGGCAATTCGCAGGGGCCGAGGGAACCGCTCATAGAGGCTTTTCTTGCCGCGCCACCGCTCGTAGCCGAGCAGCAGACCATGATAGCCTCCCCACACGACGAAGTTCCATTTGGCCCCATGCCAGAGTCCGCCCAACAACATCACGATGGAGAGGTTGACATAGGTCCGTCGCGGGCCTGTGCGGTTGCCGCCCAGGGGAAAGTACAGATAGTCGCGCAGCACCGACGAGAGCGAGATATGCCAGCGCCGCCACACTTCCGTGATGCTTTCGGACAAGTAAGGCGCGTCGAAGTTCTTGAGATATTCAAACCCAAGCATTCGCCCCAGTCCCACGGCCATGTCGGAATAGCCGCAGAAATCGAAGTAGATTTGGAACGCATAGGCCGTCACGCCGAACCAGGCGTCCAGGGCGCAGGGGCCGGCAGCATTGAAGACCGCATCGGCCACGTGGCCCGCCGGATTGGCCAGCAGAATCTTCTTCGCAAAACCCAGGATGAAAATGGAGACGCCGGAAGCGAAGCGCCGAACCGTATGTTCGCGAAATCCCAGCTGATCGGCCAGCGTGTGATAGCGGATAATGGGTCCGGCCACCAGGTCGGGAAAGAGCGCCACGAAGCACGCAAAATCGGAGAAGGATTTGGCCGGTTTGGCGTGCCCGCGGTAGATGTCAATGATGTAAGTCATCGAATGGAACGTGTAAAACGAAATGCCGATCGGAAGTGTGACCCGAAGAATCGGAAAGGCACTTGCGCCGACCAGCTCGCGCAGCCGGTTCAAGCTCTCCACGGAAAACATATAGTATTTGAAGAAGCCCAGAAACGCGAGGTTGGTGACGCAGCAGACAATCAACGCGCCCTTCCGGTGCCACCAGGTCGCCCCCGGCCTGGAGATGACCCGGCCCCAGATGAAGTCCATCACCGTTGTGATCATCATGAGGCAGACGAACCACGGTTCCCACCAGCCGTAGAAAATGTAGCTACAAATGGTGATAAGCAGGTTGCGCCACTTGTAGGGCATGTTGAAGTAAAGCAACAGGAACAGCGGCAGGAAGTAGAAAGTGAAGATGTGGGTTGTGAAGACCATCTAAAAGCAACGATGAATTATGAATGATGAATGATGAATGAAAACACGAAAACGAAAAAAAGCGAACCGCCGATGGGTCATACATTGTGCTCGGTCAAAATGATGTCGGGTTCACCCAGATCGCGAAGAAACGGTTCACGCCTTGCGGAAAGCAATAATCGAGCGCACCGCTGGGCGCCAAATCCTGTAGCTCATAATCCAGCGCCATGCGATGCGCCTCGCCCACCACGAACCGGGTCAGCTTGCCGCCCAGAGGCTCCTCGCCCCAGTCGGAGTCCTTGATTTTGGACCGCGGCAACCACGGTTTGTAGTGGCCGACGAAGATCTCATCGCCGGATTTCAACTCATACTTTCTCTGCGGATCCTGGCGGTGAACTTGCAGGACCTGATACTTCAACACGTACGTATAGCGGTAGGCGCCCAATGCGGGAAATTGCTCCGGTCGCTCGATCAGGCGCGCCGTGACTTCGATTCGGCCCACCCGGGTCACCATCTCGTCTTCGCCTGTTTGCACGCGATTGGCGAGCAACCACAGGCCGAACGCCAGACCTCCCAACACGCACAATGCCCGCACCGGTCCCGGTCCCGGCGGCCATTGGCGCGCCGGACGAGACGATGCGTCCGCCTCCATCGCCATCGAGTAGCTGGTCAGCGCCGAGGAAGGGGTGGCGTCAGACTCGATGGCGGAGGCGGCGTCGCCGGCCTCGGCGGGTTGGCGGGTCGTTTCGTCGGCCAACTACTTTTCTCCAATCCTGGCGGAAGTCCACTGAGGCTCGAACCCTTCGGGCAAGTTGGTCAGCCGGAGCACCGGACCCTTCCTGGCGGTTGGATAGAGAGCCTCCAACTCCTCGTACCCTTTGTCTCCCGACACGATGATCGGCGCATCGGAAAGGCGGATGACGGCCATGGGCGATTCGATCATCGTATCATGCGGCATGATGGAGAAAATTACGTACTTGTCGTCCGGCGAGGTGCAGCCGAAGTAGATGTGCTTTTCGCGTTCTGCATACACCAAAGTGCGGCTGGTCCCGTCGGCCGCCGCCTGCATCAGCATCGTCCAGCCATATCCGTCGGCCAGACCCGGCGTGCGGTTGGAATAGATCACGCGCCTGGAATCATTGAACCAGTCGGGCGTGCAGTTGAGCTGCCGCGTCAGCAAGGTGGATTTCCCCGTCTCGACGTCCACGGTAATGACGTTCCAGTCCGCGCCGTTGACGTTGGCGGTTCCGCAAAGCCGCTTGCCGTCGGGCGACCAGAACATCTGCTGGAAGATGCCCTGCCGCGCCATCTCCTTGACCACTTGCTTGGTGGCAGAATCCAGAATGCGTATCTTTCCTTCTCTCCTATACAAACAAGCGATCTGTTTGCCATCCGGACCCCACGAGGCCCAGGGATATTCCCCAGACTTCCCTTGAGTTACCGGATTCGACCCGTCCCTGTTGGCAACGACGAGTTTGCCGAACTGGCCCCAGAGGTCGTGATTGATTTTCTCGGCCTTGTTGAGGCGGCGATAAAGAATCTTGCTGCCGTCGGGAGAGAAACGCCCGCCGTACTCGTTGAACTCCGGCGTCGCTGTGATGTTGCGAAGGTTCGAGCCATCGGGACGGGAAAGAAACAGGTCGTAGTCGCCCCGGCCCGTTTTGGCGGCGAACAGAATCCAACCGCGCTCGGCCACTTCCCTGGCCAGTTTCTCCGCCTCGGGCTCGGCGGCGGCGCTTCGACGCGCCAACAGGCAGACGACGCCCAACACGCCCGCCAACACGAACCATGAAAACCTTGTCGGTCTTCTGATGCCGCCTCGCAGGACCATGTCGGCGCTCTTTCCTTATGCCTTCGCAGGTGGATCGTATTGGGGAACCTTCACCAGCTCGCCGCCCCGCAACGCCGACTGGTGGGCGACGATGCCCGGCACCGTGTAAGCCAGCGCCTCGTAAACGTCCACGGCGGGTTTGCGGCCATGCACGATCGAGTCAATGAATTCGTGCGTCAGAAACGTGTGAGAGCCTTCGTGGCCGCTGCCGTGGCGCAACGGCTCGGGCAACATGTCGGTCTTCCACCATTCCGGCTGCTGATACTTCTCAAAGGCGGGCGCTTTGCGCTCAAATCCGGCGTCGTCCTTCTCCATTCGTTCGCCCGAGCGGATGATGACCGGGCCGAGGCCGTTGGGATGAGCCGTATAGAAGCTCATCTTGTCGCCGATCCACTGCGCCCGCTCGCAGCCGCGGTGAGCGCCCTTCCACCAGACATTGACGCGAAAGGCATGGCCTCGGTTGGTCCGAAACATCGCCGATTCGTTCCAGAAGGGGTTGCCGTAAGCGTTGTCCTTCAGGATGGGACTGTCGTCGCCCCAGCCGGTGCAGACCACCTGCGTCAGCCGTTCGCCCGTCACGGCGATCAGTTGCGAGGTGGTGTGGGTCGGATAGTGCATGGGAGCGACGCCGTAACGCCAGGTGCGTTTGCCGTCCACCACGTAGAGCACCTCCAGGCCGGGGTGCTGATACTCCGCCTCGCAGTAGTAGAGGTCGCCGAACTTGCCCTGCTGATAGAATTTGCGGGCCGAAATGGTGGACTGCTGGAAGTGGCCGGTCTCGGCCATCATGTATGTCAGCCCGTACTTCTTGACCGTGTCGAGCAGGAGATCGGCCTGCTCGAGGGTCCCCCAGGCGGCCGGCACCGCCGAGATCGCGTGCTTGCCGTTCTTCATCGCCTCAATGACGTGCTGAACGTGAAGCGGGCCGTCGGTGAAAATCGCCACGGCGTCAATATCCTTCGCGCGCACCAATTCCTCCAGGGAGTTGTAGGCGGTCGAGCAGCGATACACTTTCATCAGACGCTCGCGCCGCTCGGGGCGCAGATCGCTCACCGCCTGGACGACGCAATCGGGGTGCTCGTGCCACTGGAAGTCGGTGCCAAACCCTCCGCCCACGACCCCGATGCGAACCTTCTTCGGAGCCGCGTTGACGGCCCTCGCAAATGGCGCGCCGATGGCCATGCCGGCCAAGGCCGCGCCGCCGACCTTGAGAAACGTACGCCGGCAACAATCCGGCGATTGCTGCGACGCGCGGGAACCGCGCCGCCCCGACGCGCTCACGCTTGTCTCGGAAACCGATTTGCCCGTTGCCATGGTATTCCCCCTATTCCGATCCTCCGTAGTGTCAAAAGTTCTCAGTTCTTTGGGTCGTCGAAGCGCTGAGAACATTGCGTTTTCTGAAAAAGTGGGTTGTCTCCCCCCATGAGTTGCGGCATGGGGCTTCTGGCGACAGAAAGCGAGGCAA
>Ga0315274_10006015_pt1 | contig 17720 bp, 11 predicted proteins | sample YL17G02_20_MG_FD_203700 | JGI IMG/M metagenome (GOLD analysis project Ga0315274, IMG submission 203700) | Sediment microbial communities from Yellowstone Lake, YNP, Wyoming, USA - YL17G02_20 | ecosystem: Environmental > Aquatic > Freshwater > Lake > Sediment | place: USA: Wyoming | collected...
CTTTCATGAAGTGAAGGAAGTCTGTGATTCGCGCAGACGGGTTCATTGCTAGCATAATGTGTGCCATGACTGTCAGGAAATCGACGCTTAGGAGATAGAAGTCGGGCCGGTCCTTCGTCTTCTGACTTAGGAAGAAAGCCCCCTCTTTCCCTGCTGCCGCCTTATAGAAACTCCACACCTGTGCCGTGGAGTCATATCTCGACCCTACTCCTGCATAGTATAGCCTAACAGCTTCCTTAAAGATACGGAGACAAAGTGCCGGGTTCGCGGACACCGCGCTCTTGAGGGTATCTGCATAAGCGGGTGTAATAATGTCCGAAACGCGGTCAATATAGTCCCGAACTTGGACTAGCAGCAGCTTGTCCGTTTTTCCCCTAAAGGCTTTGTTAGACTTATACTCCCGTACAAATTCGTGCGGGAGGACTAATCCTGCAAGCGAAGCCGATCCCTCAGCAGCCTCCCTGAGCCTTCCTAGTGTCGAAAGATAGGCAGGGTGCTCTAGGATGATGCCCTTGTGAACTGATACAAATGCGGCGAAGGGTTCCAACGAGATGTCCTGCTGATGAGGATCGAAAGAGGAGGAAACTGGGATCTGTGGCTTGAAAGGACACTCATCTATGCCTGGACAGTCGCGGCAGTTAGGTGGTGCTTGCTTGGCATCAGATTGACCAGCGGGAGCTTCCAGAGCCACGAATGCATCCTCCATCATGTGCCGCAACGCAATTGCCGTTCTAAGCGTATACGTAGCCAGATGGAAACATATGCACGAATAGAGCCATTCCATGAGTTCAACGTGAGACAGTGAATCACGATAGGCCATTATGTGCTTCAAATCATCTCTGAACATTCGCGCATGAGGACGGCACAATGGCGGCGAACTCTCCTGCCGCATCACTTCTTTGTTCTCGTCCCTCACTCTCCTCATCTCCTGCTCAGATATAGCGGGAAGGCTGGAGAGAGAGAGAACTATCCTTGAGAATGCTCCAATCTTCGCGGCGCTGCTCTCGCTGAAGAAACCCCTGACATCCTCAAGGATTCCAAGATCCAGATCTCCCTTCTCATCGTATGCAAGCAGACTGAAATATAGACGCTGCAGACCGACTCTGCTATCAGAGCTATACTGAGATGGCCATATCCGGGACATGTCCACATGGACAGGTTTGAGAGACAGAAAAGGATCCGAAATGTCTGCCCTCTTGTCACCAGTATACTTGGCTTGGGTCTGGAATATCCATGTTTCTAGCACCGAGGAGGCTGTGTCCCCATCAGCCTCAAGAACAACCGACTCCTGATCGTCCACGATTCTCCGTGCCAAGTCCACAGCGTTATTTGGCAGAGTACCCATCTCGTCCTTTCTGACACGACCCGTCCAGTCGTACAGGAATCCAAGAAAGAGTCCAAATATGTCCCCGAAGCTCAGCTTCTTTAGCTTTGCTGGAAATACATCATCGTGCGTCCACGAGTGATAGTCTTCTCTGCGTGACTTAGCCAATGCTTCAGCTCCCCTTCCCCTCTATCTTCCATTTGCTCTTCGGATCCATGGTGTCAGGCTCAATCTTCAGCACTTCTTTGCCATAGAGATCATAATACGCCATCATGGATCTGTCCTTTGCCAGTTCCCTGATTTTCTTCTTGATCACTTCGAAATTCCTGTATCGTGCGTCTTCTACGATCGATGGTTGCCTTCCTTCAAGCACGCCGCTTAGAAGGCCGTAGGTTGCTGCATCAATCTTGAAATCGGCACTCCTTCCTCCCTCTACCACTAAGTGAACATGGACCTCCATGGGCACAGGATCAAACAGACCGTATCTCTCGACCGTCGCCATGCATCCTGCGTGTTTGTCAAATGCCCTTCCGAGATGTATGTCAGACTCTGATCCATCAATGAAGACCGGTGTAGCGGCTATGTAATCAGCCAGCTCCCCACGATTGAACCTTGCGTCCAGAGAAACATGGAACTCCATGCGCTTCAGTCCAAGGGCCTCTCGGGAGTTGAGACCCTCTGAAGTCATCACTGCATCTGGAAGAAGGTCGATCAGAATATGACTTATCAAGTCGCGTCTGCGGGGATCGTTGTTCCTACTGCCATCAAACACATACTTCCGCGCTTTGAGCACAACCTTTTGGACGAATCTCGTGACATAGTCGCGAGAGTACAGCTCGTCATAGTCACTGGCTTTTGGAATGACCTCCTTGTTGGCAAAGACATAGCGTCTCTTCATGCAGGAAATCATGGTCTTGGTCAGTTCTCTTGTCATAACGGGAATCAAGTCCGCTTCATCTGTCCTTAGCTCGGGCCGAGCTGATTGCTCTTGAAGCACACTGAGCATTCTGAGTTGGCGGCTGAGATAGTATCGTTCCTGGGGAAGCAGGTCAGATACCATAGTGAGAGCTTCTTCAGGGTTGGGACCCAGAAGCTTGGAGGCCGCCAGCTCGCAGTAGGAATCGATCCTGTGACCGGAAAGACCAGCGGGGTCATGTGAAAGAAGAGCCCGGACAATACGAGATGCCTCAGCGATGTTGCGTACTCTCGCGAATTCGTTTGTAAGTTCCGAATATGCGTCGACATGTTCAAAGACCTGATCTGAATCAGAGAGAATCTTTGACATTTTCTCGAGTAGATCCTTGCTGCTCTCATCGAAGAATGGGCCGTCTTGAAATGGAGAGTTGTAGACCAAGGAGGCCAAGAGGTCTCCGTAGAGTGGCCAGTCTGCAAGGTACTGAACTAGGCTGACGCAGGTCTTCTCAGTGAGCACATAGCTAAGTTTCTCATGTAGGCTTGATCTGCCTCCCACGGCCTCGGAGATGAATTCCCAAAAATCACGAATAGTGAAGTGGATATTGGACGAGTAGGACGCTCTCAGAAGAAGATACTCAAGACAGCGTACGACGGATTCTTTCCGAAGCAGGCTGATGTTTGCTATTATGAAACACTTCTCATAGGCGGGGCAAGACTGACAGTGATCCCAGTAGTCGAGGCCAGTTAGTGTCGAAACAAGGTCCGAAATCAGAGAGGAGGTCTGACTCCCGTTCTGATCGATGTTGAAAAGCGCTCTTCGGCCTAGATCTAACACGAGAACCTTCCAGCGAGTGGCGGGCTTCTGAGGAGCACCAGGAATATCCATCATGGATCTTATTGTTTCTTCAAGAAGGGAGAAGCGGATGGCTGGTTCTCCATCGATTTCACGTTTCTTTGCCCTGTCAAAGAAAGAAAGAGCCATTCCGGTGTTCATGGCAATGATGTGAACATCATCCGGCTCCCGGGTCGCATTTTCATCAAAAAAGGCTGAGAGATACCTTCTGAGCGTGTCGACCTGGTTCTCACTTGCTGAATCAGAGTGCGTCGCATCAAAGTTCCATCTAATTCTGCGCCCAGCGACTGTATCACCGTGTTCTTTCTGCAGCATCCGCATTAGCGCAGTCTTCCCGTCTCCGGCATTGCCCGCAATCATGACAAGATCCGGGTTCTCTTCCTCAAGCATCCTCCAGAAGTTGCGGTCCATGGCGGATTCGGTGTATATCTTCGTCTGGACATCAGTAAGCTGCATACCGGCCACAATACCCGTGGAACCCTTTCTTAGCTGCGCAAAGAAACGATAAATCAATTCCTCAATTGGCCGGCTCTGTTCAGCCACTGGCAGCATCTCCTCCAGCGATATACCCGGCGTCGGTTGTTCGACTGCCTCACAGGTCTTGGCATCTTCTCCACCGCGCTCTCCAGACACACGCGGCATTCGGAAAAGGGGCACGTGATCTTCAAGTGGAACCTTGTGGGTTTTCGGATTGCCCTGTTTAGGAACGGCCTCGAACAGCGCTTCGCCAATCGCGTCCTTTCTCTCCCTGAACTGCTGATATACAAAACACAGGTTATTACTGCTGTCAAAACGGATCAAGTCTGTTCTGAAGAGAAATGGGTCTTCGTCTGCGTAGTACTGGACATAGCAGGCGTCGAAAACTAGACCTGCGGTGCGGCAGTCCTTCAGAGTTGTTGTTTCGGTGTTCAGCCCGTCAGTTATGACCGTTCGAACTCCCTCGCCAGATGCAGATCGTGGGACAAGTATCTGAACCTCAGCAAAACGAAGCAGGTTCTCGATCAGCGCAGGCACCAATTCCTTGATACTTGCATCCATGAGCCCCTGCAGACTTGCTTCAGAGTCCCATGCATGAGAACGATAGTTGCGAAGATGTAGTATGAAACTAAGAAGCTCGTGGGGCGTGACTTGTTTCGATGGACGGTACTTGTCGATCGAACGGAACTGCTGGATTGCGCTCAAGAGATCTTTGGCAGCTGAATTGAGGTCTGGGGAAAGTTTCTCTTTGCTGCACTCAATGTACTTCAACGCGAATCTGTCGCTTGTGCCGAGAAGCAGTGTAACCGACATCTCGGCGAAACGCATCCATGAATCGAATGTGGGTTCTTTCATGACCTGAGCAACAAGATCGTGAAGATTCCGGTCTATGCTGCCGCCGCTACTCCTGACCCGAGCAATGTAGCGGGTGAAGAAGAGAATGGCGACAGTCCGATACAGCTCCTCGGTAAGCCTATTGATCGTTTCTATGGCTTCTTTGTTAGTGGTAGAGTTCCTAAGTTGATGCATAGCACCGTGCAGATTCAGCAGTATCGTCATGCTCTTGGCCCTCTCCACTTGTGATGAGCGTGTAAAGGCTCTGGCGAAGGGACTTGCCAGGACACGATCAACATGGTACTAACCAAGTACTTGCTGCGGTCCGACTAATAAGCAATATCGTGGCGTTTGGAAACGGAGCAACAACCGGAACCATATCGAAGCTTGAACCTCCGCCTTATGCACTCAACCAGCCATTCGAAGGATCCTACTGGCGTCTTGGAGTCACGTTTCGGCCATAGAGAAGGACATCCAGTTGGCTTGAACTGATGAAAGGGTCCAACCCCATATGATCTCTGATCCGAATGACAACACTGGCCTGCAAGCCGGTAAGGTCGCAAGATATCCCTTGAGAAGAAGTATGAGTTCACTCATGGGACAGGATTCACTCCTTGCTGCAGGAACGGCTTAGAATCGGAGGGGTTTCGCCGGAGCCCTCTCTTGGCTATGCAGAAAACGAACAGTTTCTGCGGGGAGATGCTCACCCGCCGTCCAGTGCTAGCAAAATGCTCCCATATCCCATGCTCAGAATATGTATTAGGAACCTCCGTCGCTAATGACAGGAGAGGACAGGTGAGGGCTGAATCGCCTTCGGCCTTCAACATGCCATGTCGAAGCCATTGTGGAGGACCGATTGTGGAAACGTCGTCCTTGCAGTTCAGGGGCGAGAAGATACCGCTTTACTTCATCACTGAACGCTGTGAGAGATACCAGACCCCGAAGTACAATGAAATCATGGGGGCTCTTGATGATTCCAGTGGTCACATGGAATGGAAACAGGCCCTAGAGTGGTTTCTGAACCGGGACAGGCTCATCCCCTTGAAGGAGAAAGTCGCGATACAACGTATCGGTATCTCCCAGTCAAACAGAGTCTTCTGCGTCGAAACAGGGGCTTCAAGAGTCACATATCAACACCTTTCGTATCTTGCTCACAACACTGGTTGGTATTTCTATCTCACAGGCGTTAATCTTGGAAGAAGCCCGACATCTTATGCTGTCGACCAGATTCCAGTGAAATATACCAAGAAACACATCGAAGAAACCTGGGATACCCTCAGGGACGGGCCGATAGAACTGATTGACATTGGTTCAGGGCCTAATAGTGTCTGCTTTTTGCTGAAGATCGGTTCACTTAACATTCTCCTCGATGCGGGTTTACCAAGAACAACAGAGGGAACTGGCTTGACGGATCAGCTGCGCGAGCTGGTTGACCATCTGGATGGTATCTTCCTGAGCCATGCACACAGTGATCATTGCCAAGGACTTGCTTTGGTGCTACAAGCCTTTCCAGATGCAGTAGTCTTGTGCTCAAGCACGACTCTGGATTTCTTAGCGTTCAAAGAAGCGTCAGTTGAATGGGGCACGAATGAAACAGAAACCAAGGTCACCCTATCCGACTCATCGCGCAAGTTAGTAACCAATACCGTAAGAGTGGCTTCACGCGACAGAATACAGTTCGCTGGCGGTGATATGAGCTTCTTCGCAGCAGGACACATGCCCGGGGCTCTGATGCTTCACATCAAAGATGGCGATTATGGCTTCCTTTACACTGGAGATTTCTCGCTTTTCGACTATTTCCCGATCCAAGGTGTGTACGGCGTGGCAGACTCGCTGCCAAAACGTGTGGACTTCGCGCTCATTGATGCAGCTATGTGCAACGCAAGATACAGCGGCCCAGAGAAAGTGTTCACGAGCCTTTTTCGCCAACTGAAGAAGAAGGCAGACTTCGGCAATCATGTTCTCATCGGAGCCGACCCCGCGAGCACAGCCATCGTGCTGTATGTTTCGATATTCAACTACTTCCGCGGCTTACAGCTGAAGACGGGTTATGAGCACAGACCATTGATTGTCTTAGGCAGAGACACGCTTGAGTACGTGAGAATCATTCAGCAAAGGGCGGAGGACCTTCATCCAGTCATTCGTCGCGGCATTGATCTGAAACTCAATCCCTTCAGCAGCGCCTTGGCCTGCTTCTGTGAGCACGCTGGAGACGTCTGGTCGGCTCTGGAACAGAACAATGCAATATTCATCTTTGGGCCACCGGATTTCAATTACGGGATTATCCAAGACCTGCTAGGCAGAATCGGCACGAACCAACACAATCTGGTATACTTGGCTGGTGCCCTGAGATCGAGCGACGCGATCGAACTGGCTTCGGGCATGAACCAAATCACCTTGAAGGGACTGCCATTCACAAACCAAGCAGAGGTCTTCAACGTGCAGAATCCGGACGAGACGCTGAATCTTCACGCAGACTTTCTTCAGATCGCCAAGCTTGTGGAGATGGTCAGACCAAGACGCATAGCTCTGTTTCACAGTTCGCCGAAGGTGTTGGTCCCTGTTAGGGCTGAGTTCTCGAGGTTGACATACGTCAGTGAAACTCACTCCTTCTCGGCCACGAGCAGAGTCCTGAGGTTGAGATGATGTCTGGCGGCCCTTGAGCATGCAGGCAGGTTCTGAACACACCGAGTTAGTGAACTACACAAGGAGCAACTCACTTCGCGAACTTTCTTTGTGACCGTGCCGCCATGATACAGCGACTTGAACAAGGAGAACCTACTGTTGACACTCAATAGGTTCATTAGAACCGACAAGAGAAACCAAGGTGTCACGGTTGAGGTACCATTCAACGCAACAGAGGGGCATGCAATGACGCCTACATCAAACAGGGATTCACGCTGGAACAGCATCCAGAGGAGCATCGAGTGTTACAGGTCAGTTGTAGAGAACAAAGACCTAAGTCTGCTGAAAGAGCTGTTCGAGTCCTCCGAGTACAAAGGTGCGCGCGCAGAGTACAAAGGAGTAATCGGACTCATGCATCCGTTCAAAGGGATGGATATTGACTGCGAGCAACAGGACGACAAGGGCTTCATCTACGATGAGCTCTTGCCCCAGTTTGCGACTTGGCCCCTGCTAACACCTGCACCACACGACGTTCAATGCGGATCTCAACGCATGACCGAAAACCCTGACGAAACCACAATACGACACAAATCCGAGTTGCATGTGAAAGCGGTGCCGGCTGTGGCAGTGGAAGGCCCCACGGAGCAGGACTTTCTCTCGCAGGTGTTCGAGTTATATGCTTGGACACTTGAGAAGACCGGGGGTCGTTATCTCAAGGCGATCCTTCGTGGTTTCTTGGACGGTGCGCTTTATGCAACCATCGACCACTCCACGCCAGCCATTCGTCGATACCGTGACAAGGCAGTCAAGCTGCTTCTGGGAGAAGTGGGAAAACGTTCGAGCGATGCAATCCAAATGATAGAAACTGAGTATGCTCATCGACCCCTCGAGTGTGTAAGACAAATCCTGCACTTTTCGAAGCCATTAATAGAAACCGAGGATGAACGGGCGGGCATCTGCGCCTTGATAGAAATGGCAGCAGGAATCGCGCGACGTCATCAGCTTGATGAGATGCAGAAGACAGTCAGGCACTACGAGAGTCTCTTGAATCTCGACGAGCCGGCGGAGATTGAGAAGCTGTTCGACCCCGCAGAGTCTGGGGGTCGACCGCCATTTGTCTTTCTTGATGTTGCTGAGCAGGTAACGCTCTACTTGAGGGCGACAACAGAGTGGATGCTAAGTGGTCCCGGCTACCCAGACATTGGCAGTCTGGGTGTTTCTGAATATACAATATCACAGCTGAACGGTAAGGTGGCTCCTGATGACAGGAATGAATGGGTGGACTATCTGAGAGAGCTCATCTCTGTCGGCTTGGATCTAGCGGCACAGGTGGTTTCACACTATGATCGCTGTCTGCTGTCCACAGTGGGTTCAGTGATTCTGGGCAGCATTACAAGCGTCTGGATCGACAGAATAATCGAGTATGAGAGTTCTGGTGTTTATGACGGAGACAAACGGCTCTCTGATGCATATTGCCACTACTTTGCAGTAGTCCACAGGACTATCGAGAAGAAGCTGGAACAGGGTCTTGACTCAGCCGCCTGTAAGGATTCGCTCTCGTCTGATTTTGAATGGAGTCTCCGAGCACTTGAAACAATACGCCATGGCTTTGTCAGTTGCGACTTGGGTGACTCTGCGAAGCTACTGTCACAAATGGTTGATTCGTTCGTGAAACAGAACCTATCAGAATTCCTCTCAAAAAGGGGTACGAGCCCCTTCCTCAGCAGCTTCTTGGCCGAAAGAATCGACAAAGGTAACCGACAATCCGAGGAACTGAGGCAACAGAGCACAGCTGAGGAAGTCTATGGACAACTTAGGGAGCAACAAGATCGGTTAGTCCGGGACGATATCAGAACGCTGAGTGAAGAGGTGTCGATACTAGGCGTGCTTTTGCAGCGAAAGGAACAGGAGTCAGAAGAAACCCAGCAGGCTTTGGACAAGAGGTTCATAGATGAAGTGACTGCTAAGAGAACGACCAGTTTCCTCAAGCATATGGGGGCCGCCTTCTGGCGTTCCCACATACCGGAGGAGCATTGGAAGAGTCTCTCAGAGAAAGCTAGCGAGTCCCTGACCTGGGCGGGAATTCTCTGCCAAAATGATGATTATAGGTTTCCAGTAGCCATATGTCTACTGGCGGCCGAGGATGAACTCCGAACAGTATTTGATGGTTTCAGGTTCAGCATGAAAGACCCCAAGTACGGCAAAGGACCCGGGATTCGTGGTTTGGACAAAACCTTCACGAAATTGCGCACATTTGTGAATAAAGGAGATCTGTGTCTTGGTTCAACCGCGCTCATACTTGATAGACTCGACGACAAAAGGATGCTCGTAGGTTCTCCAAATGTGTTCTCAGCATTCAAGTCATTCCTCGTGGCCAAAGGGGACGATTGTTTCAAAGCCATGTCTAGGATAGGAAGATTGCTGATGTCCGATATTGATGGAGTACGCTTCTATGACTTGCGAAACAAAGCAGTGCATCCTGATGATCACACAGTTAACTTCGACAAGCGCCTGTGGCTCGAATTCCTTGAGAGATTCATCAAGATAGTAACGGAGCTAATAGCGGTTCATAGATCTGCGGCATAGATCATGCATATGCGTCGGATAGCCCATGTCGACAACACCTCATAGCAGAATGTTGAAGACCGGAATCATTACAAGTGAACGATACGAATATCCTTTTCCAGTTCAAGGCTATGCGAAGCCGTACGCTAATCGTGCGGGTTTACTTCCTTTGCAGAGCTTCATGAGTCCCTCTGGTATGGCCATGACACGAGTTGGGATTTCAGGACGAAACGGTAGGTGATGCTTGATGTGTGAACTATTCGGGATGAGCTGCAGTGAGCCGGACCGGGCAACCAAATCACTCCCGGTCTTTGCGGATAGGGGTGACTGGTGCAAGGACGGCTGGGGCGTTGGGTATTATCAGGGCTCCGAAGCAGTGGTAGTGAAGTCAAGTGATTCGATCAAGACAGGGCAAGGAACGCACCCGCAGTTTATTGAGCAAGTACAGAGAGCCAGAGGTCACGTGGTTCTTGCCCATGTCAGATACAAGACGTCGGGCAAAAGAGATGAGTGCAACTCGCATCCATTCAAGATTCGGTATCTGGACCGATACTGGATGTTCGCGCACAACGGCAGCATTCCTGACATCGTCACGCAAGACTATCATTCTGCAGTTGAACCAGCTTCAGACACGGATTCAGCTAGGGCGTTTACATACATCTTGGACAGAGTGGACAAATACATCAGCAGGTCCCCGCTTAAGGGCACATATCCAGCACTGAAGCATGGAGTGAAGGAACTCAGAGAGCAATTTCACGGTAGCATGAACTTCCTTCTCTCCGATGGTGACATCTTGTATGCTTTCAATGACAGCCACCATGAAAGGAACATGTATTACTTGTCCAGAGCGAAATCGTACGCTCACGCGTTCCTGGTCACAACAATCCCGGGAGGGCTGTCGGAGGAAGACTGGAAACCGATGCCACGGGACAGGCTAATCGTTCTCTACCACGGGTATCCGCTCATACTGAGCGATACGATATGATGCATACTGAGCGGTTGGACTACATGGCGGTGGCTGTCAAAAATCCGTCAGTCCGCAAGTAACAGGTGAACCTGTTGATCATTCGGGACTGTACGGGCGCCTGTCGATGAACTTCTGTCTCATGTTGCTCGGATATGCAGCCCCGTTCATGAATACGCTGGAATCCATAGACAGTTCGGGGGTTATGACTGCGGCCCATCAGTGCTGACCGTGCAGGAAAGAAACTGGATCCAGAAGGGCGATGTGATAGGCCGCTTCTTGTTCGTTGACGATGCTGCCCACGTTCACTTCGGAGTCGTCAGCAAGGGTGAGTGAACAGACCCTTAACCGTTCTTTGGAGTGTCCCAACACGAAGAGATACACGGACTCATTGAAACCTACATCCGGGCTGGGCGTTCTCCTATCCTGCACCATAGCCATTAGCAGATATGCGGCATCGCTCTGGCGCTTTCCCCCCAGCTGCACCCTGTACGGTGAAAAACGCCCGAGACTGCAGGGATGGGGTTTCCTCGCAAACCTTAGTGAATGATTGAGGCCACCTGCTCTCGTACTCCCCTGAAACGCCGCTACGAGCATTTCTGGCACACTTAAAGCGGGCAAGTCTTATGTGTTGGTTGTGCAAGCATTCTTGGGTCAATGGGCATGAACAGACATCAGACTCGGGCATTTCGACTGAGCAATCAGCAGTTTGAGAGCGTGTCGAAGCTTTTCTCGTACTGTACAGACCTTTACAGTCAGGAGAAGGCACTCCCGTTGAGCGCATTTGTAATCTTCCCTATCGGTGAAACAACTCCGGAGCGTGTTGCTGAAGCTGCAAAGAAGAGGAAACTGACTTTCAGAATTCAGAAGACCGGTGGCAATGTCTACCTTGTGAAAGTGGGTGTCGAAAAGAGAATGATACGCTTTCAGCTTATCGCGAATAAGGGTTGGTGGCTCTTCTTGGGGGATGGCAGATCGCGAGTCCTCCGGGAAGTCTTACTTGAGTCTTTCATTGGAAACCATCTATCTTGGGCGCTGGAGCCTTCTTACATAAACTCCGATCAGCTGGCGAGTATCCTTGAGGGGCTGGCCCTCAGCTTTGCCAAGGTCGACATAGTCGGATGCAGATACTATCAACCTGGCGTCACGAAACTGGAATTCAGACGAAAGGGCTTCCAGATTGCGTATCATGCAGGTCTCATGAAGGAGCTGGAGAATGATACAAATGGAACACTGTCCGCAATAAGAGTGCAATTCGTTGATTCGGGTTCCGTGCAGAATAGAGTAAGATTACTCACTCAGTCTCAGATGACTCTGTATGGTGGTTTCTTTACAGATTTCTACCAATCGATCATTCTTCCGTATGTCGAGGAGAGCCAAAAGACTCGAAAGAAGCTCTCAAACAAAGAGAGAAGAATCGACCGGCACCGGATTGTGTTGAATCCTACAACAATTCAATGCCGGGACGAGTTCTCAAAGGTGCAGATTGAAGGACTCCAGAGGACACTGGTCGCCCACTACTCTGCGTCTATATCATACTCCAATCCCGTCATGATTGCTCATATTGCTGACAGAGGAGATGGGTCTTGCTTCGATGTGTACCTGGAGGGCAAGTCCATTCAGGTTGTTCCAGCTACTCGCGCGACATCGGGTAGCTTTGCGCAGCTCATATCTCTTCTCGCCAGGTTCTCCCCTCAGATTCTTGAGATAAGACACGAAACTTACGAAACACTCGTGGTAGGAGGATAGCCACTTTGCCAAGCTATCCCTCGAAAGACGATGTTGAGGAGGAAGTCAAGAGATATGAGGAAACAGTCCGCTTCTTTGCAGTCTTCGAGCGAGTCCTAAACGAGGGAGGCCTACATCCTCAGATTGAACCCACTTGTCACAAACCCGACGGAAGCATCTGTACTCCGGATTTCGTCGTAGAGGAAGATGACCTGAAGACGGTAATCGACCACAAAGCCTCGTTGTCCAAGAATGAAAACAATACGATGGATGAACTCGACGACGTCTACAACAAATACATCCCATTGGTCCCTGCTGGACACGGACAGATTGCAGCGTTGTTCCCCAAGAGCGAGGAGTCAGCCGTGCAGCTCACAATACATCTCCTTACGAATCCACTAGTCCTCTCTTCATTCTTGATGATGCACGACAGCAAGACACTGGAACTCCATACTCTGAAAGGAATATATCTTAGTCCAAACCTGGCACGCATAATGTCTGACCGCTTCAGATACGAGTTCCTCGAGTTTGCCAAGTACAAGCTGATTCGTATGAAACCACCCGTGCCCCTCGCTGCGGACATCATTTGGAGCTATGTTCTCCTTCCCCTGTATGGCGCGTCCGACCAGTTTGATGATGGGGCGACAATAGACTATCAAGACATTCTCACAGAAACAAGCACCCAGATGAGAGGGTATGGTACGGACTCCGAGGAAAGTCTGCGAGGCGTGGTCAATGATGCTCTTCGGTTTCTGGACAAGATTGGTTGGGTCGAGTTCCGGAAACAGGATGAGCCCGTCAAAGTGTATGCAAGAAAGGGCAAAGGCAAGGGTCAGGTCCGCACGCAGTTCTGCGAGAAGTGGTTTGAGCTCAAAGCAAACGTGAGCGTCACCACAAGGACTGAACAGAAGGACAACACTAGACAGACCAGTCTTGAGCAGGACAATGGATAGGGCCTGACCTGCATACGAGCATCATGACTTCTCAGAAACCCGAAGGCAAAAACGAGTAACTGCGACTCTTGTTTCTATCCATCACAGAGATTACCTTTGTCTGTCGATGAACTCCTGCTTCTTGCAGAGCTGTCAGAATGAAAGGCTGTGCCACTAACCATGCACGAGTTCTTTCGGGGACTAGCATAGCTTACAAGTTCCCATTCGCCGAAACTACTCATATGCCGTCCCAGTTGTCGCGTATCCTCTGGGCAGTCACAGCAGGGGCGACTTCCTTCTTGAGATCTTCGAACTGCCTGACGAGCCGGTTGACAATCTTCCACAGTTCGGAGAGGGACTTCTCCAGTCTTTCCAGTCTTCTGTCTATGTCCGGGTAATTGCTCATTCTGAAAGCGGCCCCCTATCATTTTAAATCCAAGTTGACAACGACCACGACGACGCCAACACTGTGAGGTCAATAACGATTCGTCCTAGAAAAGTTTGACTGCTTCGCTCGCCGTTTCCGAGCGTTAGGAACCATCACGGACTCGTCTTTCGCCTGTGTCTGTCAATGAGCTTCTGCTTGTTGGAGGGCAAGTAAGAGCCTAATGTCCATTGATGGCCGGAAGAGATATGGCCGAGCAACCCTTTCTCCAATGGGGGTTCCTCGCTGCCATACAGAGTGTTTGGACACTACATCCAGCATGAAGAAGCGGTGGAAGCCGATCTCAAAGGCACCATTATCGACATTGAGACCGTGGGCGAGTTCGGCGAAGCGCCCTACTGTCAGGACAAGGAAGACTACCTAGCACGCTATCGCGACATCAGAATCACGGCGGTCGGGATCCTCGCGGGCGGCACACTACAGATCTTCGCTGCAAAAGGAATCGAGTATCTCGCAGACTTTCAGAGAAGCGCAATCATGTTCATGTCCAAGGCGACTGGTCCACTGCATGCTTTCAACAAAGCATTCGAGGAGGGCTGCTACTACTGGAACTCTGGTCGAGAGATACTGGACATCGACAGAGAGATTCAGATGACCAAAGGAGAGAAGAAGGAGGTACTGGCAAGGGGACTGGGACTGCCGGGATACGATGACCCTTTCAATGGCGAAGGCAGACTCTGCGTGAGAGCCTTCCAATCTGGAAAGGTCGGGGACGTCGTCAGGCACAACAGAGCATGTCTGCTCAAGGAGTACGGAATCCTCAAGAAACGTGGAGCAAGGGAGTTTCGTACGAAGTGGCTAGACTTGCACACGTCTGTAGCTAAGTGAACAACAACGCCAATGACTCAGCGGATCGCTGTGAATGCTGCTGACGGGGTATTGGAGGGGCTGCTAGAAGCAGCATAGAAACGTGAGGGCTTTGCTGACACTCTACCTAGCTCAAGGGCGTCAATTCGATGGGTTGTGTCCCGAACGTGGACCCGAGAGCCCCGGCCAAGTCTTGCCTCGCCGTGAAGTAGAGTATCTGCCAACCCCTGTCGACCATCCCCTTCATAATCCTGCTTTGCGTAGACGTGCGCTTCAGGTCGGAAGCCAAGAAAGGATCATCCAGTATGAAAAAGCCAGCCTTTCCCTTCAGAAGCTTCTCACCCAGAGCCATTCTGATTGCGAAGTACAGTTGGTCCCTTGCTCCTCTGCTGAGCTGGTCCACTCGAAACTTGGTGCCATCCTTGTGGACAGCGAGAATCTGCTGGTCTTCAGGCCTGTATTCGATGCTGGTGTATCTGCCCTCAGTGATCTCACTGAATACGCGAGGGGCTATGCTCTCTTTCGATAGAAGGTCTGATATGCGATTGCCTTCCTCTTCAGTGATCTCCCTGAAGATGGTTATGGCCGAACGACAGATCTCCGCATCCTTCTCAATTCGCTCTGTGAACTCCTCCAGCTCCTCGCTGACATCCTTCAGCGTGTCAATGCTGTCTGGACTGTGTTCGAGGTTGCGGCCTGTGTACGTTTCGAACCTGAGCTGCCCAAGTTGAGTAAGGAAGGACTCCAGCTTCGACTTATGTTTCGTCAACAGGCTCCGTTTCGATTCGAGACTGGTCCTAGCTTCAGCAATCTGCTCCTTTGTAGACTCCAAGTCTTCCTCCGAGAATTGGCGATGGACTTCTGTCTTGGCGATCTTCTCCTTTGAATCCACCTCATTTTGGGCTTTCTCAAGAAGCTTCCAATCGGGGAGGTTTCGGACCCCGAGTGCGTTCTTAATCACGCCAATTCTCTCGGCCAGTTCCTTTTCGACAGCCTTTGCCATTATCAGGTCTTGCTCGAGTACTGCTATCGACGCGTACACATCGTTCGCATCTCTGCCCATTGACCGGGCCAGGTCCTTGAGATGCCACTCAAGCGTTTCTTGTTGCGATAGCTCGCGCCTTTCAACGGACCACTTCCAAACCATCGCCAAGGTGAAGACCAGGATTGCAGCCAATGGGACCAGCCCCAGGAACGACTCCAAGAAGAGGATTGTCAGAACGGCGGAAACACTTGTTCCCACGGCACCGACAAGCATGAGCCTACCGAATTGGAGAGCCATCTGTGAGTGATGAATTCGAAACGCGTCAAGCTCCTTGAACCGATCTATACTGCTCCTGACATCATTTCTCAATGCTTCTGGCATCTTATCTTGCTCAGATATGAGCCTGCGAGCTTCAGCAAGTGCCGACTTCAGGTTTTCGTATTCCTTCAATAGGCGGGCCTGCTCAAGTTCCTCCCGCGTGACCTCCGACTGCTCCACCTTAGCGGTCAGTCGAATCACATCTGATTCCAGACCGCCTATGTTTCCTCCGGTTGCATCCTCAAGGTATTCCTCCAAATCTGTCCTAAGCTTCTTGGCGGCCTTCAGCTGACCACCGGGTCCTTCCTCACCATCGGCAGTGCTGATTTTTAGGCTTGCAGTGAGTTTGCCGCGGTCCCGCAACTGCTCCTCTATCAGTTCTATGTCTCCGGAGCTCAGGCCGAACAGCTTGTCGGTTACACGATTGAAGCACTTGTCATGAGTGAGTATTACAAGGTCCGAGTTCCTTATGACGAATATGTCTCGGAAGTCCAGTCCATCTATGTCGCCTACATCGGAAATATGCTTTCCCTTACCGATCTGTGTGTCTTTGCCTTCGGCTCTGATAGTAATCCTGCCTAGGGGCTCCTCGTCAACTCTCCCAAGGCTATCTTGAAGAGAAGTCCTGAGCTTCTTTCCTAGGCTCATCTTCAGAATGGCGTCTATGATGAGTGTCTTGCCCGACTCATTTGGGCCGTAGAAACACTGGAACTTCGGGTCAATGTTGAAGGAAAGATTCTCGAGAGGACCATATCTCTCGATTTCTATCCTGTGAATCTTCAAGTGCTGAGTCTCCCCCCTGCGAGGAGAGCTGACATAGTTTCAAGGACCACTTGGTCAACCTCATCCTTGTATCGGATTTGCTGTGATGAACTGAGTTTCTCCTTGAATGTCCTGTAAAGCCGATGATTGAGAATCTGGGTTACGTCCCTACACTTGAAATCGAGATCAGCTTTGGGAGCGGCTCGCTCCAGGCTTCTCTTGAGCTTCGACTCGTTCTCTTGTATGACTCCCCTAACCACAACCTGCAGCTGACAATCGTCGTCCTTTTTGTCATCATACCACCGTGCCAGCTCATCAACCACTCCTGTTTCGCGCCCCGGGGAAACAATCAACTCTTTCTTGTCACAGTAGTGACAAGTCAGCGGGATTGGGTTAATGATTCCGGTGTCTGTATCTAACAGCAGTACGTGACGTGTGCCGAGTTCCTTCCAACTGTGAGACACAGGGGAACCAGAATATGCAAACCTGCCCCCGGACCTCAATTGTGCGATTTCGTAGTGGGAATGAAAATGGCCTGCCAGAACATAATCATAGCCCAATTCGGATAGAATCTCACGGCTCACTGGGAAGTACCTTTGGCTTCCCTCTTCACCAAAGCTTCCGCCACCAAACCCAAGGTCGATAGTACAGTGGGCAAGCAAGATGCGCTTGTGAGCAGAGAGCCCGGCGGACTTGAGCTGCAACAGAAGAGCATCGGTCGGCGCGTCAATGTAAGGCAATGCGATGAGACTCACATCGCCGAACTTGTACTCCCTATATGGAGCCGCCTCACATACTTCGAAACCGAAATCAAAGCCCTTCGTGAAAACGCTTCCATCATGATTGCCGGGGATGGCTATGACACGAAATGGATGGCCTTGGAAGAGCCGCCTTAGATCGGGTCTAAGCATATCCGCGTCCTTCTCACTCTGAAAGATGTCACCTCCGATGGTAACAAGATCCACATGTTCTGACTCTGCCACCTGGAATACCGCTTTAACGGATGATATGGCCAGTTTCGAGTCCGCCCTCAGATGCAAATCAGACGTATGAAGGATGCGCATACTTCCACCCCAGACTTAGTGGGGTGTCTTCCGACTATTAACCGTTCCCAAACTGATGGCCCTGTTGAATAAATCACCTCCCGGCACACTCAAGATAGTTGAGCCGTTCGATGTTGTGCAGG
>Ga0315274_10006018_pt1 | contig 17713 bp, 15 predicted proteins | sample YL17G02_20_MG_FD_203700 | JGI IMG/M metagenome (GOLD analysis project Ga0315274, IMG submission 203700) | Sediment microbial communities from Yellowstone Lake, YNP, Wyoming, USA - YL17G02_20 | ecosystem: Environmental > Aquatic > Freshwater > Lake > Sediment | place: USA: Wyoming | collected...
AGTGCCGGATACAGCAGAGTGCTTGATCCCCACATCCCGGCCGTCTGCTGATCCGTCGCGGCGCTCACACCCATACCCATGGAGTCTAAGACGCTTTGCAGAGTTGTCTCACCGGAAACCCCGATCGGAACCGGCCGCGTGTTAAACGGGTCGATCGGGTCAGCCGTGGCCAGAGACGACGCCACGAGCAAGGCCCCAATAACCAGGAGAACGTGCAGTCCCTTTCGAAACCTCATTGAAGTACCCTCCCCTAGATTTTCGTTCTCTGTCGGATTTGACCTCCGGCGAAACCGTCCAGCCTTCTGCACATCGCCGGCTGTCGACGATCTACTGAGCAATCTGGCTACCAGAGACAGATTTCTAAAGTCCTTTCTAATCAACTGGTTAGAGAATGGCCGCTGGCCGGGATTTGTCGCGAGATGCAAACAATTTAACAGAATGATGAAATAGACTGGCGAACCGGCAGCCCGCGGGCTTTTTGGCTCGGGAAGGGTTCGAAGAGCATCCCCTTCCCCCTTGCACCCTGTGGAAATCACCGCAGGCACGCCGCGTTGTAGTTCCGCTCGTTGCGCTTGGCAGGCCGAGTGACGTCCTCCGGACGCGCTCGGGCCACGAAAACATAAAGCCCTGCGGCAATTAACCGCAGGGCTCGGGAGTGATGCCAAGAAGATGACCGACCGTCGGCTTACTACGACCTGGGCTTAAGCCTCCGGCGAACGAGGCCTGCCAAGCCGATCAACCCCGTTCCAAACAGGGTCAGCGTTGCCGGTTCTGGGACCGGAGGACTCACCGGACCCACGCGAACTACCATGTCGTTGTAATCCTTATCGGTGTTACAGAACTTGAGATCTTCCATTCCGAGCCAGTAAGTCTCGCCAGGGCCGCTGAAGACGGCAAAGTGCTGTATGCCCCGATCGTTGCCGAACGCGGCGGAAAGCGTGTAGAAGGTATTCCCCTGGGGAGTCGTCAGATAGAAACCATAGTAGGGAGTGGGCGCGAACTGAGCTGTGTCACCCTGGTCATTCGCACCAAGGAAAATCGGCTGTGGCGTGCCACGCACTGTGCCGTTCAAATTCGTCTCGAACCACCCGAAGATATTGCCGGGCGCGAAACCAGCAATCTCGATCATGAGCGCGGCATTGCTCAGCGAGCTGTCCCGGACGAAGAAGAAATTGGGGTCGTAGGCTCCGCCGGTATCGTTGGTGCTATTATAACTGGCACCCCAAAAAGGAATCGCCCCTGGAGCGTCCGGCATTCCGCAGCTGCCCGTCAAGCAGTAGCCGATGTTCTTATTATTGCCGTCCCAGGATCCATTATCCCAGTATGGCTTCCCGTCCTTGTCCAGGTTAGATATGCTCCAAGTTTGCCAGCCATAACTGCCTGGGGACGTGGACTGGATAGTGTCGGCCAAAGCCGTCGCCGGTGCCGTCAACAGCGCGAGTGCAACGACCAAGAGAACTTTTCGCATGTGCCTCTCTTCCCTCCGGGGGTGCTTGACCGCGCACCACCACACTAATTCGGGAATCTCCGCCGTTAGTACCAGCAGTTCATGTGCCAATTCGACTTAGGAGTTAAGGGGCTAGGTTTCAACAGATTAGCTCGATCACGGCAATGAGCTTTCCCCTCGATGTGAAAGACTTTGAACAAACACTGAACGCGCTCGGGCACGAGTTCGAGCGGATCATGGCATTCGAGGGGCCTCCCTATACCGTGCGACTCCCCTGCTGATGGCCACCTCCACAAGATGGCCGCGCGTGATTCAGTCATTTCTCTCTTCCGACATCCGCGCCGAGACTTGCTCCAGGGCATGGTATATTTATTCCCTAACAAAGGCTGGCTGCCGCGGGCGGAGTAGGTCAATTGCGCGGAGGGCGATTTGAATGCGTCGCCTTGACCGCCTAGCGAGCCGAAGAGACTTGGTGTTGGCGAGCAACCTCCGTGGTCGCCGCTGGGGTTTAGTTCAGCGCATCAATCGATGAGGTAGGCACCGCCAATCGGAATGGCCCTTGGGTGGACGGGTTATGCAGGACGACAGCGCTGGTTTGTTTCGCGCGATGCCGAACGAGGATGGCCGTTGCTCTAAGGCTCGGCCGACAAGCCTGCCTTCAGGCCTAAGCGTCGACGTGGAGGACTACTACCACGTCGAGGCGTTCGCGGACCGGATAACGCCCGACATGTGGCCGCGGTACCCTTCTCGGGTAGCTGACAACGTTCGCCGCACCTTGGAAATCCTCGACCGCGCGGGCGCTCGAGCCACCTTCTTCGTTATGGGCTGGGTGGCTGAGCGTGAACCGAAGCTCGTCCGGGAGATTGCCAGCGCGGGCCATGAGGTCGGCTGTCACAGTTACCTGCACCGCCGAATCTGGCTTCTGAAGCCGGAAGAGTTTCGGGAGGACACCCGCCGGGCAGTGGGTGCAATCGAGGACGCCGGAGGGCAGAACGTTGTCGGATACCGGGCTCCCTCATTCTCTATCGTCCGCAGGTCACTCTGGGCGCTTGATATTCTTGCGCAGGAAGGCCTTGTCTACGACTCGAGCGTTTTCCCCATACGGCATGACCTTTATGGCATGCCCGAAGCGCCGCGCTTCCCCTTCCGCTGGGAGTGTCGCGATGGGCGATCCATCTTCGAGATTCCACTAACCACCGTTCGCGTGATGGGCCGGAATCTGCCTGCGGGGGGCGGAGGCTATTTGCGCCTTCTCCCCATGTGGTACACGCGCTGGGCGTTACGTCGGCTTCGAGTACGTGAGGGGCAGCCTGCGGTCGTGTATTTCCATCCTTGGGAACTCGATCCCGGGCAGCCGCGCCTGCCAGGGAAGTGGAAATCCAAGTTGCGGCACTACGTGAACTTGGGTCGAATGGAGGGTCGGATCCGCGAGTTGTTAAGTGGGGGACGGTTCGTGCCCTTGCGAGACTACTTGCGGGATCAGCTCGCGAAGGGTGCGCTCCCCACGCGCCAGATGCACTCACCTGCCACCCAGGCCAAATGACGTCCTTCGCGCCCGCTCAGTTGCCTCCCCTCAATTCACGGCTGCCGCGAAGGATGGGATAGCTTCCACCCTACGTGCCGACCTCTTTGATGGCAGACCTGCCTGGCGAATCTTATAGAGCAACGCTCGATAGCTGATGCTTAAGGCGCGGGCCACTTGCTTGCGATTCCAACTGTGGGCCTCCAAGGCTTTGCGGATAATTCTCCCCTCCAGTTCGCGCACCGCTTGTCGCGTCACCGTCTTCAACGGAATCGACCCGTCAGAAGGAATCTCAGGGCTGAAAGCGCCTTGACCTCGCCCTAGAATCTCGCTCGTGATTGCTTCTTCCGAGCCCAGGATGACATAGCGCTTTACCAGGTTCTCAAGCTCGCGGATGTTCCCAGGCCATCCGTAGTCTTGCAGCAACTGAACAGTCCAGGAGGAGATTGGGGCCGCTGGGCAGTCGTACTCCTCCTTGAAGACCTGCAAGAAGTAGTTGACGAGGGCTGGGATGTCTCCTCGACGCTCGCGCAAAGGCGGCAACTGCATATTGAGCACGTTGATGCGGTAAAAGAGATCCTGGCGAAAAGTGCCGGCTTCCATCTCCCGTTCCAGTTGGCGATTGGTGGCGCAGACGACGCGCACCTCCACCCGGGTGTCCTCCTGAGCTCCGATCCGGCAGAACTGCCCATCCTGGAGCAACTGCAACAGCTTAGCCTGCAAGGCGGGATCGAGCTCAGCAATCTCATCCAGGAATAGCGTACCGCGATGAGCAAGTTCCACCCGGCCCGGCTTGGTACCGTACGCGCCCGTGAAAGCTCCCCGCTCGTAGCCGAACAGTTCGCTTTCAAGCAGGGTGCCGGGGATGGCGGGGCAGTTCACTTTGACGAGGGGGCCCGAGTGCCAGGGGGAAAGCTGATGGATGAGTCTGGCGATGATTTCCTTACCCGTGCCACTTTCACCTTGGATCAGCACCGGGACGTTTGCGCTCGCCACTTTCTCCACTTTCTCCTGCACTGCCCGCATGGGCTCAGAATGCCCAAAGATCACTGCCATGGGCGGCAGATCGTCCAGGGGCACATATAATGGGGATGGGTTCACTCCGCTTAGAGACACTTTAACTCTCCTCTCCAGCTAGTTGGCCTGCACTGTCGAGTTGGATTTGCTAGAACAGCAATTGTAGCACCAAAGTGTTCACATGGGGCAACGCAAAAAGGAGGCGTGTTCAGCGCAAAGAGGTGGCCCAAGGTTTCTGATTTTTCAGCAAGATGGGAGGTCCCGCGGCGAGGAAGGGGGACAGGCTAGAATGGACAAACGCGTGCCCAGTCTTGTCACAGAAGAAGGGAAAATGTTTTCACACCGAGGAAAATTGTTTCCTTCGGGGTTTGCCCAGGCCCGAATCGATCAATGGATGGGAGAATCTCAAGCCGCACAAGTAGCAATGCTGGCTAGGAGTGACCGTGACCAAGCGTGCCTTCAGATTCCTCACGAGGTCCGAACCGATACCCACGCGAGGAAAAGGAGAGCTCGGGATTTCCAAGGAAACCCGCGAGGAAACAGGCAAATATCGCCGGGTTGCTAGCAGTGCTCCACCGGCGCTGACGTTGAGTGCAGTTGTGAACTCGCGGAATTCCTTGCCGTGCTCATCCGTGCCGCAGATAAAAACAGGAATAGCCAGGGGCAGGCGCTGCCACAGGCGCCTCTCAGGCCTTTGCGGCCGCAATTGTGCCTGCACACTACCTCCCCTTCCGCTTCTCTTGTAAGGGGGCCCTGCACAGAGAGGGCCAAAGCCCACCCACCCAGCCGGTTTTCGGCGCCGCGAGTTATCCCAAGCAAATTGCTGGAGATACAGACGCCCTAGGAACAGTTGGGGCTACCGACAAAAGGCCAGCGTTGCCCACAAGTGCAACCCTTTGCTGCATAAAAGCACCGACTTTGCTCTTCAAGGCTTGACAACAGCAGGGAACACATGCACTATGAGAAGACTGATGTAGCTGTGTGGAGCTTCAGTCGCTTCAGCGTGCAACATGAACGCCCGCGACCGAGGGGGATCCTGCGTCCGACGGCTCGTGCTTATGTCAAATGACCCACCCGCTTCGGCAGAGAGAGAGGGGCACGGCGAGGCCAGGCGGACTGACCATGCGTTAGTCAGTGCTTCTTCGGGCCCCGAGGGGGATTCGAGCGTCGCGCCAGCTCGCTCTGGGGCGACCCTAGAGGGACTGTTGAAGACCAATGCGCGCCTGCAGGAAGAAGTACGCCGGCACGCTCTTGCGTGCGCCGCCGCCGCGCACGAATTGGGGACCCCCCTGGCGGTCGTAACCGGGTACATTGAGCTTCTGCTGACTGAGAAGCCCGGCCCTCTCAGCGCCCGCCAACGGCAGATCCTCGCAGACTCTGAGGCCAGTTGCGGCCGCCTGCAGCGATTCATTCAAGATTTCCTGACGCTAGGAGCGCTCGAGGCGGGCAAGCTAACGATGAGGTTCGAGATGGCAGATTTGACTGACTGCCTGTCAGAAGTCTGCGATGTGTGGTTGACCAGGTTTCAGGCAAAGGGCGTGGCGCTATACTATCCCGTTGACCACAGAATGGAGCCTTTTCCTTTTGATTATCCTAAGATGCAGCATGTGGTCTCGAACCTCTTGGAAAACGCGCTGAAGTTCACCCTGACCGGGGGAAGCGTTTGGCTGACTGTGGAGCCGCACGCTGGGGACCGCCGCGTCGGCCAAGCGCATCGCGCATCCGAGGAAAGAGCGAACACACAGGTTGGGGCGGATGCCGTGCGCCTGACCGTCGCTGATACAGGACCAGGTATTTCCCCGGAATACCACCAGGAGATTTTTGACGACTTCTTCAAACTCCCTCAGCCTGACAGCGAGCCGGGTGGCATGGGGCTGGGCCTGGCGATTGTCAGGCGTCTGGTTCAAGCTCACGGGGGCAAAACTTGGGTGGAAAGCGAGCCGGGATCGGGAAGCAAGTTCTCCGTTGTCTTGCCGCTGAAACCTGCTATAGAGTAACCGTTCATATGGGGAGCCCTAGTACCGCGAAAAACCCTTCGACGATCCTTGTCGTTGACGACGAGCCTAGCATGCTCCGCTACATGCGGATGTTGCTGGAAGTCGACTCCTACGAAGTGGAGACCGTGAGCAGTGGGTTTGCGGCTATGGAGCGGGTGCGACGTAGCCCGGCTCCCGATGTGGTCCTGCTCGACCTGCTGATGCCGCAGATGGACGGCATTCAAGCCCTGGAGCAACTTCGCCAGATTCGTCCCGGGCTGAAAGTAATCATGCTAACCTGCGAACACGACCCGCGCAAAGTGGTCCAAGCCATTCGCCTGGGAGCTCAGGACTACTTAACCAAGCCCTTTCACAAGGCCGAATTAGATGCAGCACTCCGGAGCTGTCTCGCCACCCAACCCAGCCTGGCTGAGAGCATGCCTTGGGTTGGGGAAGTCGGGGAGCTTGGCGACGATTCGATTTTTGTAGCCGCCAGCCCCGCGATGCAGAAGATTCGCGCCCAGGCAATGCAAGTCGCCAACATTAACGTTCCCGTCCTGCTGCTTGGAGAAAGCGGCACGGGCAAGGAAGTTGTGGCGCGCCTCATCTGGAAGCTTTCCGCTCGTGCCCATCGCACCTTCATGAAGGTGAACTGCGCGGCTCTCCCCAGTGAGTTGCTGGAGAGCGAGCTGTTCGGCTACGAGGCCGGGGCGTTCACGGGAGCCAACCGGGCAAAGCCAGGCAGGTTTGAGCTGTGTGACAAGGGGACCATCTTGCTGGATGAGATCGCCGAAATGCCACCGGGCCTACAGGCGAAGCTGCTACAGGTGCTCCAGGACCAGCAATTCTCCAGACTGGGCAGCCGTACCACAGTGTCGGTCGACGTGCGAATTCTGGCTGCGACCAATGTGCATATCGAGCAGGCTCTCGCGGCAAAGAAGCTCCGGGAGGACCTCTACTACAGGTTGAATGCTTTCACCTTGCACCTGCCTCCCCTGCGCGAGCGGCGGGAGGAAATCCCTCTGTTGTTGAAGCAATTCATGGCGATCTGGGCCGAACGCTACGCGCGCCCGCCTCTGCCCGTATCTCAGTCGTTTATCGAAGCCTGCTGCCGATGTTCCTGGCCCGGAAATGTCCGGGAGCTAGAGAACTTGGTGAAGCGCTACCTGATTCTGGGTGACGAAGCGTTGGTGCTCAGCGATTTGGAGACGAACGGAAGGGGACAGGTCCGTACCCCCGGAACACCGACGAACCTGACTGGAGCCCCGGCGGGCGACCTGAAATCGCTGGTGCGCGGTTTGAAGGGCGACGCCGAGGCCAAGGCCATCACCCGTACCCTGGAGCAGACGAATTGGAGTCGCAAAGAGGCCGCGCGGCTCCTAAACATCAGCTACAAGGCCTTGCTTTACAAGATCCGCCAGTATGGAATCGACCAGTCATAACCTGAAGACCCACGAGCGCTTCGCGAACTCTAGGCAAAACTTGCGACGCGGGTGAAGCAATGGGAAGGTCCTCCTTCAAGGTCGTGGCGCACTTGAGCGGCGGCAAACTGGTAAAAGGCTACACCGACACGTTGCCAGCGAAGGACCTCGACACTCTGCTCAAAAACGAACCAGTGTCGATACCGAGGGAGATTGCCGTACGCACGGTGGAATCAGGCGAGTCGATTGCGGTGCCGTTAGAATCGCTGAAAGCCCTGTTTTTCGTCAAGACCTTCGAGGGCAGCGAAGATTACAAAGAAATCAAGTTCTTTGAAGGTCATCCTCCTATCGAAGGTCTGTGGGTTCGCGCCAGATTTCACGACGGCGAGACCATTGAAGGAATCGTGCGCAATTCCCTCCACTATCTGGTCGACCCTGGCTTCTTACTCAAGCCTCCAGACCCCCACAGCAACAATCAAATACTCTACGTGGTGAAAAACTCTCTGCGGGATTTCCAGGTCTTGGGAGTCAGGCACACCTACTGAGCTCTCCGGTCGGATTGCACGGCAGTAAAGCGGGCCCCGTTGGGTCTGCCGCCGCTTTCGGGCCAAGTCTGGCCCGGATTGCCTTGGCCCGCGCTTCCACTTTTTGGGCCTCTGCTGGGCGCCGAGTCCGGCGAAGGGAAGTCGCGAGATACTCCAGGCTCGGAATCACACCAGGGTGCTCCTCTCCATAAGCCTTCTCGCAAATCCTCAAAGCGCGGCTTAGGAGCGCCGCAGCCTGGGCAAAGTTGCCTTGGGCGTCGTACAGTAAGGCCAAGTCGTTCAAGTCAGCCGCCACTTTCGGATGATCAGCCCCCAGCAGCTTCTCGTCCACGGCCAGAGCTCGCCGGTGGAGCAGTTCTGCCTCGGAGTAAGAGCCTTGGTTACTGTACAGTTCCCCCAGATTCCTGAGGATGGAAGCCACGTCCGAGTGGTGTGGAAGAGCGCTTTTCTCCCGAATGGCCAAGGCCCGTCGGTATAGCGGCTCAGCCCAGGCATAGCGCCCCCGGGCGTCGTAAAGCAAAGCCAGATGATAAAGGTCTGATGCCACGTCGGGATGCTCCGCCCCCAAGGCTTTCTCATCGATGGCGAGAACCTGCAGGTAGAGTGTCTCCGCTTCGGCAAGCTTGCCCTGACCCCGATACAGTTCTCCGAGGTTATTCAGGATGGTGGCCACCTCGGGGTGCTGTGGCCCGAGGGCCTTCTCCTTGATCGCCAGCGCCTGGTGGTAAAACGGCTCTGCCTCCGTGGGCTTCCCCTGGGTGTAGTAGAGCGCGGCCAAGTTGTTAAGGCTGGTAGCGACGTGCGCGTGCTCCGGGCCCAAGCACTGCTGCCATATCACCAGAGCCTGCCGAAAAGCCAGCTCGGCGTCCCCGTAGCGACCCAGCGCCTTGCAGAGAAGTGCCAGGTTGTTGAGAGTCGCGGCCACAGAGGGATCCGCCTGCCCCAAGGCCCTTTCCTCGACCTCGAGTGCCCGTCGGTAAAGCGGCTCTGCTTCAGCATAGTTGCCTTGGGCAGCACGGAGCGCCGCCAAGTTGTTGAGGCTCTCGGCGACTGTGGGATGTTCGGGGCCCAGCACCTGCTGGCGAATAGCCAAAGCCGTGCGGAGAAGCTTCTCGGCTTCGGTGAGCTTCCCCTGGGCTCGGTAGAACTCGCCGAGGTCATTAAGGCTGGCGGGCAAGCGCGGATCCAGGGGCCCAAAGGACTCGGCCTCTTGAAGGGCGGCGTTGAAGTGTTTCTCAGCCTCAGCGTAATGGGCTTGCCGGTGCGCCCTTCTCCCCTCGTGGACGCACTTCTGCCAGAGTCCTTCAGCACTTACTCCTGAATCGAGACGACGACCAGTCCCAGGAAGAGACGCTAACGCCATGCACCAGACTCCCCTCGCGCAAGCTTCCGCCAATACTTGCGCGCCCGTTCACTTTTGCCTAGTCAGGTCCTCTCCGGCGGCGCAGTAGCCCTCCGACTCAGCTTTTCCTGTCCGGTGAATTGATTTCTTCCGAAGGGCCTCCGGGAGGACGCTCCTCCCTATCTTAGGAAGACCCCGGGACATTGACAGGAGTCCGACCCTTTTTAAGTACTTGGACGCGTGCGCGCCCAGCAAGCTTAGAAGAGGTGAAGGGGGAAATGCAACAACTGACTTAGACCGATTTTCGGGTCCTTCTTTGACAGGAGGGTGAAAGGAAGATATTGAACATGGACTCAAGGGGGAGCTTACCAACCATCTAAGGGTTCGACCCCCCCAGGCAGGATACGCAGGAACATGATTCAAAGGGGAGGGCACCAAGGCCACGATCCTTTCACGCAAACGCCGGAAATCAACCTGGTGGTAGCTCCTGGCACCGGCACGCTCGCATTCCGTCGAACACAGTTGTTTCAAACTAACTGCAAGGGATTTCACATTCCGCACCCGGATCAACGGAACCTGCTCGTCCTTTGTGGTACTTTGGCTCAAGTTGAGGGGCGATCATGTTTGGAGATGCAATTGCGAGTCGAAGAGATAGCGCCGGGAGGCAGAAACCAGCCGGAACAGCCGATTTGTGGCAAGAAAGAGGCAACCCAATGGGCAAGGCGCTTGCTCGCCCGGCAAACAACGTCGTCGGCGTGTTCCTTTGGTTTTTCCCGCTGGCCCATGGGGACGGACCCCAGGCGTGGGAATGTGCGAGGCGGGTTCCGGTCGCGTGCGGTGCAAGGCAGTGCGGCAGAAAGAGAGCCAATGAAGATTAGGTTCTGGGGCGTGCGGGGATCGACTCCGACGCCGGAGCGCCGCAACTCGCGGTACGGTGGCAACACGCCCTGCCTCGAAGTTCGGCTGGCCAACGGCACGCTGATCGTTCTCGATTGCGGGAGCGGTCTGCGCGCGCTGGGTAAGAGTCTGTTGCGCGAGTTCGGCGAGCACCCCATCCACGGCTACGTGTTCATGACCCATTTCCACTGGGATCACATTCAGGGGATCCCGTTCTTCCTTCCTCTCTACCGCAAGGGGAACGTCTTGCTTTTCCATGCGGTCCTGCGCAAGGGGCTGGAGTTGAAGGGGGCGGTGGAAGGGCAGATGGTCAATCCCTATTTCCCCGTGGACATGACGGCCATGGGAGCGGCGCGCCACTTCTTTGACTTGGGCGAGCACCCCATCAACCTCAACGGAGCGATTATCAATTCGGCGCCCTTGAACCACCCGCAGGAATGCGTGGCCTACCGGATTGAGGCGGACGGAGCCGTTTTCGTATTTGCCACGGATACCGAGCCAGGCTCGCCCTTCCATGATCGCTCGATTCGCGACTTGGCGCAGGGCGCGGACGTGCTGGTGTACGACGCCCAATACACGCCGGAGCAGTTGCTGGGCGATCGGAAGGGTTGGGGGCACAGTAGCTGGCTGGAAGGGGCGCGCATTGCGCACGAGTGCGGGGTGAAACAGTTGGTGCTGTTCCACCACGACCCAGACAACGATGATGCTTTCATGGACGGCCTGGTGGAGAAGGCACGGCAGGAGTTCCCCCAGGTCACGGGCGCGGCCGAGGGAATGGAATTCGTACTCCCCAGAGGCGAGATGGCGCAGGCGAAGCTCGCGACGGGTTATGACCGCCGCCGAGAGCGTCGCTATCGACTCGAACTACCCCTGCGTGTGTCATGGCAGGGGCCGGGCGGGAAAAGGCTGGAAGCCCAAGGACTCACACAGGACATCTCGAGGTCGGGCATCTATTTTATCGTGCCGGCCGAAGTTCGCACGGACTTGCCCGTCGAGCTGGACGTAATCCTTCCCGACGAAATCACTCACCGTGGTGACACAGCCCTCGAATTCATCGCTCAGAGGGTCCGCCAAGAACTTGTGAATGGAGCCCTCAGCAATCACGGTCCGAGTGTGGCCGTGGCGGCACACCTGATGGCTCGCGGGAATGAGTCTGTGCCCCAAGAAGCGAACTGGTTCTCGAAAAGCGTCAATTGATGTCTTCTTCCTCCGTGGCCCGCGCCAATCACCGGAGAGTTCGAGCGGAATTGTTCGTTTCGGACGACCGCCCGGGCGCTCCCCTCTTTCACTTTAGCTCTCCTCCCGCAAGCATAAGTGCCGGGCGCCAAGTCGATCTAATTCCGTCTCCGTCCAGCTCACCAGCTCGATCCCCTGCCTGCTCTTCGCAAACTGGGAGGGACTTGTCGTTGACAAGTCATGCTCAAGTGATGCTGACCTATGGTACCCTTAGCCTTGGAATATCCGCCAAGAATGATTTCCCGGCGTTTGTGAGGCATTGCCATGCGACTCGAGGGCTTTCCTTTACTACCTAACTTTGCCTGCACGAGGGCGTTTCTAGCCGCTTGTCTCGCCCTTGGCTTTGCAGTGAATGCAGAGGGCGGCGATCCGAAACTGCCCGGGAGGCAGGGAACGCCGTGGGCGCAATCGCCGCTTGCCGGGCTGCCCACGGATGCTGCACGGTCTCGTGATGAGCATCCGCTGCGACCACGCGCGGGGAACCCTCATGCCGCGCCGGCGCAACCTCAGCCTAAGACTCAAGCGCGCCTCATTGAGACTTACGGCGACCAAGCCCTCGTCTTTGAGCCCAATCGCGGGCAGACTGACGACCAAGTTAAGTTCTTGTCCCGTGGCAGGGGTTTTACGCTGTTCCTGACATCCACCGACGCGGTGTTGGCGCTGGTCCAGCCTTCAGACAGTCTGATCTCGAGACTCGAAGGCAAGAACTTCAACGGTCTAAGCCATTCATCTCAGACCACCGCTTTCCGATCCACCTCGCTCCGGTTGAAGTTGGAGGGCGCGAACCCAAGCCCTATGGTAATCGGCCTCGACGAACTACCCAGCAGGAGCAACTACTTCATTGGCAATGACTCGACGAAGTGGCGGACCAACGTTCCGAACTACGCCAAGGTGCAGTACAAGAATGTATATCCCGGAGTGAATCTGATTTATTACGGGAACCAGCGGCAGTTGGAATACGACTTCGTGGTTGCCCCCGGCGCGGACCCAAAGGCGATCGCGCTGGCCATCGTCGGTGCCGAGGGGGAACACGAGTGGCCGTCGCGACCGCCCGTGCAAATCGACCGCGACGGCAACCTCGTGGTGCAGACCGAGGGCGGCAAGATCCATCTTCGGAAGCCTGTTGTGTACCAGCCGAGTCAACAGGAAGGGCGACCGACCTTTGTTGATGGCAGCTATGTGCTCAGCACTTCGAGGATTCAAGATCGCAACTCTGAATTCGCCGAACAAGAGTACGAAGTCCGCTTTGAGGTAGCTGCGTACGACCACACAAAACCGCTAATCATCGATCCGGTGTTGAGCTACTCCACTTACCTCGGGGGCAGCCAGGACGACGGAGGCAACGGCATAGCGGTGGATTCGTCAGGTAACGCCTATGTGGCGGGGTCAACCCTTTCGGTTGACTTCCCCACGTCGAGCCCCATTCAGGCCACCACCGGCGGAGGCTACGACGCCTTCGTGGCCAAGCTGGACGCGGCGGGATCCTCCCTCGTTTACGCCACCTACCTCGGAGGTGCTGGATCCGATCAAGTCCTTGGAATCGCCACCGACTCCTCGGGCAGCGTCTACGTGACTGGGCTAACGTATTCCAGCAACTTCCCCACGGTCAATCCCGTGCAACCTGCCATCGGCGGTAGCTCCGACGTCTTTGTCGCCAAACTGGATGCGGCAGGCTCGGCGCTCACCTATTCCACGTACCTCGGAGGAAGCGCGACGGAGCAGGGGACCGGGATCGCTGTCGACTCGGCAGGCAACGCGTACGTGACCGGATGGACCCTTTCCACGAACTTCCCCACGGCGAGCCCCATTCAGGCCACCACCGGCGGTGGCTACGACGCCTTTGTGACAAAACTGGATGCCACCGGAGCGTCACTGGTTTATTCCACTTACCTCGGGGGCAGCGGCACAGACGAAGCTTTCGCCATCGCGGTTGACAGCACCAGCAACGCTTATGTGACCGGGCTAACGTCCTCGAATAATTTCCCCTTAGTGAGCCCCCTCCAGCCTGCCTACGGGGGCGTGGAAGACGCTTTCGTGTTGAAGATGAACAGTTCAGGTTCAGCACTCGTCTACTCCACCTACCTCGGGGGCACCAGCACAGATGAAGGCCGCGGCATTGCCCTTGACTCCTCTGGTAACGCCTACGTGACAGGCTTGACGACCTCCAATGATTTCCCGACCGCCAATGCCGCCCCGAGCGCTTACCAAGGGGGGCAGGATGCCTTTGTAGCTAAGCTAGACGGCGCCGGAGCCGCGCTTGCTTATTCCACATACCTGGGGGGAACCGGTGCAGACCAAGGCTCGAGCATTGCTGTCGACCCTTCCGGCCAAGCGTATGTGACCGGTTATACCACCTCAACGAATCTCCCCCTTGCCAATCCCATCCAGCCCACGTACGGTGGCAATCAAGACGCATTCGTCAGCAAGTTGAGCGCAACTGGCGTTGCGCTCGTCTTCTCCACCTACCTGGGCGGCCACGCCGCTGATGCAGGTACAGGCATTGCCGTTGACTCCGCCGCCAACCCTTACGTTACGGGCTTTACCTTCTCCAATGACTTCCCCACTGCATCCCCCCTGCAGGCTGCCACCGGCGGAGGCTACGACGCCTTCGTAGCGAAGCTAGCTGAGCTCGCCGCTCCGGCCGTAGCGCTGTCCGCAACGAGCCTCGTGTTTCCAGATCAGGCCGTTGCAGCAACGAGCACACCGCTAACCATCACGCTCACGAATGCGGGCGACGCCGCCTTAGCCATTACCAGCATTGAGATCACGGGAGACTTCGCGCAAACGAACACCTGCGGCAGCGCCGTGGCCGCAGGGGCGAACTGCGCCATCGATGTCACCTTCACGCCCACCGTCATCGGCGCCCGGATCGGGACCATCACTGTCACGGACGATGCCACGGGCAGCCCGCGAGTCGTTTCTCTCGGGGGCATCGGCGTTGCTCCGCGCGTGTTCCTCTCCCGCACCGGTCTGAGCTTCAGCAACCAGGGCATCGGCATCACGAGCGCCCCGCAGACGGTAACCCTTACGAACACCGGCAATGCGCCGTTGACCATCAGCAGCGTGGCGGTGAGCGGCGACTTTGCTGAGACCAACACCTGCGGCGCCTCGGTCGCCGCTGGTGCCAACTGCGAGATCAGCGTGACCTTCACCCCCACTGCCACGGGGACTCGAACCGGAACACTCACCATCACTGACGATGCCGCGGGCAGCCCACATGTAGTACCGCTTCTGGGAGGCGGCGTGGCGGCTTTCTCGCTCTCGTCGCCTACCAGCACGGCCAATGTGGCCCGGGGTACCGACTCGACCACCTTCACCATCACGGCCACGACCCAATTCGGCTTCACCGGCAGCATCAGCCTGACCTGTTCGGGCAGTGCGGCCGCTAACTGCGCGTTCAATCCCACTTCGATCGCGCCGGGGGAGAGCAGCACGCTCACGATCAGCAACCTCAACGCAGTGAGTGCCAGCGGCCTGAATTTCGCTGTGATCGGAACCAGCGATTCCCAGACGGCTTTCCTGCTGCTGACAATCCTGTTCCCCGATTTCACGATGCTCGTTACTCCCCCGAGCGCGACGGTCTCGGCGGGCCAGTCCGCCAGCTACACGCTGAGCCTGACGCCCTTGAACGGTTTCAACCAAGCGGTCTCCCTGAGCTGCAGCCGGGCGCCCACGGCGGCTGCGTGCACCATCTCGCCCAGTTCAGTAACACTGGACGGGTCGAACACTTCCACGGCCACAGTGATCGTAACCACGACGGCAGCCTCGATGGTGGGGCCCGGGCAGGGACCGAGCGTCATTCCACCGCCTCTTGGGAAGCCCGTGGTACTCCTCTGGTTCGCTGGGCTGCTGGTGCTGATCACTGCGGCCAGCCTGTGGAAGGCCCCGCGGCGCGTCAGGTTAGGTTTCGCGGTGATGATGCTCTTTGTGCTGACATGGACCGCGTGCAGCGTGGGGGGCAGCGAAAAACCCCCCTTCACGCCTCCGGGCAATTACCAGCTCGCGATTACCGCGGCAGCCTCGGGCGGACTACAGCATATCGCGGCAGTGTCCTTGGCAGTGAAGTAGCAAGCAGACGCACTCAGCCGCCCTGTAACAACAGTGAGGTCTGAGTGCGCTTCACCGTTGCCGCAAGCAGTGCTTGCAGGAAGCCAACATCCTGGTCCTGGGCGTGGCCTAAAAGAAAGACATCGACGACCTGCGGGAATCGCCTTCCCTGCGGATCATGGAACTCTTGAGACTTCGCGGGGCTCGGGTGGACTATCACGACCGGTAGAGAGTAGAATTGCCGCCCTGTTCGGAAAACTGCATAAAGCCAAAGGGGTGAATCCCATGGTGATTGGGACGCGACTACGTGAACTGCGTGAGCAGAAAGGGCTCTCGCAGGGAGACGTGGAGAGATTAACGGGAATCAAGGGGTGTTATACCTCTCGTGTCGAACATGGCCATACGGTACCGGGGTTGATAAACCTGGGGAAGTACGCTGCCGCCTGTGGCGTGCCCCTGTACCAGCTCTTCTACGAGGGCGATGAACCTCCGCCATTGCCCAAACTGACGCCGCGCAAGACTCTTGAGGAACTGGCAGAGGAGCCAGGCAAGAAGGGAGCAGAAGCGAGGTTCCTACTGAAACTCAAGAAACTGCTGACCAAGGTCAAAGAGCGTGATCGCGCAGTGTTCCTGGCTACGGCGCAGAAGTTGGCCGCCGTCAAGAGGTGAGTCAACGAATCGGCCTTGCACCACACTGAGGCGAATGTGCCGCTACCCGCAGCCGTGCTCGTTCCACTCGTCATGCTCCGTCGTGATCCGTGGAGCAAGATTTGAGGAACGGACAACTCCCGCAGATTGAATGAGCCTCATCCAGCGACCTGTCCCTGCTAGAAACCTCATCCAGATTGAAATCATTGACCTTATCGAGAGTCGTTGTTAAGTTTCCCCGCCCATGTTTACTCTACTCCTTTCGACGTTAGTTGGCATCCGATCTTGGTTCCAAACACGAGCAGCGTTGCAAGTTGAAATTCTAGCTCTCCGCCACCAGCTAACTGTCCTCAAGAGGTCTCATCATGGCCGGCTTCGTCTGAACTCTCCAGACCGCCTACTTTGGGTTTGGCTCTCCCGCTTCTGGTCGGGCTGGCGTTCTGCGCTGGTCATTGTGAAACCTGAGACGGTGATTTCCTGGCACCGCAAGGGATTCCGCCTGTATTGGCGTTGGAAAAGCAGGAACGGTGATCCGGGAAGGCCCACGATCGACTTGGAGGTTCGCAAACTGATCCGAAGAATGAGTCAGACGAATCCGCTGTGGGGAGCGCCGCGCATTCACGGCGAATTACTCAAGCTCGGAATTGAACTATCTCAGGCCACAGTCGCCAAGTACATGTCACGCCAGCGAAAACCACCTTCCCAGACGTGGCGTGCTTTCCTTAGCAACCATGTGAAGCAATTGGTTTCGACTGACTTCTTCGTTGTGCCCACCGTCAGTGTTCGAGTGTTGTATGTCTTTGTGGTCTTGGCGCACCATAGGCGACGGCCGCTCCGTTTCAACGTCACCGCAAATCCCACCTCCGAATGGACGGCGCAACAAATCGTTGAGGCGTTTCCTTGGGATCGTGTACCCCGCTATCTCCTGCGTGATCGCGATTCTATTTACGGGGAGTCGTTCCGAGAAAGGGTCCGTGGGATGGGCATGCGCGAGGTCCTCACGACGCCACGGTCTCCATGGCAGAATCCATATGTCGAGCGCCTGGTGGGCTCGATCCGACGGGAGTGTCTCGACCATGTGATTGTGCTCAACGAGTCTTCTCTGCGGCGCATTCTCAAGTCTTACTTCGAGTATTACCTATACTCGCGAACACATCTGGCGTTGGACAAGGACGCGCCCGAACCAAGGGCGATTCAATCGCCGGAGCTCGGTGCTGTGATAGAGATCCCTGAAGTTGGAGGACTCCATCACCGTTACGAGCGGCGAGCAGCCTGAAGACCAGCCCTCCATCGCAATCCCCAGTTCCTCTTTCATCGACCCTTGAGGTCGGAAGAGACGACTCCACCCAGGCACCAGCCGCCGCCTTCTTTCGGATGTGAGATTGCCTAACGACGGCGGGAGGATCGATCTTAGAGCAGTCGGATTTAGACAACTTGAAGCCGACTCTAAATCGTTTTCGTGCCGCTTCTTTGTTTTTAGCAGGGACAAGGAGTGGCCCCCGTCTAGACCGGCCGGACCCCCCAAGAGCAAGAAGATCCCCAGTGAAGGCACACCATCAGGCAAACGGTGGTATACTCGCCGCCACCGGGAGGTCAAAACGGAAACATCGGATAA
>Ga0315274_10006019_pt1 | contig 17713 bp, 18 predicted proteins | sample YL17G02_20_MG_FD_203700 | JGI IMG/M metagenome (GOLD analysis project Ga0315274, IMG submission 203700) | Sediment microbial communities from Yellowstone Lake, YNP, Wyoming, USA - YL17G02_20 | ecosystem: Environmental > Aquatic > Freshwater > Lake > Sediment | place: USA: Wyoming | collected...
GCTCACACAATATAGACACCATCCCAAGCAAATATCGAACACAGATGGTGGCAACCTAATGAAACAAAAAGCTAAAATAGCGTTGGAAAAGGCAAGGAAGCGTCGAGGAATATGACAGAAGAAACTAACATACCGATCGAACAGCCTGAACAGATTCCCATTGAGGAATCAGAAGTAATTTCTGATCAACCTGATAGGCGCGAGGAGCAGCGAAAGCGTCGTTCCCGTCGTGCGATGAAAATGTCTATCATACTTGGTGTTAGAGATCGAGCACAATATGTAAAGAAGGTGATACGATCTCTATTGGTGCAGGATCTGCAGAGGTACTTCTACGAAATAGTGATTGTTGATTTCGGCAGCCAGGACGATCTAAAGGAATACATTGATCTAATCAAGGTGAAAAATCTTAAATATGTGGCTGTACCAGATGCGAAGCAGTATGATAGAGCACGAGCACTGAATATAGGTGCCAAGGCAGCAGAGCATCACATCTTGGTATTCTCAGAGGCAGATTTATTGTTCCCGAAGTATGCTCTTCGTGTGATCAAGGAACATCTAATAGAGCACGATAAGCAAATAATGCTAATAAGACAAAAGGATTTGATGAAGCTAGAGACTGCGATCATCATTGGCAAAACCTACAGCGATTATGGTGAAATGTTATCGAAGATTGATTTGAATACCAGGCCAAGTCGCGATGGGTGCATCGTGATAGAAAGAAACCACTTCGATGCGGTCGGTGGGTTCGATGAAAGCTATGTAGGTGAATCATATGAGGTGTTGGATTTTGTAGAAAGAGTCGAGCGTGATGGACTCACAAAGATTGTGTTGGAAAATGCTAATCTGCTGCACATGTGGCACAATGAATTGACTAAGGAAAACGAAGGGTATTTCTGGGAGCTGTACAATAGGCAAGGCAGCACAGCAAGTTCAGTTCGTAATGTAAATCGGGAGTGGGGTGTTTTGGTTCCCAAGCGGCGTAAGGTGCTGTTTTTGATGAGCCCAAAAGCGTGGGAGCCAGGTTCTATTTGCAAGCATGTCGGTGAGTTTCTCTATTCAAGCTATCAAATTGATATGTGTGGGGCTCGTGATGACTTGCGGAAAAAGACTACCAGAAAGTATGACATGATCTTCACAATTGACTGGCAGCTGCCGAAACAAATACCTGACAATTGTAGGTTTGCAGCCGGCGTTTTTGATTATACATCTTGGAATGAGGGGATACTCCACAATGTGCCACCAGAGAGTATGGGAAAGAGGCTCGAGCTATTTGATGCTATTGCCACTCCTTGTAAGGAGTTAAGAGATATAGTATTTTCTGTTCACCCTAACACATTTTATACCCCCATTGGTGTGGATACCGAAGCTTTCAAGCCACTACAATATAAACGTCGTGTAAGCAACAACTTCACATGTGGGTGGGTAGGAAAACCAGAGAACGAGCATACAATGGAGGGGTACTTGGAGCATGTAAAACCAATATGTAATAGCGTTGCGGGTATCGATTTATTTAGTGCTCCAGGTGGAGAGGATATAAACGGCCCCACGCAGATGTTGGGGTTCTATAATGCGATCGATGTCCTAGTGATGTTCAACGAGTCAATGGGTGATACCAAGTGTATTTTGGAGGCAATGGCGTGTGGGTTGCCAGTGATCACAACCCGAGTTGGGGATGTGCAAGAGATTATAGAAAATAATGTAAATGGAATAGTAATTTCTAGAAATGAAGCAGAACTACTAGAGGCATTGCTAACATTGAAGGAAAAACCAGAATATCGACTAAAGATGGGACAACTAGCTCGTGAAACAGCTGTAAGGCAATGGGATTGGCGAGATGTAGCCCATCATTGGAAGATATTCTTTGACAGGGTAATGGAACAATGAAAACAGCTGCGATACTAACTCCGCTAGATAACTTGGTTTTTGCAGACCTAGCAAAGGCTTTGACAATGTCTTTTATGGAACTTGGTTGGCACGCTATGTGGATAGGAGACAGAGACCAGGTCAGAGAATATGCAAAGGATATAGATGTAGGCATAGTACTCACACCTTTTGATTATCCTAATATCCATAAGTTGCTTCCTAACGCCATAAAAGTTTACTACCAGTTAGAAGCGTTGCCATGGCCGAATAAAATACACTTGAACAGAAGGAAGTATTGGAGGTGGGAAGAGCGGTTGGAACTAATGCAGTTATACGATGTTGTGTTCGAGCACGATCAAGGAAACATCAATAACCATTATTGCTACTATCCGTTCAAGAGACCAGCGCTTTATGTCCCAATAGGGTATTCGCCCGTATTTGAGCTGCCGAAGAAGGTGGCACAGAGAAACGTGGCACTTTTTATTGGCTCTGATAGTGATCATCCTCAATATACTCATAGGAATAGGACATTGCGTTTTTTACGGGAGAAGTTGAGGAAAAGGTTTGCTATCTGCGACAGCCGTTATGGCGATAAAGCAAGGCAAACGGCCAAAAATTGCAGTGTCTTAGTGAACATACATCAGAATAATATACCATCGTTCGAGTCTATGCGAATCGTCGCTTTAGGTATGAGTAATAATTGTTTTGTAATGACTGAACCATGTGATGACCTAGGGCCATTTGAACATCTTGAGCATCTAGTAGTGGTAAAGCATCAAGACATGGCAGCTGAGATTTCATTTTACCTGAATTCACCTTGGGAAAGAAGCCGCATGGCAACCAACGCTTATAATCTTGTAAAAAAGAGCTACACAATGACAGAAAATCTGAAAGAGGCTGTGAAACAATTATAAGAATTTTTCTATGACTTTTTAGATAAAACTTGAATATATATAGTATTATGAAAACAAGATGGTCTAGAAAATTTGATTGTTGCCAAGAGTGTGGGTCTACCACCTTGAAACACTCATGTCATGGATATTGTGTCATTTGTGCCCAGCGTGTTCAGAGACATGCAAGAGGATTGAAAAAGGTTTATAAATCTGAGCATAAACTGATAGAGAATATTGAATGTAAGCATTGTTATCAGTGTGATAAATGGCTTCCACTAAGTAAATTTACAACAAATCGAAGATCGTGGGATGGTCTCAAATGTATCTGCAGTTCGTGTGGATACAGATATTCGCGTAAATATTCGACACCTGAAAGTGTTAGGCGAGAAAGGCAACGTAATCACAAGGCTCGTCGTCGTAAAAGTGATACTCGCAAGTTAGAGATCCTCGATAAACAGGGTGGTTGTCATATTTGTAGTATGAAATACGTTAATTTATGTGTTTACGATTTGCATCATCTTGACCCTGATACAAAATCTTATACTCCTTCAAAACATTTTCAACGAGCCGGAGATAGGTGGCAAGAAGAAGCAAGCAAATGTGTAATGGTGTGCTCTAATTGCCATATTCTCATTCATGATATTGGTTTCGAAAATGCACAAAAATATATGGTGGGGTTTGTAAATATTTTCAAGAGTCCAAATAAGTTTGTTGATTTGTGTTCACCATTACCTAAAAAATACAAATCTTCAGAGTGGACGCGTAATCTAAGTGATGGTAGGAAATTTGCCTTACTCGATTCTCAAGAGCACAAGGGATGTTCTGTTTGTCAAGTTCGATACAACAATGCCCGTGTTTATTCTCTTCATCATCTAGACCCCAATACAAAAGATGCAGTTCCCTCTCATCTACTCAAGAAGGCAGGAGATGAATGGATAAAAGAAGCTGAAAAATGCACCATAGTTTGTCTCAATTGTCATGAGCTTGTTCATGATGTTGGAACAGATCAGGCTAGAGAAATAATAAAAGGAATGCAACTATGAGACTTTCATTTCTGGTTCCGGACGGATTAACAACGAGAGGTGGGTGCAAGCGTATCGTAGAATATGCTATGCGTCTTGGAAAGCGAGGACATGAGGTCTTTGTTCTGACTCCTGATAAAGTACTCCCAGATTGGTTGGCACCCTACTATGACGGGTTTAGGTTGATCGATATAGAAAAGTACCGAGATTTTCGAACAGATGTGGCAATAGCAACAGGTGGCCGAGCAGCTCGTAGACTTGGAAGAATGACAAGAGCCAAGGTGAAGGCTTACTCAGTAGTAATGTTGGAAAGTATGAATAAGCCAACAGAAAAGCACGGGCAGATAATTGATCGTGATCGTTTCTTGAGTGATCCATATGGTCAGAAGTGGATTTATTATTCCAATTCAACTTGGATGAAGAATGTTGTTGAAGATCAATTCAAGCAAAAGTGTCATCTAGTCTTGGCACCACCAAGTGAAAGAATGAAGCCAAGTGTAAGTCTCAAACCAGAAGGAAAGCTATGGGGACTTGGCTATGGAGGTACAAGTTCATGGAAGGGTGGACAAAGAACAGCAGAGGCAATAGCTTTAGCTAAGAAAAGCTTACCAAATCTAGAAATGATACACTATAGCCAGAAAAGTGTCCCACGAACTAGAGTACTAGCTGAGCATTGGGCCAATCCTAAACAAGATTTACTACCCCAGATTTATAGTTCAGCTGATGTATTTATTCACTCTTCCCGCTTCGAAGGTTTTGCAAATACTGTTGCTGAGTCCATGTCTTGTGGAACTCCAGTAATTAGCTATAAAACACCTGGAGTTGAGGATTTAGTAATTCACAATGAAACAGGAATCATAGTTGAAGAATTTGATGTCAATCATATGGCCCGAGCGATAATTAGATTGTTGACCGATAATGCTCTATATACTAAGTTGAAGGTCAAGTGCATTGAACATATGCAACAATTCAATTGGGAAAAGACCTTGTCAACATTAGAGATAATTTTAACTCCTAGGAGATAAATGCGGATCTTAGTTTTGTGTCCAATTATGAACGACATCTTTAACCCAATAGCAAAAGCTTGCTATGAAAGTTTCCAAACATTGGGACATGATGTTGACTATGCTACTGAATATAAAGAGGGATATGATCTAGCTTTATTCACAGCCTTTCATCATCCTTGGAAGATTCCAAAACAAACTTCCACAGTAAAGTTAGGATACCATTTTGAACTTTTACCGTGGAGATATACCAATTCCCATCTGCAGAGGTCATTGAAAAAATTTAAACATCAAGTAGCTCTATATGATTATGTTGTAGATTTTTCTTACAATAATGCAAAGTGGCTACAACAACAGGGGTACAAAAATGTTTTTTGGTGTGCCTTAGGATATCATCCAAGTTTAGAAAATGAGTCAAAATATAATTTACACACTGAGTGTCCTGTAAGATTTATTGGTTCTTCTCAAAAAAGACGACTCAAAATACTAAAATATATTAACAATAAATTGAGCTCTAAACAGATTCCTATAGAGACCAGATATGTTGGCCCCAATGACAATTGTGGTGCTAATGTACATCTCAATATTCATAGTTATGAGGTGAATAGCTTCGAATCACATCGACTTATTGTGCTCATGAGCAATCAACAATTTGTCATTACCGAACCAGTAGATGATTGCCACCCCTTCAATAATAAAAGACACTGGATAGAGACAAAATGGAGACATTTACCTCTCGAAATAGAATATTATGTGCATCATCCAAAAGAACGCTCAGAAATAGCTAATCAAGCATATCACTTTATAAGGGAACAATACAATTTTGTTACACATTTACAAAGACTGCTTCACGAAATAAGAAGCAAAGATAAATAGGAGGCCCTGTGTTTGATAATAAAATAGTATTTATAACTGGAGGATCGGGCTCCTGGGGTGGAGAACTGGTTGATCAAATGTTGGAAAGATATAAGCCTAAGGAAATTCGCATTTATTCAAGGGGTGAGCATAAACAGGTTGAGATGAAACAAAAATTTGGATATAGTCCTATTTTAAAATTCATAATAGGTGATGTTCGTGATAAAAGTGTACTTGATATAGCCATGAGAGGGGTAAATTGTGTTTTTCATCTTGCAGCCCTAAAACATGTTCCAATATGTGAGGAAAACTGTTGGGAAGCTATTCTGACTAACATAAATGGAACTCAAAATGTTGTTGAATGTGCAATGAAAAACAATGTGGAGATAGTAATCGATATTTCTACTGACAAGGCTGTCGACCCATTCAACTTTTATGGGGTTACAAAAGCTTGTGGAGAGAAATTAATAATTAATTCCAACAACAACTACATCTCCAATACCAAGTTCGTTTGTATTAGGGGTGGCAATGTTATGGGTACAAATGGTAGTGTTCTTCCATTATTTAAAAAGCAAATTCTGGAAAAAAATGAAATTACTGTTACAGATCCTAATATGACAAGATATCTTATGAGCACAAGAGAGGCAATCAATCTTGTATTTGAGGCGGTTACACGCTCTGTAGGAGGAGAAGTATTTGTTATGAGGATGCCTGCTACTCGAGTTAGTAATATGGCAACTGTAATGATTGAGCTTTTTGGTAATAGTGATACTCAAATCAAAGAAATTGGCATTCGCCCTGGCGAGAAGATGCATGAGGTACTTGTATCTAAGAATGAATCACCTTATACAAAAAGATTGAATAAACACTATTATGTAATTCTACCTCAATATAAAAACGACCTTTTGGAAAAGATATACGCTGAATATCCTTCTATGGAATATGATGAATTCAATTCTAATAATGCAGAACAATTGGAAAATGCCGAGTTTATTAGGATTCTGAAACGAGAAAAGTGGATAGGGCAATAGGAAGTTTTGAGGTAAGGAGGACACTTGTCTAAAACTATCGTACTGATAACTGGTGCTTCGGGATTTTTAGGAAAAAATCTTCAGGCTTTTCTTCGGTTAAGACCTGATGTACAAGTGATGGGGTGTGATATAGATAGTCTTCCAGAAATAAGAGAAAAGGGACTGCAAGAGGCTCATGTTATTTTTCATTTAGCTGGGATTAATAGGCCAGAAAGAGTTGAGGAATTTGAGAGAGGAAATACGGGACTTACCACCGAGATTTGTGAAAGATTGCAGGCCCTAAAGCGGACTCCGACAATTGTGTTTTCTTCTTCCATCCAAGCTAATTTAGATAATTCCTATGGAGTTAGTAAGCGGAAAGCGGAAGAAAAATTGTGTAGTTTTGGAAAACAAAGTGGAGCTCGAGTCATAATCTTTCGCTTTCAGAATGTATTTGGTAAATGGTGTCGTCCTAATTATAATTCCGTAGTTGCCACATTTTGCTATAATATAGCACACGATTTGCCTATTTCTGTCTCTGATCCTACTCGGCAACTCAATCTTATATACGTTGACGATGTATGTAGAGCCATGATACAAGCTGCAGGTTTGAGGCCTATAGACGCTGAGGCTAGGGATAGTCATAATGTCGATGCACAGGGGTTTGCTAAAGTGATACCTGATTTCACCATAACACTAGGTGGATTGGTAGAAGCTATCCATTCATTCCAAGATTGCCGAAACACGTTACAGGTACCTTCTTTCAATGACCCTCTTATCAAACGACTCTATGCTACCTTTCTTTCTTATCTTGATGATACCAATTTTGCATATAATCTCGACACTAAGACCGATAATCGTGGAAGTCTTGTAGAGATTCTAAAGGCTCCATCTTTTGGACAAATCTTTGTTTCTCAAACAAAGTCTGGAATTACTCGTGGTAATCATTACCATCATACAAAGACAGAGAAATTTCTGGTCATCCAAGGCAAAGCTGTTGTCCGTCTTAGAAATGTTCTAGAAGACAAAATTATCGAGTATTTCACAAAGGCTGAGGATTACAAGGTCATTGACATTCCTCCTGGATATACGCATTCCATTGAAAATGTGGGTGAAGAGGAATTGATCACTCTCTTTTGGGCAAACGAAGTGTTTGATCCTAAACAGCCAGATACTTTTTTTGAAAAAGTTCTCCTTGAGTAGTGTTTGAAGAGGAATCCAAATGGACGAAAAAGAATATCACGACCTACTAGCGGGACGTTTCAAAGTGCGATATAACGATGGTATGAATAAGAGCTTGAAACGTCAAATACGTCTTCGCTTAGAAGATTTTTGTTCTTATGTACCTACAAGGTCTGTTAGAATTTTAGATGCTGGTTGTCATGATGGATATGCCCTGAAACGATTAAAACAACTAGGGTACACTCACGCAGAAGGTGTGGAGTATCTACAGATTTTGGTACGCTCTGTCCATCGCAAGGCATGTAAGGCTCAACAAGGAGATCTCCATAATTTGCATATGTTTGCTGATGGGGTGTTTGATGCAATATTTAGTCGTTATGTGCTAGAACATTGCCATACTGCTTCCAAGGCAGTACAAGAATTGGTACGCATCTTAAAGCCAGGTGGTACAATGTATATAGTTGTGTCAAGTGAAATAGATGGAATACAAACTAGACAGGGCAGTACGGTATTCAAATCTGTAGAAGATTTTAAGATGCTAATACCCAGTAATATGAAAACAATCAAATTAGAAACACCTAAAACTTTTATGGGATGGTATGATATAATATATGTGGGGATAAAAGAGTAGGAGGCAAAGTGTCAACAATATCCGGGGGTACTTTTGTTCTTAATCCAATAGAGTTGGACTATCCTATTATAGAAACTGTACAATCTGCTCTTGAATTTTGTGATGAGGTAGTCATCGTTGATGCTGGTTCCACTGATGGTACAATTGAAAAATTAAAGAACCTAAGTACCAGGGTTAAAGTTTGTCCTATTGTGTGGCAGTATAAATTTGAACGTTGGAGTCCGGTCAATCATGCTGAGGCATTTATCCGTAACAAAGTGCTTGAGAATTGTAGTAGTGATTGGATCTTCTTTTTTGATGCTGATGAAATAATACATGAAAAGTTTCATCCTACTATAAAAGAGATGGCTCAGACTAAAGATTATGATATGTATGATATTTCCATGGAGCATTTATATTGTTGTAAACGCAATGGAAAGCTTCAGATATTTCAAAAAACAATAGAAAGTACAGGGATTAAGCGGCGTCCTATGCTTTATCGAAATCATTTAGGTGTCTACTATGGCCGTTTAAGAAGAAGTTCTCATTGTCCTCACCAAGAACTTATAGGAACAGGCAAACGGAGAAATAAAGCGATCAATAAATTACGTGTTCTTAGGCCTGAGCCTAATATCATTAGTGCTTTGCATTATGGCCAATGTCGGTTGGGAAGATGTGTAGCACGCAGCTTAAATTTATGGGGTATTCGTTATACACAGACCGACAACTTCAAGCAATTTAATGAAGAATCTTATGTTCTTGAAGATCGTGGATATCCTTTGTTTACTGGTGGACATCCATTGATTATGCAAAACTGGATAAATAGACATATTGGATAAATAAAATGGCAACAATTACAGCAGGGACCTTTTTTCTCAATGCTTTGGCTCTTGAATATCCAATTATAGAATGGACATCAACAGTTCTGTCTTTTTGTGATGAGGTTATACTAATTGATATGGGTTCGAAAGATGGTACACGTCGTGCATTACGTAAGAAGTTTGGAAAAAGAATTCGAGTTATAAGTGAGCCATGGCGGTTTGAAAAAGACTATCATGAGGGCATCCCACGCAATGTAATATTGAAGAATGCCTCATGTGATTGGGTTTTTTTGACTGATTGTGATGAAATTGTACATGAGGATGACTACAATAGAGTGCGTAGTTTGTCTTTACAAAAAGAGACTAAGATATTTCGATTTCCTATACTCACTTTCTATGGAAGTTGTTATTTGACCTATCATGCAGAAAAAAGGGAAAGATTTGCACTTATACAACGCGACCCTAATTTTAATTTTGGCCCTCTACACAATAAGGGGAGCAATGCTGCTGATGTTTTAAAATATGGAGATGTTGCAGCCAGAAAAGTGATCAAATATAAAGAGGTGAATATAAATCTTTATGATTATGGAAGATGTCGCTCTCCTAAGGCTAGAATGAGGAGTGTCGATTTCTTTGTAAAGCAACATCAAGCCAGGTCGGGACAAGCACCTATTGGTACTCCGACTTCTATCAAAGATTATATTTTACCATATCCAGATTTCGAAAGTTCAATCTTTATCAAATGGGATAAGGGACATCCAAAGATTGTGCAGGACTGGGTTCAGAGGCACTGGAAGTCACACGGCTGGGAGGCCTAGGATGAAAATTACTGGAATTTGGCTTACCAAGAACAGTGAGAAATTTATAGGATATTCGTTGGCTTCATTGATGAATGTCTTAGATCATCTCATAGTAGTGGATAGTGGTTCTACTGACAATACACACAAAATTGTCTCACTACTGAAAAATCCCAAAATTCAACTAATTGCTCTTAGTGAAAAGGCTACTATGGATGAAGCAGTCTGTCGAGGATTTGAACATTTTGATGGAGACGTGGTCATGCTACTGGGAGATGACTACATTTGGGACAATGTGAATGCCTCTCGTCTCCGTGAATGGTGTGAAAGAGGGGTTAAGCTTAATAAAAGAGGCTTATTGTGCAGTGTTTACAATCTTGGATTCAGTCCCGATAAATATTTCTCATGTGTAAAAAGAGTATTTGTAACTTTTCAACAAAAAAATGACCCATTAATGTGTATTGGCTCTTTTCTTACTGACGACTTTGACATAGTACACAAAAGTGAGACACGCATGAAAAAGGGTAAGGTGTGCCCTACTAAAATTCGAACAAGATTTTATCTACCAACACCTCTAGGCTTTACCCATTGGAAATATTTGAAAGATACTAAAGAATACTTTATTTATAAGTTTCTCTTGTTTCAACAACATATAGCCACTCGAGAAATGGCAGAACATCAATGGGATATGCTGCAGAAACAAGAAACATTTAAATATCCTCATTCAGTGTCGGAAGTCTTTATAAAGTATCGTGACAAATTCGTTCCATTAGGTGGATTTGATGTGGAGAAAACAGCATGAATATATTAGTGATAGCACATCCACATGATCCTTTAGCGTATTTTGTTGCTACAGCATTTCATCAGAGCTTCCTATCATTGGGATACACATCTTCTATTTTGCCCCAATATGAGGCAGGGTTCGATGTGTGTCTGGTTATGTATGCTCATGTACAATATAATTTTCCTAAAGACTCTACATATAAGATTGCCTACAACTGGGAATGCCTACCTCATCCTCGATGGCGTAAAAACGTACGACGAATGGCTCACCAATTCAATTGTATTTGGGAATGTAGTCAAGAAAATCTCAAGGTATCTCTACCTATTAGACATGTGTATTGCCCAATAGGGTACCATAGAAGCTTTGAAATGCCTGCAACAGTAGGAGATGTTAGAAATATCTCTTTTTTGGGGTATTTGCCTCCCAAGAATCCATATAGAAAACGGATTGTAGACAGTATCGAGAAGGAATTAGGTCTCCAAATATGGTATGCTAAAACCCAAAGTGAATATATACACCACTTCTCGGATAGTAGAATCCCCATAGCCGATATTATTCACAACACTCAAATACACCTGAATATACATCAAAATTCTGCTTATCCAATGTTTGAAAGCATTCGTGTTTTATCATTTTTACTTAGTAATAAAAAATTTATAATAAGTGAAAATAGTTGTGATAGCCCGTTAATAAACAAAGTGCATTATGTAGAAACAGATAGGTTTCCTGATACTATAAAGTATTATCTGGCACAACCTGAAGAACGTGAACAAATTGCACAACAAGGATACTCCTTCATTAGTAAACACTATAGGATGGAGGAACATATAGCAAAGGCACTTCACGAAACAGACTGTAAAGGATAGAATAAAGATGAATATTTATGATAAGGTTGAAATAGGATGTGGAAAAACAAAGCGCACAGGGTTCTTTGGTATAGATGTTGCATTATTGCCTGGTGTAGATTTGGTTGCAGACATAGATAAAGAAGGTATTCCATTGCCAGACAATTCTGTTGGACACATGTTATTTGTTCATTCACTGGAACACTTTTCCGATTTTTTATTTATTGTATCAGAAATATGGCGCACATGTCGACACAAGGCATGTGTTGATATTTATGCACCCTATTATACTAATATGATAAACCTTTCTAATCCGTATCATAAAGTTCACTTAACAGAGTATACCTTTCTCTTTTTCACTGACAAGGTCAAAAAGGTATCCACAGGCTATCGATTGAGCCGAGGATCGGCCAATGAGCAGAATAAGATATGTTTTCGACAGGAAGAAGTCCAATTTGTATATTTTGAACCATGGGACAGTAAATCAAAGGAAGAGCAAGACTTTGCACGACTCCACTATATGCATGTTGTACGTGATATGTACATAAGATTGCGTGTAATTAAAAGCTAGGAATCCTATCCTTTGGGAGTCTTGGATTTGACTGCAAAAGTGGGTGTCAAAGATGGTAAAGAAGTGGATTCAAGTATAACAGCATGGAAAGATGTTGAGTAGAAGGACTGATCTAATTTTTGAGGCATGGAAGATAATATGCACAATGATCATCACTTAAGTCAGTGGATACAAAGAGGTTTTGAATGTTCTTCAGATCATCATATTATGATTTATCATAAAGATGGTCTTCTGCGAGGAAAGAAACAAACAATAAAGAGCAATAATGCAACCCAGGACTTTGATTCATTGTCTGATTCAGACATAGAATGGATCTATTCTAACGGTATACTTCTTCTAGGGGAGAAAGAAAAATACTATAGCAATGAAAAGCCAGAACGAATGCTCAATTGTCTTATTAGTCGAATAGAGAACAATGCAGCGAGATGGTGTACACGACAAAGGGCTTCTCAACTAACAATCAAACAGGAAAATAGTGCAGAGGCAGTGCAAATGTTAGCATTGCAGCGCATACATACATTTTCAGGGCGTCAGGATGTGTTCGGAGATCTAGATTCTCTTCCACTGTCTAACGAGGGGAAGATGTTTCTCTATCTTCACAAACGATATACAGAGGATAAAGAGTTTATGATCAATGTTCATATGCCTGAAGAATATCAACATTGTAATCCACGTCAAATGTGGGCTATCAGTATCCCTGATAATCATGAACTCGAATTTATAACCTCTGACTTGGGTGTAGTAAAAGAGGGACAGTATGTGTTTTCTCCTTTTTCTAAGCGTGTTGGTGTTATCCTAATGTGGGCACAGGGAGAGTTGTTTGAGTTAGAGAGGTTGATTAAGTTTCTAAATACTGCGATCTGGAGAAGTGCAGAAGAATATATCTATTCCAGTAAAGAAGGAGGGACTGATTCTCTTCTATTGAACTCTCAACACAGACAAAGGCGTGCTCTAGAAATTTGTTATAAGGATTATAATCTATGAGTGAAGAAAGTTTTATTCACCTATCATATGAGAGTGCCATTAAAAGTGGACTAGAAAAAGCGTTTCAAAGTTGGAAAAATATCGACCATAAGCCTATTGAGTGTTTCTGGTGCATAGATATGTTAGATAAAGTACTATATTATTCTGCCTTGTATCATATCAAGGGGACTGCTACATTTAATATTTATGAAGGGATCCTTTTTTGCGAATGTGGATCACCAGTTATGCCTAAAAATCCTCGAGTTAAGCCATTTCCACAAGCAATAAAGGAATGTCCATTGTCGAAAAAAGATAAGAAGAAAGCTCTACGATTGCATAGCGAAATAAGAAATAGACTGGAACATCCGGATTTTGATAGTTGGAGTGTCTCAAAAGATTTGCTTCTTTGTTTAATAGATGAAGCACTAGATGTAATCAAAATGTTAATTAATTTAAAGACTACTAATCATTATCCCCTAAACCGAGCTATAGAGGAAATCTTGGAGTAAATCATGCCAATAACCCTACGACCAATCCAAAAATCAGATGCACCTATACTGATGTCTCTGCGTAATGGTGCTGATACATTCAAATGGTTCTATTCCAATCGGCAGTTTACTCTGCAAGAGGTTGAGAACTGGATCGAAAATCTTGACCCCAATAAAGATATTGTTCTCATGGCAGAGGAAGATGGTGTACTTATAGGTACTGCCTCTATTTACAATGTCGAAAATCAATCTGCTGAAGTGGGTCGAATTATAGTATCAGAGAACATCAGAGGTAAAGGTATAGGAACATCTATTCTTTTGCTCTTACCTCCAATTGCTAAGGCTCATGATATTACACTCCTTTATGCCAATATAAAAGTGGAGAACATCAGATCTTATAAAGCTTTCGAAAAGGCAGGATATACTCGTATTGACACCAGACCCGAAACAGGATACTATTACGAAAAGAAGATTTAATGGCCAGTGTTGAGATTTTAGCTTATCTATCTCACGATGAGCAAAAGGTGCGAAGCTGTATCAAAGCTCTCTTAGCTTGCACTCCCAATACATGCGCTATCACTTTCATCAGTGAGCGCATGCCGTTAGCTCTAGCTCAGTACATTTCTCAATTCAGTTGTAAGTCAGAGTATAGCAACATATCATTCACAAACTTTACAACATACTTTGGATATAATAATCGTATGTTGAAAGTTCTCCAATCGAACAAGTCTCCCTATGTGATTCTAATCAATGACAATATAATTGTAAACAAAGGCTGGGTCAGCAAACTACTGGCTTGTCTCAACTCTGAGTCTTGCATTGGTATTACTTGTCCATTTATCAATGAGGGAATTAGACATGGGATCTGTAATGCTTTGCCTAATGACTCTGCTATTCAATCTATTGCAAAATTCTTAGATAATAAATCTAAAAGAGAGTATCCACGCATTACAAGTGCCGATGCCTGTCTTTTGATAAAGAAAGCTGTTTTAGATAAAATCAATTTTGGTACATTTCGAGTACAATCTCATTTAGAGCCCGAACTTTGTCATGAGGCTCGTCGGTTTGGCTTCAATGTTGCCATAGCTGACGATCTTTTTGTGTTCTATGACAATCCCCACAGAGCACAACTAATGGGTGATGAAAAGTATTACAGAATCAATCCTTTGGCTAAGTTCAGACAGGTAGTTGCTAGGCAACTCACACAGACAGAGGAAAAAAAGATTGTAGTACCCAGTAATAAGCTGGGTAAGTCCATCAAAATTTATTCTCCTTCTGATAGAGATCAATTACATGGAAAGTGGTGGGGAGACTACTGGGCAAGGGAGCATCTTCACGAAGCATTTGGAAAAAGGGGATGGGACATATCACAAGACAAAGCAGATGTTTCTTTATTGCTGCGAGGAAGTGAGTGTTTTCTAAGTGAATCTCCCACTAAGGCAATATGGATTTATAGCCATCCACACGCTAGTGAACATAAAAAATTCTTAGAAGAATTCAATTATGTTTACACTCTTTCTCATAAGCATGCTAGAATACTTGAACAAATAAGACCTGATGTCAAAGTTTTGTTGCCTGCTACTGCCAAAACATATAAAAAGAGTGATTCGTTAGAAAAGCCTTATGATATTGTCATAGTTGGCAACTCTGCTAAGTCTCGCAGAGTGGCAATAGTGAAGAAACTTATTGCTACCAATAAATACAAAATAGGAGTTGTGGGGTCTTTCTGGGAAAATCATATCGATCAAAAGTACATCATTGCCTCTTACTGGGAAAATGATAAATACAGCGAGCTCTTTAATCAAGCAACATTGACAATTTATACTCATGCTGACGATATGCGAGATATGGATTTTGTGGCTATTAGGGTGCTAGATATCATTGCATGTAGTGATTGTATGATAATTTGCGATAAGAATGAAGGACTCGAAGCACTAGGACTAGGAGATATTCCTCAGTTTGCTAATTTTGAAGAGCTGGAATCTCTAGCTGATTATTATCTGTCTCACCCAGAAGAGCGTAAAGAAAAGATGGGAAGATGGCGCAGGCTAATTCAGAGGCATCACACCTTTGATTGCCGTGTAGAGCAAATCACTAATGATATTTTTGGTAAGTCCCAACCAGCAACACCTACTTCTTATTCATGTCCTAATAAATCTGTAGCAGTATACTTATCTACAATGCATCGTTTGTGCTATGATATGAACATCAAGTTTGCCAATGGCATAGTAGAGGCATTTAAAGAGTTGGGATTTGATAGTTATTTAGTGCATGATGTGCAAACCTTAGAATCAAGATACTTTGATATTGTTTTCTGTGCTGCCCCTTCTTTTCAGCAAGATTTCAAACATCGACCAGATACAAAGTATATAATGTATCAAAGTGAGCAGTGTCCCAGAGAAGATATTACTTGTGATAGGGCAAATAGATTCTGGCAGATTGTCTCAAAAGAGCTGCCCAAGTATGATGTAATCTTTGAGCCGTTTGAAGACCACATTGAATACTTTCGAAGATTGGGCTACAACAATGTGGTGCAGTTTAGAGTTGGATATCATCCAACCTTTGAGTTGAACTATCCTGAAACTAATCAGTACGATGTGATGTACATAGGGCACCCAGCAGGAGAACTTCTAAGACGCTGTTTCATTCTTGAGAGGCTTGAAGGGTATCTAAAAGCCAATAAAATACCACATTTTATACCTGCAATAAATAGGTGGAAGAGTGTGTTGGGTGAAGACTATAATAAGATGTTGTTCTCATCTAAAATCTCATTAAACATACATTTTACCCATATTCGATACTTTGAGTATCATAAATTGATTGTTGATTCGTTCTGCAACAAACGCTTTGTCCTTTCTGAAGAAATTAGCCATCTTGCTCCTTTTGTTCCAGGACAACATATTGCGATTTGTAATGCTAACGAATTTGAGGACCAAATCTCCTACTATCTCAAAAGCGATGCAGAGCGTCAAAGAATTGCACAGAATGCCTACAACTTTGTAAAACAAGAGTTTACTTTAGCTGGGAATCTAAAGAAGGCTCTAGAAGAGTGTGGTCTACTATGACTAGAATTGCCTTACTAATGATCACTCACAATAGACTAGAGTATACACAAAAGGCAATACTTCAATTGCGAAGAATTGAATTGCCTTTTGATCTCACAATAGTAGATAACGCTTCTACTGACAACACAAAGGCTTACCTTGGTAATTTGAAAAGACCTCATGCCAAAATTGAATATCTTTCTGAACATCAACCCTTATCTGTAATTACAAACAACTTCTGGCGGAATTCAATGGATTACGATCTTGTGGGAAAGGTTGACAACGATACTCTTGTCTCTGAATCATGGCTCCAGCGGGTGATAGAAGTGCATCAAGCTTCTGAGCAGGTAGCAGCAGTAGGTGGGTTTGCATTCGATATTTATCGAGATTGGAACTTTGAAAACAGTAAGCGAAATGTAAGAGATTTAGGTAAATGTAAAGTACTAATACAGCCTATAATTGGAGGCTGTGCCTATCTCATAAAGCCACGAGTTATCGAAAAGGTAGGCTTTCTCGACGAAGATATTAGAATGGAAATGGTGGACATCAAAGGGGTTAGTAGTGTAGTTCTTTCTTCTGAAAAGTGGGGAAGAGAGATGAATGTGATTACACCTGAAAGTCCTAGAGTAATTGTACATGGATGGACAGAATGGCAGAAGGTAGCCCAAAGTAAGGGCTATGTGGTATGCTATCCATTTCCTTTGCAGGTGGTAGACCATATGGACGATCCCCAGAGTGCTCATTGTTTATTGGACAAAGATCGAACTTGTACTGAGTTGGCAAGACAGAATGCCAAACAAAGGGGGCTTCAGTATTCTCGTGCAAGTATTGATAACTGGATTCGTAAAGATGGTAGATATCTTTTTACCGAGTATGCTTATGATGGTGGCGTAGGAGAGAGGGTATATGTATAATTTCCAAAAGGTGTTATATGTGGGCCCTCTAGTCTACAAAGCAAAAG
>Ga0315274_10006020_pt1 | contig 17713 bp, 16 predicted proteins | sample YL17G02_20_MG_FD_203700 | JGI IMG/M metagenome (GOLD analysis project Ga0315274, IMG submission 203700) | Sediment microbial communities from Yellowstone Lake, YNP, Wyoming, USA - YL17G02_20 | ecosystem: Environmental > Aquatic > Freshwater > Lake > Sediment | place: USA: Wyoming | collected...
CAAGGCCTCGGGTGTAGCGTTTCCATTGGAGATGAACACGCACTTCAGCCCGGCCTGCGCCGCCTCGCGGAAGACGGCGACCGCCCACTCGCTGGTGATGAGCGGCTCGTTGTACGAAGAGGCCACCACCCGTGCACCAAGGGGCAGCGCATGCCGGACGATCTCTTGGGGGGTGATGCGCACGACCGCCGCTCCGGCTGCTTCGCTGGCGGGGTCGCGCAGCGCCTGGGAGGTGACCCAGTTCTGACAGTAGGGGCAGTGGAAGTCGCAGCCGAGCATGCCGAAGGTAAGCGCCTCGCTGCCTGGATAGATATGGAAGAAGGGCTTTTTCTCGATCGGATCGCACTGCACGCCGGCGACGTAGCCCCACGGGACGAACAGCCGCCCCTGGCGGTTAAGGCGCACCTGGCAGACACCGCGCCGTCCCTCGCGGATGAGACAGCGATGACCGCACGCGGTACAGCGCACGGCGCCCTCGGGCAGGCGCTCGTAGAGTTCCCCTTCGCGGGTGAGCGAATCCAGAACGGTCTGCAGGCTGGAGGACATACGACTCCTGTGCGCGAGCGGCAAGCGGCGGAGGCGGGATGAGCGGGGGCGCGAGGCAGGCTTGGGTGGTGCGGGCTGCAACATCGGCGTGCCGGTTTGCAGGCGATTATACCGCGGCGATATAATTGCGCCATGCCCTTCTCCTTGGTGATCCTGGCCGGCGGCCGCGCCATGCGGATGGGTGCGAACAAATGCGTTATGCCGCTGGCCGGTAAGCCGGTTGTCTCCTACCTCCTGAACGAGCTTTCACCCCACGCCGCCGAAACATTCCTGATCGCCAACGACCCAGCCCCGTTCGCCTCGTTCGCACTACCCACCTACCCCGACGACGTGCAGGGTGCCGGGCCGCTGGGTGGCCTCGCGACGGCTCTGCGCCGGGCCTCCCAGCCGATGATCGTACTCGCGGCATGCGACATGCCCTTTATCCGGTGGCGACTGGTCGAATACCTCCTATCGCTGGCGGGGACGGCGCAGGTCGTCTTGCCGCGCGTGCACGGCGAGGCCGAACCGCTGCTCGCGGTGTACAGTCGGGCATGCCTGCCGGCCGTCGAGCGCGCGCTGGCCGCGGGCGAACGGCGCATGGTGAGCTTTCTGCCCTCCGTCCAAGTTCGCGAGGTGGAGGAGGAAAGCCTGTTGGCGGCCGACCCAACTGGGATGACGTTTTTCAACCTTAATACTCCTGATGACGTGACACAGGCCGAAAAGATCATCCGGGAGGCGATGGGTGACAAAGTGCTCAAGCGCCAGTGATCAATATCGGCTGATGGAAATGAGATTTCTCGATAGATTAGTAGGTGGCGGAGTCTGACAGCAGCCAGCCATCGCCCCCTGCATCCATGCCCACTGTCTGCTCGCCCTTCCTCCCAGCACTCATCCCTCAGACTCCGCCCTGCATTTAACCTTGCGAATCCCGCTCACTTCTCCTAGGAGAGAGACCCATGCCCGCAAAAAAGAAAGTTGTAGCCAACAAACGGACTGTCAAGCTCGTGCGCAAGGTCGCCGCGCCGGCGCGCAAAGGTCCCTACAAGCCGATCAAGCTGAAACTGCTGCGCCCGGTTCCCTCCGACATCGACATCGCGCAAGCGGTCACGCCCAAGCCGATCACCACGATCGCTTCTGAAATCGGAATCCGGCCGAGGGAGCTCGAGCTGCACGGCGAGGTCAAAGCCAAGGTCCGGCTCGAGATCCTCGAGCGGCTGAAGGGCCGCAAAGACGGCAAGTACATTGACGTGACGGCGATTACCCCCACCCCGCTCGGCGAGGGCAAGAGCACGACCATGATGGGCCTCTCGCAGGCGTTGGGCGTGCACCTGGGCAAGAAGGTGATCACCTGCATCCGCCAACCCAGCCAGGGACCGACCTTTGGCATCAAGGGCGGCGCGGCCGGCGGCGGCTACAGCCAGGTCATCCCAATGGAGGATTTCAATCTCCATCTGACCGGCGACATTCATGCCATCACCGCGTCCAACAACCTGCTCGCGGCGGCCCTCGATGCGCGCATGTTCCACGAGAAAGAGCAAGACGACGAGAAGCTCTTCAACGCGTTGTGCCCCAAGGACAAGCAGGGCAAGCGCCGCTTCTCGCCCTCGATGCTGCGCCGGTTGAAGAAGCTGGGCATCAACAAGTCCGACCCCGAGACGCTCAGCCCCGAAGAGCGCTCGCGCTTCGCGCGCCTCGACATCGACCCGGCCAGCATCACCTGGCAGCGCGTGGTGGACACCAACGACCGCTTCCTGCGCCGCATCACGATCGGCCTGGGCCCTGATGAGAAGGGCATGACCCGCGACACGGGCTTCGACATCACCGTGGCCAGCGAGATCATGGCGATCCTGGCCCTGACCAGCGGCCTGGCGGATTTGCGCGAGCGGCTGGGGCGCATCGTCATCGGCACAAATCGCAAAGGCGAGGCCGTCACTGCGGAGGACCTGGGTGCAGCCGGTGCGCTGACCGTGTTGATGAAGGATGCCATCAAACCAACGCTGATGCAATCGCTGGAGGGGACGCCGGTTTTCGTGCACGCCGGGCCGTTTGCCAATATTGCCCACGGCAACTCCTCGATCATTGCGGACAAGATCGCGCTCAAATTGGCTGACTATGTCGTGACCGAATCGGGCTTTGGCGCCGATATCGGCATGGAAAAGTTCATGGACATCAAGTGCCGCTACTCGAAGCTGACCCCCCATGTGGTGGTGCTGGTGGCCACGGTGCGCGCGCTCAAGATGCACGGCGGCGGGCCGAAAGTGGTAGCCGGAAAGCCGCTCGACTCGGCCTACACCGACGAGAATCTGGAACTGCTCAAGAAGGGCCTGCCCAACCTGCAGCACCACGTCAAGAATGCACTCAAGTTCGGCGTGCGTGTGGTGGTGGCGGTCAATTCGTTCGCCACCGACACCCCGGCCGAGGTCGAATTGGTGCGCAAGGCGGCGGTCGAAGCGGGCGCCGAAGAGGCAGCGGTCTGCACCCACTGGATGGACGGCGGCAAGGGCGCCATTGAGCTGGCGAAGGTGGTCGTCGCGGCGGCCAACAAGCCCAACAACTTCAAGTTCCTGTATCCTCTGGAGTGGTCAATCAAGCAGAAGATCGAGTGCCTGTGCAAGGAGATCTACGGCGCCGACGGCGTGGACTACTCGCCGGAAGCCGAAAAGAAGATCGCCCTTTACACGCGCCTGGGGTTTGACAAGCTGCCGCTCAATATGGCCAAGACGCACCTCAGTCTCTCGCACGACCCGGCGCTCAAGGGTGTGCCCAAGGGCTATCGCATTCCGATCCGCGACATCCGCGCCTCGGTGGGTGCCGGGTTCCTCTACCCGTTGCTGGGTGAGATGCGCACCATGCCCGGCTTGCCGACACGTCCCGTTTTCTACGATGTGGACTTGGACCTGAAGACCGGGCGCGTGGTGGGGTTGTTCTAGCGGCTGGCTTCCACTGATCGCACGGGTACTCTCCAAGAGGCCGGGCTATGCCCGGCCTCTTGATTGCTGCGGCAGGCGGCCTGCTTTCAGATAGGCTGCTACTCGCGAACGTGCGGCAGTCGCCTCCCACGCCGGGAGGAATCCCGGGTTACGCGGACCGGCTCCGCCGGCTGGCGCATGAGGAGGAAAGCGCAACCGCCGGCGAATCCGCCGGCGGTTCTCATCAAACGACAAGGTGCGCCCTCACCTACTTGCGGCGCAGGCCAAGCCTGTCGGTGAGCGCGTTGTAGGCAGTGGGATTGGTGCGGCTGAGATACAGCAGGTGCCGCCGGCGCTGGCCGACGAGCATCAACAGGCCGCGGCGCGAGGATTCATCGTGCTTGTGCGCCTTGAGGTGTCCGGTGAGTTGGTTGATGCGTGCGGTGAGCAGCGCGACCTGAACCTCGGGCGAACCGGTGTCACCGTCGTGCCGGTGGTAGGAGTCCATCAACTGTTTCTTCTGATCTGTGGTGAGCGGCATGACACTGCCTCCTTGTGTGCAGGTCGCCCGTCCGGCAGCCGGAATGCCGCCGAGGGGCCAAGTCAATGTGTCCACATTATACCAAACGGATTTGTCAAGCGGGGCGCGTATAATTCGACGCGCCGCCCGTGCCTGGGCGCGAGAGGCCGACATGCGACGACCGACCACACTTCTCTCGCTGCTCATCATTGTGTTTTTAGTGGGCGCCTATTTTGCGTGGCGCGCCTGGGGCGGCGCAGCCTCGCGCGTGGTGAGGCTGCGTGAGCATCTGAGGCAGCCGAAAGCCCACGCCGACTGGATGCTGCGAGCCGGACAGCGCTGCGGCTCGGCGCCCTTCCTCTTCCCGACCGACGGCTACATCGGATTCGTCCGCGGCGATTCATTCCCCCCCTTGCACCGCCACCAGGGCATCGATGTGTTGGGCCCGCTGCCGCTGGGCGAGACGCCCGTGCTCTCCGCCTACGCCGGATACCTGACGCGCCTCGCCGAATGGAAGAGCACGGTTATCGTGCGTGTGCCCGAGGATCCTCTGCAACCCGGCCGGCAAATCTGGCTGTACTACACCCATATGGCGGATGCGAACGGCGTTTCGTTCATCGACCCCGCCTTCCCGCCGGGCAGCGGCGAAGTGCCGGTGGCGGCAGGCACCGCGCTTGGGCATCAGGGTGACTACTCGGGCGACCCGGACAACCCGGTGGGGATCCACTTGCACTTCTCCATCGTGCGCGACGACGGCCTTGGCCATTTCCGCAATGAGCTCGAGTTCGGAAACACCCTCGACCCCTCGCCCTACCTGGGATTGCCACTTGAGGCGGGCCGCGCAGAGAGCTGGCCGATCGTGTGCCCCTGACCACGCCGCGAGCCCCGCGAGTCAATTCCTTGCACAACTCCTCGCCATGGCCCACCCGGCTATAATCGCCTCAGCACATCCTGGCTCGCGGCGCGAAGGCCGGCGAGCGATGAATGTGGGGGAGGGAGGAACGATGGCAGAGCGAATTGCCGAGGCCGTGTGGGAAGGCGGGCTGCGCAGCGGCCGTGGACGCATGAAACTTGGCGGGGGAGCCTATGAAGGCCCGTACTCGTTCGGTTCGCGCTTCGAGGAGGCCGCGGGGACTAATCCTGAGGAGCTGATCGCCGCCGCCCATGCGGGTTGTTACTCAATGGCGCTCTCGGGGGCTTTAGAGGGGGCCGGGTTCACGGCGGAGCGTATTGCCACCCAGGCGCATGTGCATCTGGAAAAGGTCGCCGACCAGTGGACTGTGACGCGCATCCACCTGGTCACCGAAGCCACAGTTCCCGGAATCGACAAGGGCACTTTCCTGGCCAAGGCGGAGGAGGCCAAGCTGGGCTGTCCGATCTCTCGCCTGCTGGCCGCCACGGCGATCAGCCTGGATGCTAGACTGGCTTAGGGCACGCCGGCGGGCAATTCGTGGCCGCGCCTTGCCACATGCAAGTGGTTGTTGTATGCTTCCACTGTCCCGGATGGGGCGAGGCATGCCCGGCCCTGGGCTGCCCGACCCCGCGTCGCAAGAGGAGGAAAAGCGGTGACCCAAGTCAATGTCATTCTGGAACTGATCGGCTACATCTTCCGCCCGCTGGGTTTCCTGGTCTTCGGCGTGGCCGCCGGATGGCTGGCCTCGTTGCCGTTCACGACGGAAGCCAAGTGGTGGCAATTGGAAATCGCCGCCTTGCTCGGATTGCTAGGCTCGGCGGTCACGTTGAGCATCTACACCGGGGCTGGCACGGTGGGCGCCTACGCCCTGGGTGCTGGAGCGAGTGTGTTGTTCTTCGGCATGCGCGCCGGTCGCCCGCCGTCCGAACCGCGGGCCGAAAAGAAATCCTGATCGAGCCCGGCTCTCGCCCCCATGCCCGATGTCACAGGCCCCCGTTATGGGCGGGGGCCTGTGGTTTTCTGTTCTCGTTGGACGCGGATTCTCGGGTCCCGGGGCGACGTGTGCGCCGCGAGCTTTCTCATCCGGCGCTTAGCCGCATTTCAGGCGAGTCTCACCTGGCGCGGCTATTCTTCACCGTGCATTCTCCTCCAAACGCTACCGCGCCCGGCGTACGCCCTCGGGCGCGGTGCGCTTTATTGCCACCCGCTTGCATACCAGTTCAGATATTCCGCCAGATGGGCCCGCCAATAAGAATCAGCATGCGCCCCGGAATGAAGCTGCCAGGTGACCTCCAATCCGCTCGCGCTCAACTGTTGCGCGATGGCTTCCACCGCATCCCGTTGGACGTCCTTATCCCCGATATCGACATACACCCGCGGCATTAGGCCGGCAGGCATCGCCGTAAGCCAGCCCGCCAGGCGAGCCCGATCCTCCTCCACCGGGGTCATACTGTGCAGCCCCAGCGCGCCGAAGAGATCGGGGCGCTGCATCTCGACGCGCATGGCCTGGGCCGCGCCCAGCGACAGGCCGCCGATCGCGCGCTGCCGGGGGCTGTCGTTCAAGGCGTAGCGCGAAGCGAGTGCCGGCAGGAGATCGGCTAGGATGGATGCATCCGAGGCGTTGTCCAGGGGCGAGTTGGGCATAACGATGATCAAGGGCGGCAGCGCGCCCGAGGCAATCATGCCCTCGGCGGTTTCGGGGATGCCGAGCGAGAGCCACTGCTGCGCGTTGCGCTCCGCGGCATGCAGCAGAATCAGCAACGGGTAGCGCAGATCGGGTTCCGCCCGGTAGCAGCGGGGGAGATAGGCGATCCATGTGAGCGCGGGCCCGCCCAGCGAGCTTGGCGCTGTATCGTTCACCAAGCGTCCGGGGGCCTCGCGGCAATCGCCGCCGGCGGCTTGGGTCGAGAGCGGCACCGGAATGAGGGTGGCCTCACCGGGGGCGGCCAACTGGTCGGGCGGGATGAACGGGCTGGGTGTGAGGGTGGGCGCCTGCGTGCCGAGCACCGCCCGCTTGGAGACTGGCAGGCGCGGCAAGCATGCGCTGGTGGCCAACACCGCGATCAGCAGGACCGAGGCCAGGAGCGTGCGGCGGCCTCGCCCGCGTGGCGTATCACAGGGAGGGACTAAGCGAGATGGGGGTGGAGCGATTTCCACGTGTGCCGTCTCCTGGAAAACAAAGCCCCGTCGCGCTGAGCAAGCGGGCTTGCCCGGCCGACGGGGGCGCCTGTTGCGCCTAGTGTAGGGCAGATCATCTACCTCGTCAAGGCAATTACGGCTCCTGGACGATGGGCCGGAGGGTGGCGATATAATTGCCTCGCGGTTGCGGAGGGCACGGACCGCTGGGCACAGGAGGGAGAATGGTGGGTCCTACATTTGCGTTTTTCGAGGGCCGCATCGTACCCTACGCGCAGGCACACGTGGGTATGCTCAACCACAGCCTGAACTATGGCACCGGCGTTTTCGGCGGCCTGCGCGCCTACTGGAATGAAGCCCAAGCTCAACTGTACCTGTTCCGTCCGATCGACCATTTCCGCCGCTTCATCGAGTCGTCGCGCTTGCTCAACATGCAGCTGCCGCACGACGGCGCGGACTTGCTCAGGCACACAGTGGAATTGCTGCGCGCCGAGGAACACAAGGCGGACATGTACGTCCGCCCGCTGGCGTACTTTGCCGAGGAAATGATCGGCGTGCGCCTGCACGACCTGCAGGCGCGTGTGGCCATTGTGGCCGTGCCCTTTGGGCGCTACCTGGAGCACGAGGAGGGAGCTCACGCCACCATTTCCTCCTGGCGCCGCGTCGACGACAACAGCATCCCCGCGCGCGGCAAGATCACTGGTTCGTACGTCAACTCCGCGCTAATCAAGACAGATGCCCAGCGTGCGGGTTTCGACGAGGCCATCGTGCTCAACTCGGATGGGCACGTGGCGGAGGGCAGCGCCGAGAACTTCTTCATGGTCCGCCATGGTGAGCTCATCACGCCCCCGATCACCGACAACATTTTGGAGGGCATCACGCGCCGCACGCTGATCAGCCTGGCACATGACGACCTCGGCCTGACCGTGGTGGAGCGCTCGATCGATCGCACTGAGGTCTATCTGGCCGAGGAGGCCTTTTTCTGCGGCACGGGCGTGCAGATCGCCGCCATCACGCGCATCGACCACCGGCCGCTGGGCGATGGCCGTATGGGCCCGGTGGTGACGCGCCTGCGCGACCTGTACTTCCAGGTCGTGCGCGGCGGGGTGGCCAAATACTCTTCGTGGCTCACCCCGGTGTACGACGTGGAACGGATTGCGGCGAGTGCCTGAGCGCATGCCGGACGCCGCACGGACTTCATCCTGATGCATTTCGCCCCTGTGCGCGCACCTGCGCTAGCCATCCACCTCTCCGCCGGCCTCGGGCTCTGTAGCGTATTGGGCCTCGGACTGTGGCGCTTGCTGGGGGCGACCCTCAATTGGCAGTCGGCGGTGGCGCTGCTCGGCGTCGCAGCGGCCATCATTGGGCTGCCCATCGTCGCCACGCGCCTGATCGCCCTCGCGCGTGCCGGCTACAAACTCGACTCGCAGGCCCTGACCCTGCGCTGGGGTGGCGACCTGGAAGTCGTGCCGCTCGATCACATCGTGGAGCTGCGCACGGGCGGCGGCATCGCGCCTGGCGTGCGCCGGCGGGTCGGTGCGCGCAGCGGATGGTCGCGCGCGCGCTTCGCCCTGGGGGACGGGCAGCGGGTGGAGGCCTTCGCCACCTCCAGCGGTGCGAACCTGGTGCTGGTCGTCACCTCCCATGGCGCCTGGGTACTTTCCCCGGCCGACCTGCCCGGATTTGTGGATGCCTTCTCCCACCTCAGTGCCGTCATCTCGGCGGAGAAGGCCGAAGCCCTCTCGTATCGCCGGCCCACCTTCGCCCGCGAGTTGCTGGGCAGCCGTTTCGCGCAAGTCGTCGTCGCCACAACCTCCATCGGTTTGCTGCTGCTCATGATGATGCTGCTGGCCGTGCAGCCCGCCCTGGTGCGCGAGCATCCCTTTACCTTCGATGCCGCCGGCGTGCCCGCGGGTTTGGGATCACCGGCCCGCGTGCTCTTGCTGCCGGTCTTTGGAATGATGGCCTGGCTGTTGGATCTTGGGCTAGGTTGGGTGGCTGTGCGCCGGCGCGATTACGTGGCGGCGTACATGGTGATGGGCGTGGGGTTGATGACGACCGTCGGGTTGTGGATCGGGGTCCTTACGCTGTTGCGCTTCGCGTGAAGCGGCCGGCCGCGGTGACAAGGTGAGCGCGGGCCCGCGCTCGCCTTTCCGCAGTGCCGAGCCTTTTCTCCACACAGTCGCGGCAGGCTCTACCCCATTTCTGCACCCCCCAGGCCGAGTTGTCAACATACCGGGCGCACTTATCCACACCTCATGAACATTCCGCTCTCCCGCTGGTTACTGGCCCTCAGCCTGGCGTTGATTGTCAGTCTGGCTGCCTTCCGCGCCCGGTTGCTCTCGCCGGGCGGCGCAGCGGCCGCGCTGGTTGTCGGCACGATGGTCTTTGGCGGTGCCGGCCTGCCCGGCGCGGCGCTGCTGCTCGCTTTCTTCGTCAGTTCATCGCTGCTCACACGGGCGATTAACCCGCGAGCCGCGCTGGCGGCGGACAAGTTCTCGAAAGGCGGGCGGCGGGATGCCTCGCAGGTGCTGGCCAATGGAGGTTTGGCGGCCCTCCTGGCCGGGGTGATTCTTCCCGCGGCCGGGGTCCTGTCCCCGGTGGTCTGGGCCGCATACGCGGGCGCACTGGCGGCCGCCAACGCCGATACCTGGGCGACCGAAATCGGCGTTCGCTTTGGACGCCGGCCTGTGCTCATCACCACGCGTGCGCCTGCGACACCGGGAACCTCGGGCGCGGTGACAGGCGCCGGCCTAGCAGCCTCATTCGGCGGGGCGGGTCTCATCGCAGCGCTGTCACTCTTGGGCGCACCCGGCGCGCGGGCACCCCTTCTGCTCGCTGGACTCACGGCCTTTGCGGGAAGCCTGGGGGCGCTAGCCGATAGCCTGCTCGGCGCGACGCTGCAGGCACGCTACCGCTGCCTCGCCTGCGGCAAAGTCACCGAGCAGCACCCACAACACCGGTGCGGCGGTTCGACCACGCTCACCGGCGGCTGGGCTGTGGTCTCAAACGAAGTGGTAAACTTCGCCTGCACGGCGGTGGGCGCCGCGCTGGCGGGGGCAGTGGCGGGCTGGCTGGCCTGAGCCGCGCTTCGTGCGCCACCCCCGCAGAAAGCTCAACCTCTTGCTTTACCCTCGCGAACCCCACCCATGAGGAGGCGGACGATGCCCGAGCGCACGATCGCTGAACCCTACAAGATCAAAATGGTCGAGCCGATACGCCAGATCCCGCGGCGGGCGCGGGCGCGCGCCATGGCGGAGGCCGGCTTCAACACGTTTCTCTTGCGCAGCGAAGACGTGTACATCGATCTGCTCACCGATTCCGGGACCAACGCGATGAGCGATCGGCAGTGGGCCGGGATGATGCTTGGGGATGAGGCCTACGCCGGCAGCCGCAATTTCTACAAGCTGGAGAAGGCCGTGCAGGACGTGTACGGCTTCCCCTTCGTCGTGCCCACCCACCAGGGCCGCGGAGCCGAGCACATCACCTCGCAGATTCGCATCCTTCCCGGCCAATTCGTGCCGATGAACATGTACTTCACCACCACCCGCGAGCACGTCGAACGCGCGGGCGGCGTGTTTGTGGATGTGATTATCGACGAGGCCCACGACCCCACGAGCGAGCACCCCTTCAAAGGCAATGTCGACCTGGCTAAACTTGAAAAGCTGGTGAAGGAGCACGGGGCAGGTTCGATCGCCTATCTCTCGCTGGCCACGTGCGTCAACATGGCGGGCGGCCAGCCGATTTCGATGGCCAACCTGCACGCGGTCTCGGCCTGGGCCAAGCGCAACAAGCGAGCCATCATTTTCGACGCGACGCGCGCGGTGGAAAATGCCTACTTCATCCAGCAGCGCGAGAAAGGTTACGCCGAGCGCACGGTGCGCGAGATTCTCAAGGAGATGATGTCGTACGGCGAGGGCTGCACCGTCTCGGGCAAGAAGGACAACCTAGTCAACATTGGCGGTTTCCTGGCCACGCGCAACGAGGGTTTCTTTCAGAAGGCGCGCGAGATGGTGGTCGTGTTCGAGGGCCTGCACACCTACGGCGGGCTGGCCGGGCGTGACATGGAAGCCATTGCCCTGGGCACCTACGAGATGTGCGAGGACGATTACGTGGCTTCGCGCGTGCGCCAGGTACACTACCTGGGCAACCGGCTGCGCGCCGGCGGCGTGCCGATCGTGCTGCCGATCGGCGGGCACGGCGTCTTCCTGGATGCACGGCGCTTCCTGCCGCAGCTTGAGCAAGACGTCTTCCCGGCCCAGGCCCTGTGTGCCGCGTTGTATGTCGACTCCGGCGTTCGCGCGATGGAACGCGGCGTGGTCTCGGCCGGGCGCGACAAGGCCACCGGCACACACAAGTACCCCAAGCTCGAGCTGGTGCGCCTAACCATTCCGCGGCGCGTGTACACCAACCTGCATATGGACGTGGTGGCCGAGAGCTGCCTGGCGCTGTTCGAGGAGCGCTCCAGGATCCGCGGGCTGCGCATGGTGTATGAACCGGAAAGCCTGCGATTCTTCCAGGCGCGGTTCAAGCCGCTGTAGTTCGCCTGATCATTCGTTCCCATGACCTGCATTACCCTGCTGACGGATTTCGGCGAGCAGGATGTCTTCGTCGGCATCCTGCGCGGCGTGATCCTGTCGATCGCGCCTGAGGCGCAGATCGTAGACCTGACGCATCTCATCCCGCCGCAGGACGTGCGCCAGGGCGCACGCGCGCTGGCGCGCGCGGCGCCCCACTTCCCGCCGGGGACGATTCACCTGGCCGTGGTCGACCCGGGCGTGGGAACGGCCCGCCGCCCGATGGCGGCACGCATCGGGCCGCAGTGGTTTGTCGGCCCGGATAACGGGCTGGCCACACTGCTGGTGAGGCGTGCGCAGCGTGCCGGTCTGGCTTGTGAGGTCGTTCTGCTCGACCGTCGCGCGTACTGGTTGCGCGAGGTGAGCCACGTCTTCCACGGGCGCGACATCTTTGCACCGGTGGCGGCCCATTTGGCGCGCGGCGTGGCACTCACCCAGCTTGGCTCGCCACTGACGGATCCGATCTTGCTGCCCTTCGCCGAACCGCAGGAGACGGCCAGCGGCCTGCGCGGTGAGGTGACCACAATTGACCGCTTCGGCAACGTGCTGACCAACATTGAGCCGGCGCATTGTGCCGGGGGGCAGATTGAGCGCGTGCGCCTGGGCCCGTCCGAGATCGCCGGGCTGGTGCACACCTTCGGTGAACGCCCGGCCGGCGCGCTGGTGGCACTTTGGAGCAGCGACGAGCACCTGTGCCTGGCCGAGGTGAACGGCAACGCGGCACTGCGCCTGGGCGCGCGCCCCGGCGATGCCGTGGACGTGTTCATCGCGCGCCGTGCCTCGAGCGAGGCGCTATAATAGCCGGGCCATGACCTCCGCGACCGCGCCTCTCCCGCCTCCGCAGCGCATCGCGCTGACTCATCACCCCCGATTGCCCGAAGCCGCCAAGTTGAGTCCCGACATCGCCGCCTTCCTGGGCGAGAACGGGGTCGAGGTCACGCGCGGTCTGCTGACCGACGAGGAAATTACTCGCGGATTGCGGGAGCGCGCCTTCGACCTACTGGTTGCGTTGGGCGGTGACGGGACCATGCTGCGCTCGGTGCACGTGTGCGCCCCCTCGCACGTGCCCATCTTGGGCGTCAACCTCGGCCGCTTCGGCTTCCTGGCCGAATTCCGGCGCGAGGAATGGCGCGAAGGCTTGAAGCATGTGCTGCGCGGGGACTATTGGGTCGAACGGCGCATGATGCTGCACGCAGAACACCACCGCGGGGAGACGCGCCTGGGCGAGTGGGAAGTGCTCAACGAGTGCGTTGTGGCGCGCGGACGCATGATGCGCCTGCTGCACCTGGAGGCTCGCATCGACGGCGACCCGCTGGCCACTTATGCCGCCGACGGATTGATCGCGGCCACGGCCACCGGCTCGACGGCCTACGCGCTGGCCGCGGGTGGGCCGATCCTGCCGCCCGAGATGCGCAACATCCTGCTCGTGCCGATTGCCGCGCATTTGTCCATGGATCGCGCCATCGTCCTGCCCGAGGCCTCGCGCGCGACGATCATTGTCCACTACGATCACGATGCCTTGCTTTCGTGCGACGGCCAGCCGCCGGACGACATGGCCGACGGCGACGAACTGCACGTTTCGGCCTCGGCGGACGAGGCCCGCTTCATACGCGTGCAGGGCCGCGGCTACTTCTTCCGCAACATGATGTCGCGCATGCAGCGCAGTTCTTGAGAGTGGTTCCATGGCCGCCTCCACCACCACCTCCACAACCTGCGCCTATCACCCCGGGCGGCCGGCGACCCTGCGCTGCAACCGTTGCGAAAAGCCGATCTGTGCCAAGTGCGCGGTGCTCACACCGGTGGGCTATCGCTGCAAAGAGTGCGTGCGCGGGCAACAGAAGATCTTCGAGACCGCCCAGTGGTACGACTTGGCCATTGCCTTCGTGGTTTCGGCGGTGGCCGCCGGCCTGGGGTCGCTGGTTGTCTCGTTTGTGGGTTTTTTCATCTTCTTGGTCGCCCCCTCGATCGGAGTCGGCACGGCGGAAATCGTGCGGCGTGCAGTACGCCGGCGGCGCAGCCGCTACCTGCCGCTGGTGGCAGGCATCGGGGCCGCCGCGGGAATCACACCGCAAGTGCTCGGGCCGCTGGTGCTCGTCGGCTTTGGCTTGCTCAGCGGCGGTGCGCTGCAGACGCTGGCCGGCGGGTTGGTGGCCATCATCTACCCCGCAGCCTATGCCTTCCTGATGATCGCCGCTCTCGTGGCCAGCCTGCGCGGCATCCGCTTGTAGTTGTCCTTTTGTCCTCCACCATGACCGCCTAGCGAACACGGCTGGCAGAGGTTCGGAGGGGGGCGGTCTTCATGCAGCGGTCTCGGCTTCGCCGGCGTTCTCCCTGGCCTGGCCCGCCAGCCTGCCCTGGAGCGGTAGGCCGGGGGGCAGGCGGCGGTGAACATGGTGGCCCGAGTCGCGTGAGAAGACAACGTGCTAATCGAACTGTGGATCCACAACTTCGCGATCATCGATGAGCTGCACCTCACGCTCAGGCCCGGGCTGGTCGTCTTTACGGGCGAGACCGGTGCGGGCAAGTCGATCATTGTCGATGCCATCGAGCTCCTGCTGGGCGGGCGCGCGGAGAGCGGGGTCATCCGCACCTCCTCAGAGGTCGCGACGGTGGAAGGCGCCTTCCAATTACCGCCCGAGCTGCGCGGCGAGGTGCGGTCCATCCTCGAGCCAGAAGGTTTGTGGGAAGAAGATGGCACCCTCACCCTGGGGCGCGAGATGCGCCGCGAGGGGCGAAACATCGCGCGCGTCAATGGGCGCGTGGTTAATCTCAGCGTGCTGCGCGAGATCGGCCAATATCTGGTGGACGTGCACGGCCAATCGGAACATCTTTCACTCCTGCGCGTGCGCGAGCATCTGGGTCTCCTGGATCGCTTTGCCGGAGTCGAGGCCGAGTGCGAGGCTCTAGCGGCGCAAGTGCAGGCCCTGCGCGCGGTGCGCGAGGAACTGCAGCGGCTGCGCGACGGCGAACGCGACGCGGCTCGGCGCGCCGACATGCTGACGTTTCAGATCAACGAGCTCGGCGCGGCCAAGCTCAAACCGGGCGAGGAGGAGACGCTGCTCGAGGAGCGCACGCGGCTGGCCAACGCCGAACAGCTGGCGGCGCTGGCCGATGCGGCCATCCTGGCATTGGATGAGGGCAGCCAAGAGCGGGCGGCCGCCACGGATCTCGTCGGCGAAGCGGGGCGTGCCCTGAGCGCGCTGGCGCGCATCGACTCGACACGCAACACGGTGCGCGACTCGCTTCAAGGCGCGGCGGAGCAGCTGGCCGAATTGGCACGCGAGCTGCGTTCTTACCGCGAATCGATCGAGTTCAACCCGCGGCGGCTGGAGCAGGTCGAGGAACGTCTCGAACTCATTGCCAACCTCAAGCGCAAATACGGCGAATCGCTCGCGGCCATTGGCGAGTACGCGCTGAAAGCACAGCGCGAGATGGACGGGATCACCCATGCCGATGAACGCATGGCCGAACTTGCGGCGCAGGAAGAACAGAGGCTGCGCAGCGTGGGCACGCTGGGCGCGGCGCTCTCTGAGAAGCGGCGGGCCGCAGGGGCCGAGCTCGCGCGCGGCATCGAGGCCGAGCTGGGCGATCTGCGCATGGCCGGCGCACGCTTTGCGGTCGATATCCAGTGGAAGGACGATCCGCTGGGTGCCTATGTCGGAGAGCGGCGCGTGGCCTACGAGGCCGCCGGCCTTGACCGGGTGGAATTTCTCGTCGCGCCCAACCCCGGCGAAGGGCTCAAGCCGCTGGTCAAAGTCGCCTCCGGCGGCGAAACATCACGTTTGATGCTGGCTCTGAAGAGCGTGCTGGCGCGCGCCGATCGCACACCGACGCTCATCTTCGATGAAATCGACCAGGGCATCGGCGGGCGCGTGGGCGCCGTAGTCGGGCGCAAGTTGTGGAACCTCACCCCGCCCCATCAAGTGCTGTGCGTCACCCACTTGCCGCAATTGGCCGGCTTTGGCGATCAGCATCTGCGGGTCGAGAAGCGCAGCCAGGGTGAGCGAACGGTCACTGAGGTGCGCTCGCTTTCTGCCAAGGAGCGCGTGGCCGAGCTGGCCGCCATGCTGGGCACACTCAGCGAACGCACAAAAGAGTCTGCCGAGGAAATCCTGGAGTTGGTGCATCAGGAGAAGGCTGCGCGATCCTCGGCGTGATGGCACGGGTGGTTTCGCCGTCAGGCAGGGCCGACCTCCATCCGGGCAGCGCTTCTCTTCCGTTACCCCAACAACGCAATAAGAGGACCTTAGGAATTGGCTGCTTGGTTCGCGATAACCGTGGGTGTTCTCATGCTCGGCCCGTGGGCCTTCTTGCTTGGTTCCGGTCGGGTCCCCGAACTGCAAACCGAACCCATCCGCACTGCTTTCCATCTCGCAGGCGAGGGCGTTACGGCGAGCGCATTGATCGTTTAGGGCATTGCGCTCCTCAGGCGCACGACCTGGGCGCGCGAGGCGGCCCTCGCATCATTGGGCAGGCTTACTTCTACTCTCCTTGTGAGCCCCGGCTGCTTTGCATAGCTCGGGCAGTGGGCGTTGGTGGCGATGTTCGGTGTGCTTCTCCTTCTCGCAGTCGTCAGCTGCGGTCTTCTTGGTCGGACAAGGAACAAGGTAGCTGAGCGCTAGGTCGTACGCGTGGTGCCCGGCCGCGTCATCTGTCTCAATTGCGTCCGCCGGGAAGCATAACTCCATACCGTTGCCTGCGCGCCGTCATGCTCGACGGCGCGCTATTGTTGTCGAATGCGATGCGCGAGTGATAAAGGCGACCAAGCTGCGTGCTATAATCCGGTTTGTTTCAGCACGGCGCGCCTCACCCCACCTTGGAGAGCTCACCCATGCTACCCATCCCCTATCGCCCTCCCGCCGACGGCGAACGCATCTCGCGGCGGGAGGGCACGCTCATCGTTCCCGATCATCCGATCATTCCCTTCATCAAAGGCGACGGCACGGGCCCTGACATCTGGCGCGCCTCAGTTCGTGTGCTGGATGCGGCCGTGGCCCAGGCCTACGGCGGGCGGCGGCACATCGCGTGGATGGAAGTGCTGGCCGGCGAGAAGGCCTTTCGCCAGATGGGCACCTGGCTGCCCGATGAGACGGTTGAGGCCTTCCGCTCCTACCTGGTTGGAATCAAGGGACCGCTGACGACGCCGGTTGGCGAAGGCTTCCGCTCGCTCAACGTGGCGCTGCGCAAGGTGCTCGACCTGTACGTGTGCCTGCGCCCGGTGCGCTACTTCCGTGGCGTACCCTCGCCGGTGCGCGAGCCGCACAAGATCGATGTCGTCCTATTCCGCGAGAACACCGAGGATATCTATGCCGGCATCGAGTTTGAAGAGGGCACTCCAGAGATGGAGCGCTTCCGCAACCTGCTGCGAGAAAACTTCCCGGCCGACTACGCCAAGATTCGCTTTCCGGCGAGCACAGGGGTGGGCCTCAAGCCCATCTCGCGCGAGGGCAGCGAGCGTTTGATCCGCGCGGCCATCGTCTATGCCCTCGGGCACAAGCGGCGCTCGGTCACCCTGGTGCATAAGGGCAACATCATGAAGTTCACTGAGGGCGCCTTCCGCAACTGGGGCTACGCGTTGGCCGAGCGCGAATTCCGCGAGCGCACCTACACCTGGGCCGAGTGGAACCGCACCAAAGAGTCGCGCGGCGAGGCAGCGGCCAACGCCGAGCAGGCGGCCGCGCTCGCGCAGGGGCGGCTGCTCATCAAGGATGCCATCGCCGACGTAACCTTCCAGCAACTGCTCACGCGGCCGGATGAATTCGACGTGATCGCGGCGCCCAACCTGAACGGGGACTACCTCTCAGATGCGGTGGCCGCCCAGGTGGGCGGGATCGGTATCGCGCCGGGCGGCAACATCAACTACGAGACCGGGCACGCGGTGTTCGAGGCCACCCACGGCACCGCGCCCAAGTACGCCAACCTGGACAAGGTCAACCCGGGCTCGCTGATCCTTTCCGGGCAACTGATGCTACGCTACCTGGGCTGGGACGAGGCGGCCGACCTGGTGATCGCCGGCATGGAGCGAGCCATCGCCGCGCGCACGGTGACTTACGACTTCGCGCGCCTGATGCGCGGCGCACACGAGGTCACGTGCTCACAGTTTGGTGATGAAGTTATCCGCCACATGACA
>Ga0315274_10006022_pt1 | contig 17712 bp, 16 predicted proteins | sample YL17G02_20_MG_FD_203700 | JGI IMG/M metagenome (GOLD analysis project Ga0315274, IMG submission 203700) | Sediment microbial communities from Yellowstone Lake, YNP, Wyoming, USA - YL17G02_20 | ecosystem: Environmental > Aquatic > Freshwater > Lake > Sediment | place: USA: Wyoming | collected...
ATGAGACAGCCGCGAGCGCCTTCGCTTCCTCTTCCTCGTCCGGCCACGCCCAGCACATCCCGACGAACGGGTACGTGCCCTGCTGACGACCGTAACCACAAGAGGTCTGCCGTTCGACCTGCCGGCCGTACGGGTCCTTCTTCTCGACGTCTCCCGAGACGTACACGACGTTGCAGCAAGGCATCCAGACAGGGTCCGTGCGCCCCGACTTCTGGCTGGCCTCGTCCGTGATCTGCTGCTTCTCCGCCACCGTCTGCCCGTCCGGCCCCCCGTGGAACCAGTTGGTGACGATGGCGTCGTGTGCGACGCGCAAGCTGTCGAAGAAGATGACCCGACAACCGATCTTGAACGCTCGTTCCATGATGCCCTGCCCTTTCGCGGCTTCGGTGCCGCGTGCAGGAGATGTCCCCCTCACACCATTCCAGCCGCGCGCCGCGGCGGCAACTTGTCCGGGAGCGGCCGCATGTCGACGCCCGCACCCTGCGCCTGTCCTCCCCCGCCTCCGCCGCCTTGCTGCCCGAGGAGCTGCTCGACCATCTGCGCGAGCTCGGGACTCTGCGCGCGGAGGTTGCTGAGCGCGAACTGCTGCTGGGCGGGCGGAAGCGAGGAGATGAGCCGCGCCTGCGCCTGCGCCATGGTCGGCAGATCGATCTGCATCTGCGTGACCTGGCCGTTCTGGTCCTGGGGCATCTGCTGCCCCGCGTTGAGCGGGCTCTGCATCGGCGACGGCACGCCAGCCTCGAGACCCTCCGCGCTCTCCGGACCGCCAGCCTCGCCCGGAGCCGGCGGAGCTCCCATCGCAGCCTGCATCGCCTGCTGCGATTCGACCTGGTACTTCATCATGATCTTCTGCGACTCGCCCTGAATCTCCGCGAGCGCGAGCTGCTGCTTCTTCGTGACCTCGAGGCGCTTGTCGAACTCACGCAGCATGATCTCGTTCTCGTCGTCCTGCGACAGGTCCGAGTCCGAGAGAAGCGTCGTGTCGGAGACCTTCCCAGCCGAATTGAGCTGGAACATGTAGGCCTTCCGCTGGATGTCGTCGGCCATCTTGAACGGCTTGAACCGGATGTTCGCCATCGGCCAGCCGAGGTACGACGAGACGCTCGTCATGATGTACTTCGCGAGCATCCGCTGCCGCTGGTTGTACCCAAGGAACTGGTTCTCGAGCATCCGCATCGAGACGTTCGTCCCGGCGTAGGACATGCCGCCCTTGATGAACTCGAGGGGGACCTGCATGCCATTGATGATCTGCTCGCTCCAGGCCTGAATCTCCTGGGTCATGAGCAGCGCACGCCCGTCACCGCCGATGGTCTGGTTGCCAATCGGGAGCGGCATGATCGGGATGTAGTTGTTGTCGTAGCGCCAACGCGCGATCTCCGTCGCGACGTGATCGCGCCAGTCGACGAGGTTGATCGTCGTGTACGGGTCACTCGTTCCCGAGCCCGCCTGCGGGAACAGAACGCGCAGCGGCACGATGTGCTCGAGGAGGATCGCCTCCTGCGCCTTCTTCATGAGCTGCAGGTAGAACGTGTCCTTCAGGACGGGGAGGATGAGGGGGATGCCCCAGCCTCGGTCCTGGTTCGCGATCGTGGCTCGACGGAGGTGGAAGAAGTTGTCCTTCGAGAAGACGATCCCTTTCCCCTCCTTGATCGCCTGCATGAAGATCTGGGGGAGCTGCTCGACGGTGTCCTTCCGGCCGAGCGCGACGTCGTTCCGAACGATCGCAGGGATTGTGTAGTAGTACGAGTACTCCCCCGTGATGTCGTTGTAGTTGATCTCGATGTCTTCGGGGTTCCAGCGGATCGTCTTGATGCCGCTCGCGTTCTTGAAGTAGACGTCCGTCGCCACGGCGTCCGCGGTCTGATGGCACTTCGGGCACGTCAGACGGAACTCATTGTTCGTGAACGCCCAGTACGGCCGGATCTTCGAGGCCATGTCCTTGAAGTCGCACGCCCGGCACTGGAGGTACTTCTTGAAGGGGAAGCCGAGGCTGACCGCGCTGTTGCCGAAGCAGTGGTAGTCGAGCCCGCTCTCCACGCGGAACGCGTTGAAGCGGAGCTGGTCGTTCAGGTACTCCGTCCAGAGCTTCACCACCGACGGTGACTCGTGGTCGATGATGATGTCCGTGACGGGGTACTCGGAGAGCTTGAAGACCGTCGCGTTGATGATCGGGTTCGTGAGGAAGTAGTAGCGGCACCACTTGAAGAGCTGCTTGACGGTCGTCGGCAGGTACGTGTGCGCGACGTCGAAGAACGGGCTCGGGTAGTTGACGCCCTGGATGTTGTTGCCCTGGATGCGGCCGCGCGTGCTCGCGAAGCGGAGACCGCTCGCCGGACCCGCGCCCGGCCCGATCCCTCCACCGATGAAGCTCATCAGGTCACCTCGGGAACTTGCCCAGCAGCCGCCGGACTCATGTTGCGCTCGATGGGCTGGGTCATCCCGTTCGTCTCTTGGTCACGCAGGTGCGCGTTGTACTCGGGGTGCTGCGGACCCGCGGGCTTCCGGAAGCGGTCGATCATGCGCCCCGCGCCGGCGCCGGCTTGCCCCGCAATCGTCGACGCGGCCATCTGCGGGATGGTCGAGAGACCTCCGGTGAGCACGCTGGCAGTGAGCCCCGCGATGTCCCCACCGATACGCTCGGCGCGCCCCCTTTGAGGGTCCTCGGGACCGAGGGCGGAATAGGCGAGTCCGGCGCCGGAGAGACCCATCATGGCCTTGCCCAGAGCGTCGCTGTTCTTCCACTGATGCGTGAAGCCCTTCCGGAGGGTTCCCCCCGGATCGGAGCGGAGCGAGCGCGCGATGTCGGGGAGGTTCGTCATGCCCTCCGGCCCGCTCACGCCGATGGAGGCTGCCCCGCCCGCGGGAGTCCACCCCGTGAGCCCGTGAACCTGCCGCTGACCGAAGCGTCCGACGGCGCCGCCGACCCGGTTCGCCAGGAGCTTGTCGGCGATGCTCTTCGTCGTGCCCCCCGCGAAGTGAGCGCCCGCCGCGCCCGCCGCGCTGCCCGCGAGGCCGCCGAGGAGGCCGCCCTTGTACGCGCCGGCGGCGCCGCCGAAGAGACCGTGGATGCCCGCCATCACGCCGCCGGACCCTTGATCTTTGGCCTCCTGGTAGGCGTTGTACCCCTCGCGGAGACCGTTCACGCCTGCCCCGAGCGCAGCTCCGGCGCCGCCGAAGGTGCCGACGGCCCGTCCGATCTGCTGCCAGGGGACAGCGGAGGTCTTCAGGAGCTCGTCGTGGAAGGAGAGAAGCGCGCGCTCGAGATCAGGCATGGGAGATGAGCCTCAACTGGTAGCGGAGCCGCTCGCGGCTCTCCTCGAGGAACTGGTGGACGGCCAGCATGCGACGGAGCTGCTCGTCCTCGACGGTGTCCTTCGTCGGCGCCACCTGCGACGTGCGCACCTGCGGGAAGCGCGCGCGGATCGAGGCGATGTCGACGTCGGCATCATGCTCAACGTGGACGAATTGAAGGGGAGGTTCAGGGACGAGGATACCGTCGTGGAGGTAGACCACGCCGAGGAACTTCTTCAGCTCGTCGGACCACGAGACGTCGTCCCGGATACGCATGGCGACGTCGGCGGCGACCATGCACTGCGCGGCGGTGGGCACCTGCATGGTGACGAAGTCGGGGAACTCCCCGTTGAACGCCATGGCACACGGGGTGAACACCTCCCACCGCTCCCAGAAGCCCTCGGTCGCGTGGAGGGCGAGGCAGGCGTGCAGCTTCTGGAGGTTCAAGTCGCTCGCCGGAACGCCGAACTCGTGGGGGATCGCGAGCTCGAACGTCTCGGGGGACCAGAGCATCCACTCGGGCCCGAACTTCCGGAGAAGAAGAAGATCGAGCGTGATCGGGTGCGTGTCCGGGTGCTGCCAGATGTTCTTGAGCGTGACGCGCCCGACGTCGGCGAGGTGAGTAGTACTCGCCTGGTGCTCGATCGTGTCGTTCTCCGCCGCGGTCGTCGGGTCGTCCTCGGGATGACGGAAGACCCTGGTGACCGCGTCGAGAAACGCCTGCTCGTAGTCCGGACCCTTCATCAGACGTCTATGCCGTCAGCTCGATGCCGGGGCCAGAGTTATCCGTCGCCATGCGCATGATGATCTTCTTCTGGTCGAGCGGGAGGCTCTTGAAGATCCCGACGGGGTCCTTGCGGAACTCCATCGCGAAGTCTTCGCTGAACGTGCTCTTGAGCGCGCGCACGCCGATCTTCGAGAGGCGGCAGAGATCGTTCTCCGTCACCATGTCGTTGCCGATGACTTCGCTCCACGTGGTCTCGGCGGTCTTCTCACCGAACGTGGAGTAGTACGCGTCGGGCACGCCCTTGTTGTACGCGAAGTCGAGGTGGACGACCTTGTCGAACTCCTCGAGGACCGAGCAGAAGGTGCTCGCGTCAAACGAGGCGCGCTTCTCGTAGATGTTGTCGAGGAGCACGATCGCGTCCTTGTTCTCCCCGAGGGCTTCTCGGCGGAGCGCGTGGCCGACCTTGATCTCCTCTTCCGGAGCGTAGTCCTCCGCGGCGTACTTGCGCGCAACCTCGCTGACGGAGATCCCGAGCGCGTTGGCGCGCTTCACCATCTGCACGCAGTACTCGCGACGCTCCTCGGGGGCGAACATACGGGCATACTGATCGAAGTATGCGCTCGCTTCTTTCACCTGCGCGTAGTTGTCGAGGGGGTATCGCCCCGGGAGCGCGAAGATGCTCGCCTTCTTCTCGACGACAACCTTGGGCGGCTCCTTGTTCGTCACGTCGACGTGCGGGTGCATCGCGCGCATCTGCTTCAGCGCCGGGATGTTCTCCCCTTTCGTGTAGCCGTCGTAGCGGTTCGACTCCTCGGGGCCGAAGTTCTCCCCCTGCTTGCGCCGGTCGTGAACGAGGTGCCCGATGTCCGCCGTCTTCTTCACGACGGTCTGCGAGACCACGCGGTTCTTGCTGGGAGCAGAGATGGGGTTGTCGACGCTCGCGTTGATCTCCGCGCCCTTCATCATCTCCGCGCGGTAGGAGTCCCGTTGCTGCGGGGTGATGATCGTCCCGTCCCGACCACCGAGCGCGCCCACGGCGGCGTGCCGCCCGGCCATCTCGTGCGCGGTGCCTGCGAGGATCGGGATGGACGCAACGCCGGCGAGGATCGGAGCGGCTCCCAGCGCGATCTTCTCGAGCTCGGGTGGCGGGGTGATGTTGTACCAGGCGCAGGCCACCTTGAGGTTCTCGGCGCCTCGGACCTGCGCCTCGGCCGGGAGCTTGTGCGCGTTCTTCAAGAAGAACTGTACAGAGAGGGTTGTGTTCCCCTCGTCGACGCACGCGTACTTGCGGATCTTCTCTCCGTCGTTCTCGAGCACGAGCGCGAAGACGTCATCGGGCAGCGCAGCTCGATCTTCCGAGCCGAGCGCGCGAGCCGTTTTTACCTGCTCCGGAATGTCCGAGAAGGACGGGTAGAGACTGCGGAGGGTCTGCCCCTGGAAGTCATCGTAGATGTCCAAAACAAGACCACTCGTCCTCATCCCGACGCTCCTTCTACCGACGGTGAAAGTGTCGGTGTTCTGGCTGCAAGAATAGGTACCACCTGGAGATAAGGGAATCGGAGGAAAGACGAACTACCTCCGGAGGTTACCATGAACGTGGCTACTTTTACGCCCCAGCGGAAGGATGAAGTACCCCCCTGCTACGGAAAGGATTGGAATGGAAACGCGCCTGAGTGCGCGGGAGGACCCGACCCGAAGTTCACCGACAGAGATGGCTCGCACGTCCGAGAAGTATGTGACTACTTCCAGTCGTGCGGCTCTCAGGTGAACGCAAGAAGGTTGATTCCTGCCGCGCAGCTTGTTCGCCAGGCCCCGTCGGCACCCCCGCCGGTACAACATTCCGCCTCGACGTTCAGGGAGTACGCGCAGCAGCAGCAAGCAGCACAAGTACAAGCGGCGGCGATTGCGGCGGCTCAACGGGCAGCTATGGCGCCCCAGCCTCCTCCGCAGTACGCCTACCCGTATCAGCAGCAACCGGCCCCGCAGATGATGCAGGTGCCGGCGCAGTACCAGCACCCCGCGCACACGTACCAGTTGAATTACCAGGTGCCGGGGTACCTGACTGTTCCCGAGCAGCGTCACGTCGAGGGCTCCTTCTGGGGGCTTCTCGGTCGCGAGGCGCTGCGGTCCATCGGTAAGGCCTTCGGTCATACCGTCGCGAACTTCTTCGACGCGAATCCGTTCAGGCTTCCGCCGAGGTAAGAAGTAGTGGAGCAGCGGGGGGAATCTACCTCCCGCTGCTTCTTTTAGCCGCCGAGGAGAAGAATGAAAGTCATCCGACGCGACCCCGCGAAAGGGTACATCGACACGAACTTTTGGCTCCCGAAGAGCTTCGCGAACGTAGAGGGGGTGAAGAACGCGCTGACGTTCGACTTCTCCGAGAAGGGGAAGCCGAACGTGCTCGTGCTCTGGAAGGAGACGCCGTCTCACCTCATCGTGCCCCGGGAGTTCTGGGACACGACGTCGAGCGACTTCACCTTTCCGATCGTGGACTGCCGACCCATCGCCTACCAGCGCGTGCAGATCGAGAGCAAGATTCGCCTCGACCATCTGCCGAACCTCCAAGGCGTTCTGACGCCCACGGGGGACGACGTGCAGCGTCACGCGATGGAGGCGTTGCTCCCGTCGCGCGGGGGGATCCTTCAGCTCGCGTGCGGGAAGGGAAAGACCGTCGTCGCTCTCGACTTCATCGCCCGGAAGAAGGTGCCCACGCTCATCGTGGTCGACACGACGCAGCTCATCGAGCAGTGGCTCACGTCGATCAACATGTTCCTCAACATCCCCGACGGCGTCGGGATGATGGGGGACGGAGAGTTCAGGTGGCATCACCCCGTCGTCGTCGCGACGTACCACACGCTGGCGGCGCGCGCGGCCACGCTGCCGGAGGAGATCCGTCGCTGGTTCGGGATGATCATCTGGGACGAGGCGCACCACGTGGCGGCCCCGACGTTCGCCAGGAGCGCCGACCTGTTCTTCGGCCACCGCTTCGGGCTGACGGCGACGCCGGACCGTTCCGACGGGCAGCACGTCATCTACAACTTCCACATCGGCCGGGTTCTCTTCAAGGATCTGACGCAGAAGCTGAAGCCGAAGATCTTCTTCAAGTGGACGGGTCTCTCCCTCGACCCCCAGGACTCGTACGTTCAGGTCGAAACTCGGGATAAGAACGGCGAGCTCCACATAGGGAAGACGGCCGTCTTCTTCGGGCAGTGGCGCGAGAGGCTTCGCGCCGTGCTCAGCGAGGTCCAGTTGGCGGTCTCGCAGGACCGGAAGATCATCGTGCTCTCGCAGTCCGTCGACGAGGCCGTGAACCTCCTCGCGCTCTGGAACGGACGCTCCGACAACGACCTCTACACCGACGTGCCGAAGCCGACAGAGCGCGACGTCGGAGAGACCATCATGCCGGCGATGCTCTCGACGGAGTCCAAGATCTCCCTAGTGAAGAAGCTCGCGGAGCTGCGCAACCTGCTCAAGGACCCGGCGCTGAACCCCATCAAGCGCCAGACCTTCGAGGAGAAGGTGAAGAACATCCGGTTCCGTCTCGATCAGGACCGGGTCTCGAAGAAGATCGAGGCTCTCCGGAGGAAGAGGCAGAAGGCGTACCTGAAGGAGCTCCTCACGATGCCCTCGACGGGGGGCCTCATGATCTACAAGGTCGAGGCCTCTGCACGCACCGCGATGCTTCGGAGCAAGCAGGTCACGTTCGCCATCATGAAGTACGGGAAGGAGGGTCTCGACGAGCCGGCCCTCGACACCGTCATCGTCAGTACACCGATCAGCGACAGGAACACCCTGCAGCAGATCATGGGCAGACCATCGAGAGAAAAAGAAGGAAAGAAGGGGCCCGTTGTTGTATTTCTCGAGGACAACGTCGGGCCGATGATCGGGATGTGCGTGAAACTTCGCTCTCATCTCAAGAGCTGGGCCATTGAGGAGGGAGGGCCCTTCTCCTACGAATTGATCGACAACCCGAGCACTATGAAAGCATCGAGGATGACTTGGGGACAAACAGTACGAACCCCGAAAACGAGCCTTTAGTCCCTCTTCGTCCAGAACGTCAGTTTCACAAGCACTACGAGAAGAACCAAGACGGCTGTTGGCGGTGGACGGGAAGAAGAACTACGACGGGCTACGGAAGGATGAAGCTTCGAAGGCGTGAAACGAAAGCGCATCGAGTTTCTTGGTTACTGCACATGGGCCCCATCCCCGAAGATCTTTGCGTTCTCCACAAGTGCGACAACCGTCTCTGCGTGAATCCGGAGCATCTTTTTCTCGGGACGAAGAAGGACAACGCACACGACATGATCAAAAAGGGGCGTCATTCACACGGCGCCGCGCACGTTGCAGCAGTAACTAGGGGCATCCCCCGCGGGGATCAACATTGGCGCAGGCGCGCATAAGGAGACAGTCATGGTCGAATCAGTTGAGGGTGTCTGGGTCGTAGCAGTGCTCGATGGAACGCGCGCCGTCATCGGGAAGGTGAAGGGTGTGAAGGCCCTCACCGACGAGACGAGGAATCAGATCGTGTCGTCGAAGAGCCCGCTCGCGCTCGACAAGGCGTTCGACTTCTTCTCCCCTCTCCAGCAGCTTCCTCCGACGAGCCAGGAGGAGATGCAGCGCGGGCAGCCGCGGATCGGCCGCGTGCCGATCGTGATGGGCTTCGAGTTCACCTCGGGGAACTGCCCGACCTACGTGCAGTGGAGCATGCTCTACATCGTCGACGAGATGTCGAAGGACGACCAGGAGACGTACAAGACGTTCATCCGCGGCGCGATGAAGCAGGAGACGGAGCAGCGCGCCGCGCGCGCGGGCGTCGTGTTGGCCGACCGGGTTCCTGCGCCCACGGCGAACGGGAACGGCAGCAGCATCTTCACGGGGCGCTGAGCCATGCCGGACGCCAGGAAGAGTCTCGGTGAGCTCCGCGCGGAATGGGAGAACTGCACGGGCTGCGACCTCGGCGTACGTCGACAGAACATGAACGGCTCCTTCGTCTTCGGGGAGGGGACGAGGGGGACGATCATGTTCATCGGCGAGGGACCGGGCGAGACCGAGGAGGAGGAAGGCCGCCCGTTCGTTGGCCGTTCCGGAGAGCTCCTTCGCAAGGTGATGAGTCGCCTAAAGTTCAACGACTACTACATCACCAACATCGTCACGTGCCGCTCCTGCGATGCCGTCCTAGACGACCAGGGCCAGCCGCGCTTCCGTCGTGGTCGCGGCCGCGGGCCGGCTATCCCGATGTACCGGGACCAGCCGCCGACGCCGGTGCAGTGGAAGACCTGTCTTTCTAGGCTCTACGAGGAGATCTACCTCGTCGACCCGAAGGTCATCGTCTCTCTGGGCAACACGGCGGCGGAGGCGCTCCTCGGTCGTTCCATCACGATCACGCGCGATCGAGGTCAGGAGGTCACGATCAAGGTCCCCGGCGCGGGCTTCGACGCGTCCCTGACCGAGAAGAAGCAGATCTGGTACCGCAAGGTGAACGGGCAGCTCGTGAACCCGGTCACGCAGAGCATGGTCGACTACTTGTTGGTCCCCACTCTTCACCCGGCGTACGTGCTCCGGATGATCGGGGATCTCCATCCCGAGAAGAGTCCCTTCGCGCAGTTCACGAAGGACCTCAGAAAGGCACTGAAGATCTACGAGCACTACATGCAGGAGGTCTTTCACCAGCTACCCACTGCGACCTCTGACATTTCGTATGAAGAACTCACCGACGTGAATCGCTGAAGGAGAGACACATGTCCAAGACTGTTGCCCCCACCGAGATCCCCGAAGTCCTTGCGTTCATGGAGATCGACGCCGAGATCCAGAAGATGAAGAAGATCTACCCTGGGGTCTTCGAGGAGCTGATGGAGCTCGCCGAGCGCCGCAACACGCTGCTCGAGGCGGCGGACAAGGCCGTTCGGGAGAAGAACGTCTCCTGCGGTCCGTTCAACCAGTACCAAACGGCCACGACGTACGACGCGGAGAAGTTCTACGACGCCGTGGGGCGCGAGGACTTCCTGAAGCTCGGCGGCGCGATCGAGACGGTGCCGCAGTACAGCATCAACAAGTCGATGTTCGACTCGCTCGCTGCGCAGGGGAAGATCACGAAGGACGTCGTCGACGCCGTGAAGAAGCTGAGCCCTCGCTACAAGAAGCCGGAGAAGATGGTCATCCCGTGAGGAAGTCATCACTAGATGAGTACATGGCTCGTTCGCCTAGAGAGGAACAAGGCCGTCGTGGCTGAACTCTCGGGATACTATGAGGACCCGTTCGCAGAGCTGGTCTCCCCCGACACACCCAAGGCGCGCGTAGGGTGCACATACAAGCGCGCGCTGCAGTCGTACGGGGGTGAGGCCCTGAGCTTCAACGTCTCCATCGAGTGCGATCAGAACAAGGCGGCGATCGATCGTGCGGGGGAACTCGCGATGACGAAAGTCCTCGAGATGCTCGGTCAAGGTGTCGACCTCTTGGCTCGATTGGAAGAAGAAGCTAGAAAGAGCGGATGATCAAGGGCACCGCGAAGATCGACGGCATCGCACTCGGGGAGGGCACGTTCAGCTTCCTCTCGCCCGACAGCAAGCTCACCGCCAAAGCAGCGTTCGTCAGCTCTACGAGTGGGCACACGCATGGGTGGACGAGCGCGCAGGGAGGGTGGTCGAAAGAAACGCTCCTGAAGTTGAAGGAGCTTCGAGAGTCGATGGAACGCGACATCGCGGCGCTACATCTGTCCGACGTGATCGAAGACGCCCCTGGTCTTCCTGTCTCTCCGACCCCGGATGCTCGCGGACCTTCTGGTCTTGGCGATCATCTGGGGTCGGGGGACGCCCCGCAAGTCTAGCCGCTATTCCTGGGGCCGGTGAGCATGCCCGGCCCCCACCCATTGTGTTGTCACTCGTCATGTTGACAGCGGCCGCGCCACGAGTCCAGGGTAGTTCCCCCTCGGCGTGCGGTGCCCCGGCAATAGCTCCCCTACCCCGGGCATAACGACCATGCGGGGCCCGCTGCCCTTGGTTGGAGGAGAAAAGCGCATGGCCAATTGCGAGATGCAGTTGATTTCTCGAATAGTCCGAACGGGTCAGCTCTCTCACGTCATCGACTGGGGGATCAACCACTTGGACTTCAGGACGGCAGAAGCCCGTGCTGTCTGGCAGTACATCGCGGGGTACTACAGCACCCCGGAAACAAGGGGCTCGATCCTCGGGACGAACGTCTTCCGCAACGCATTCCCCATGATCGAGCTCGTCGACGACGACCTCATGACGACCGATGCGCTTTGCCACGAGGTCCGCAAAGCGCGCATCACCGCCGAGGCAAAAGAAGCCTGCATCAAGCTCACCGACGAGATCGAGATCGACCCTGCCCTGGCGATCAACGTTCTGCACGGGCACATGCAGAGTCTTCTGGCACTCGGGGTCTCGAAGAACCAGGACGTCACGTTCTCCGAGGCGATGAGTCGGCTCGTTCAGCGCTACGACCACATCAAGAAGAACCAGTTCGCATTCTCGAAGCTGGCGTGGCCGTGGGACATCATGAACGAGCTGACGGGCGGCATCCAAGACGAGGAGTACATCGTGCTCTTCGGTCGGCCCAAGTCGATGAAGACGTGGGTGCTCAACGCGATGCTCGCGTCGGCGTACGAGCAGGAGAAGAAGGCGATCATCTACACGAAGGAGATGACGCCGGACCAGATCTACCTGCGCATCGCTGCGTGCATCGCGAAGTTCCCCTACCAGGAGCTCCGCACAGGCAAGCTCTCCCCCGACGACGAGTACGTCCTCAGCCGCCTCGCAGAGACCGCCCGTGACAAGTTCAACCCTGCGAACTTGATCTGCCTCTCCGGAAGGGACGCGCCCGAAGGGCAGGACACCGTCCCGTGGCTTCAGTCGAAGATCGAGAAGTACCGCCCCGACGCGATCTTCATCGACGGCATGTACCTCCTCTCGGACGCCGGTGGAAACAAGCGCACGGCGGACTGGCTCCGCGTGACCAACATCTCGAGGGCCATCCGGAGCATGGTGCTCAACACGCGCGTTCCGGCCATCTGCACGATGCAGGCGACCCGTGGCGCGGCGAAGCACGCGAACGGCAACCTCGACGAGATTGCCTACGCTGATGCCGTGGCGCAGGACGCGACCCTCGCCCTGCGCGTCATCAATGAGAAGTCGACGCCCACGATCGCGCTTGTGGCAGCCGGTTCCCGCGAGTTCAGGCTCCACGGCCTTCGCATCCACGGCATTCCGGCGACGAACTTCAGCTTCAAGGAGATCATGACCGAGAAGGACATCAAGAAGGCCGAGGAGCAGGACGTGACGATGGACGAGCCCGACGACACGGAGGCCCACGCCAAGCCCCGTGCAGCGAGCAAGAAGAGCCTCCGGACGCCTTCGAATGAACAGGCGAAGAAGCAGGCCGAGAACGACGCCAAGCTCGCGCAGCAGCTCGCAGGGGTCGGATGAGCGAAGACGTTCTCGCAATCGCCCAAAGGCACCTGCACAAGGTGAAACGGTCGGGGCCCGAGAACATCATGGCTCTCTGCCCGTTCCACGACAACACGGACACCCCCGCCTTCACGATGAGCCTCACGACGGGGCTCTACTACTGCTTCTCCTGCCAAGAACGCGGCAACCTCCTCACGTTCCTCAAGAACCTGGGAGTCACCCGGGTCATCATCGAGCGCCAGTATCGCGGCCTCATCGACGACCTGAAGAAGAACGCGCCGAGGAAAGCAGATCCCCTACGCCCCGACTCGGGCAAGTTCCAGAACGCCGAGGTGCCGGAGCATCTCCTCGGCCTCTTCGACCAGTGCCCTCTCGCACTCCTGGAGGACGGCTTCGAAGAGGAGCTCCTGCAGAAGCTCGACATCGGCTTCGACGAACAGCACATGCGTATCACGTACCCCCTACGGAAGCTCGACGGCACGCTCGTCGGCATCAGCGGAAGGACCGTGAACGGCGACCGACCGAAGTACAAGGTCTACGACAGGGAGTTCAAGGACTGGGATCTGCCGCTGCACAAGACGTACAAGAGCCATCTCCTCTGGAACGGTCATCTGGTCTACCCCGAGGTCTACTTCTCGAGGAAACCAGTCATCGCAGTGGAGGGTTACAAGGCGTGCATGCGGATGCTCCAAGCGGGCGCGACGAACACCGTCGCGATCATGGGCAACGAAGTCTCGGAGCAACAGAAGTGGCAGCTAGAGCGCCTCGGGAGCGAGGTCTGGCTGTTCCTCGACAACAACGAGGCCGGTTTCTTAGGCACCGTACGCGCCGGGATGAAGATCGGCTTGCCCGTCAAGCTCTTGATGTACCCGGACGATCGAGAGCAGCCCAGCGACCTGTCCCCGGAGGAGATCAAACAGGCGATCGACTGCCGGAAAGACTTTCATCGATGGCTACTTGATACGCCCGCGGCAATGGACGAGTATCGGACGCAAAGAAGAAAACAAGAAGCCTGGAAGAACAAAGAACAACAGTACGACGACTGAAGTAATTCTGGAGTGAAGGAAAAAGAAGATGGCATACGGCAAGGACAAGAGCACGGTTCAGTCCCTCGGTTCGTTCCGTCAGAAGGCGAACGCGTACGCGGCAAAGAAGAACGAGGGCAGGAGCAAGAGCTCCACACCGTTCTTCGTGGGGCAGTACAAGCCGTCGACGGGGGACGTCGACACAATCCGCATCATCGAGGGCCACTACACGGTCCAGCAGGTGGTCGGAAACGGGGACCACGCGGCGCTTGAAGAAGTCGAGCTCCCGTTCTTCCCGTACACGGAGCACTACGACGGGCGCAACGAGCGGAGCTGCATCTGCTCGGCAGGTCCCTTCGCGAATCACAAGGGGAAGGCCCAGCCCTGCCACGGCTGCGCGATCTTCTGGTCGACGCGTGAGACGCAGGCGGACGGCAAGAAGAAGTCCGAGCGCATGTCCCGCCGGGAGATGTACGCCTTCTCCGTTCTCGACTACGGCAAGTACCACAAGATGCCGCAGATCGATAAGCAGACCGGCCAGGTCCGCACGAACGACAGCGGCGAGCCCTACTACAACTGGGAGAAGTGCTCGGGCCTCGGCTGCAAGGGCTGCCAGGATCAGCGCATCGAGTCGAAGCAGGGCAACCTACGCCACTGGGCGCTCGGCTGGGCGCACTACAAGACGATCCTCGAAACGGACAAGGAGATCGGGAAGAGCTGCCGCGCCTGCGGGGGCACCGACTCCATCGTCAGCCGCGCGTGGCTCTGCCCGGGTTGCGGTGACTGCGCCGTCGACATGAGCTCGACGTCGCTGAACCAGAAGCAGATCGACGAGCTGACCGAGCGTCCGTACCACTGCAGCTGCAAGTACGAGGGCTTCCTCCAGGAGATGATCGAGTGCAAGCAGTGCACGCCTGTCGGCGGTGTGGCCGCGCGCGCGACGATCTTCGACGTCGACATGAACGTGAAGCGCATCGAGACGGCGACGGGGCAGGGCAAGCAGACGGCCCTTCAGATCTCCCGTTGGAGCCCGCCGCGCCCCATCGATCCGAACTTCAAGACCGCGCTCGAGAAGCCGCTCGACCTGCCGAAGATCTACGCCCCCACGGATCTCAAGATCCAGGCGGAACAGTTCGGCGTCACGGCGAGCGACCTCCCCGGCCCTCAGGCTCAGCGCCAGCCGGTCACCAGCGGCGCCGCGCGCCCCTACAGCGGGGGCCCGATGCAGCAGCAGCCCCCCGCGCAAGCGCCGCTCTCCGGGCCTCCCTCCATGGGCGGGCCTCCTCCGATGGGCGGCTACGGGCATCAGCAGCCGATGCAAGCCGGGTTCGCTCCTCCCCCCATGCAGCAGCAGCAGGCCCCGTACGTCCCGCCGAGCCAGATCGGCGGGCAGATGCTGCCCATGCAGCAACAACCGATGCAGCAGCCGTACATGCCCCCGCCGATGCAGCAGCCTGCCCCGCAGGCGGCGCCGTCGCCGGGTCTTGGTGGTCTTCTCCCGCCTCCGGGCGGGAACCACTACGGGTGATCTAGGCCACTAAAACATGAGCCCCACTTCCGTGAAGAAGTGGGGCTCATGCACCGCTGGAGGAACGACCGATGCCCTGGAAGATCCACCTACCCACGGAAGAGGGTAGCGCGGTAGCTCTCGCACGACAAGGAGCTCCCTGATGGGCTGGAATGTACATCTCCCGAAGGCCGAGTGGTATTCCCCCTCTCCGCCGAGTCAGGAGTCACGCTGGGGCGGAGATACGAGCGGATGGAACTGGAACCCCGAACCGCTCATCCGCGAGATGATGGCTCAGGATGTAGTGGCGATCGACACGGAGACCACGGGTCTCAACGTGATGAAGGACATGCCGCTCTTCTGGTCTCTCGCCTGGGGGGAGAGGCGCGTGTGCATGCCCTCGAGCACGCTGCCGTACTTCCAGGAAGTCTTCCGCGATCGGAACAAGCGCTGGATCTTGGCGAATGCCAAGTTCGACATGCACATGCTGACCAACGTCGGCGTGTCGCTCGCGGGGGACGTGTGCGACGTCGCGGTGATGCACGCGCTTCTCTACGAGGAGGCCTCCCACAAGCTGAAGGACATGGCGAAGACCATCCTCGGCTGGGGGTGGACCGAGTTCAAAGAGACGTTCGGCATCCGCACGACGGCGGACGGGATCATCGGCAAGACGCTCCTCGAGACGGAGAAGAACAACCTCCCGCTCCTCGTCGAGTACGCCTCGAACGACGCCTACGGCACGCTCAAGGTCTACGAGGCGTTGAAGAGGGAGCTCGAGGAGACGAAGACGTTCTCTTTCTACCAGGAAGAGTTCAACACGATGGGGGACATCTTCTTCAAGACGGAGATGCCCTACACGCGCGTGCTCTGGAAGTGTGAGCGTCAGGGCATCCCGATCAACGCGGAGTACTTGAAGAGCATCGAGGGGCCCTGCCAGCAGGACATCGATGGGATCCAGCGGAAGATCGTCTCGCTCGCGGGCTCGATGATCAACCCGAACTCTGCGCCGCAGCTCCGAGACTACTTCTTCAACCACCTGAAGCTCCGGCCGCTGCGGTACACGAGCGGAGGCAAGACGGGGGTGAAGAGCCCCTCGACGGACTCCGACTTCCTCGAGCACTACGCCCCCACCGTTCCGATGGCGCAGCTCATTCTCGACTTCCGCGAGCTCGAGAAGCTGAAGGGAACGTACATCGAGGGGCTGCAGAGCCGGATGGACCAGAACAACCGGATCCACACCCGGTTCAACCAGGACGTCGCTCGAACGGGACGGCTCTCTTCTGCCGACCCGAACATGCAGAACATCCCCACGGTAGAGAACGACAAGTTCAAGCTCCGTGGCGCGTTCATCGCCGCGAACGACAACGAGGAGCTGATCGTCGCCGACTACGAGGCGCTCGAGATGCGCCTGCTCGCGTCCGCTTCGCTCGAGAAGAAGATGATTCAGATCTTCCTCGACAAGAAGGACATCCACATGGGCAACGCCGCCATGGTCTTCGGCAAGAAGTTCAACACCACCTACGAGGAGATCGTCGACGCCAAGAAGGTCGACAAGAAGGTGAAGAACGGCGAGCTGCCGGAGAGCGCGATGACGGAGCGCCACCACCTCTGTCTCCAGCTCCGCGCCCAGGTGAAGAACATCGCCTTCGGGCTCAACTACGGGATGAAGGAGAACAAGCTCGCTCGAGATCTGAACGTGACCAAGGAGCAAGCGCTCTCTCTGATGAGCGAGTACATGGACACGTACCCCGCCGTGAAGCAGTTCTACGCGGAGGCGATCGCCGAGACGCAGCAGACGGGCTACTCGTACACGTTCATCGGCCGGCGCCGCTATCACCCCGCAATCGGATCTATGCGCGACATGGACCGCTGGGAGGAAGAGCGCAAGGCAGTGAACAACAACATCCAGGGGACGGCCGCGGACGTGGTCCGCTTCGCCATGCTCCTCTGCGATGCCGCGGGCCTCGAGTACAAGTACGGCTGCAAGATGAACCTCCAGGTTCACGACGAGCTCGTCTTCGAGTGCCCCAAGGAGACGGTCAAAGAAGCGAAGGAGGAGGTGAAGTACTTGATGGAGCACCCCTTCGTTCTCGACATGGCCGTACCGCTCACCGTCTCAATTGGAAGTGGGCCCTCGTGGATGCACGCGAAGTGAGGGTGAATCGATGACATGCCAAAGAGATCTCGACGGGTCCGCGTAGTCACGAAGGGCGAACTCGACGAACGCGTTGCGATCGCCCTGGGCAAGAAGAGAAGAGACGTCTCCCTCATCACGGAGACCCTTCTCAGCATGGTCACCGATGAACTCGCAGAGCTGAACGCCGTCCACCTCAACGGCCTCGGTGAGCTCTGCGTGTCGATCCGAAGAGGACGACGAGCGTCTCATGCGGTGCTCACCAAAGGCACGTTTGGTCGGAAGAAGACAGAAGAGCAGACCGTCGTCCGCGTCGAAAAGAAGTACTATGTGTCCTTCAAGAAAGCGGTCCCCCTCGCGCTCGCCATCCGGGTGAGACAGGGGGTCGCTGGGAAAGTGGTGAAGGTCATGGAAAAGCTCGGCGTCGACGAACAGCGTGCGGAAAACGAGAAGAAGGCGAGCGACGGTTGCCCCATCTGTGGGGCGAAGGTCGAGCGCCACGGGAATGTCCTGGCGTGCCCCACCCATGGCACCGAACCGTTCGAGAGCAAACAACACTAGGAGCAATCGATGGCGCTGAAGACGAAGAAGGACAAGGCGAAGGA